>JAEEGI010030095.1_pt1 | contig 10225 bp, 4 predicted proteins | sample 8958751 | NCBI WGS metagenome assembly JAEEGI01 (sample SAMN16246545, study PRJNA631951) | gut metagenome | biome: gut microbiome; feature: rumen; material: KS-attached | host: Bos | place: Iran: Karaj | collected 2018-10 | reverse complement strand
ACCCCGGCCCTCACAAAGGGTAGGAAGAGGCCCACCCCGGCCCTCCCGAAGGGAGGGGGATTCCACTTCGTTCTGCTGCGATGACACCAGTTGGCGGCGCCATTCGGCCAACTGGCTGCTGGGGATGAAATAGTTGAAGTCGTCGGGTAAGTCGACGTGGGTGCACTCGTAGGGCGTCCCCCCCAAGCGGCATAGCTGGTCGATGATGTTCTGCCGCTGAGGACTCTTGGCCTGCTGGTGCTCGATGGCCATCTGCACCGTGTGGCCGTCCATGGAGAGCGCGAAGCCGTCGGGCGTGGCGCGGAGGCTCATCACCACAGGAATCTTGCGCTCGGCACTGGGCTTGGCCAGCGTGCGCTCCATCTGCTGGTCGTTGCTGCGGAAGAGGGGCATGCCGCGACGCAAGCCTTCGGGTATACGCTGAGGGAAGAGGCGGTTGCCCTCGACGCGGTTCACGCGGAACCCCTGCAGTTGCTGCTGGTCGTCGAAGAAGCACAGGCCGTCGCCATTGGCGAAGGCTGCTGTGCCAGCCACGGTGAGCCACTGTGGTCGCAGCTCCTTCACCTGTCCCACCTGCTGGCCTATGGCCTTGGGCGTAAAGAAGGAGGCCTGTGCCGGTTGGCGACCGTCGACGAAGTAGGTGGTGTAGCCACGGTTGAATGTTCGGTCGAGATGTGGCTGGAACGTGTAGGTGCACCGTCCGCGCGAGGCCCTGGCGTAGCGGTCGGGATGATGTGCGATGTATTGGTTGAGCAGCTCGCTGTAGGCGGCTGTGACGTTCTTCACATAGGCGATGTCCTTCAACCGTCCTTCTATTTTAAAAGATGTGGCGCCCGCCTCGATGAGCCGGTGCAGGTGGCGGCTCAGGTTCAGGTCTTTCAGCGAGAGCAGATGCTGCTGATGCAGCAGCTCGTTGCCATCGGCATCGATGAGGTCGAACTTCATTCGGCAGAACTGCGCACACTCACCCCTGTTGGCCGAACGGTTGAAACAATACTCCGAGGCATAGCAGAGTCCGCTATAGCTGACGCAGAGGGCACCGTGCACAAACACCTCCAGCTCCATCTGCGGCACCTGAGCGTGGATGGTGGCCACCTCGTCGATGGTGAGTTCGCGTGCCAGCACGGCGCGACTGAAGCCCTGCTGCCACAGCCATTCCACCTTCTGGGCGGTGCGCGCGTCGGCCTGGGTGGAGGCATGGAAGCCGAGGCGAAGGGGCTGCAAGCGGTTGGGGGCCAGGCGCATGTCTTGGATGAGCACAGCGTCGACCTGCGCATCGGCCAGCTGGCCAAGCAGCTCAAGGGCTTGGGGCAGTTCGTCGTCGTGGAGCAGGGTGTTCACGGTGGCATAGACCTTGGCATCATACTGATGGGCATACTGGCAGAGGGTGGCAATGTCGGCCACGCTGTTGCCGGCAGCAGCACGCGCACCAAAGAGTGGCGGTCCGATGTAGACCGCGTCGGCGCCATGGTCGATAGCCGCCATGCCACACTCCAAGTTCTTGGCCGGTGCCAACAGTTCCAATTCTTTCATCACAACTCCTAACTCCTCACTCCTCACTCCTAACTGATCAACGAGATGTCGTATGGCGTCTCCTGATAGACGTAGTAGTTCACCCAGTTGTTGTAGAACAGGTTGGCATGTGCCCTCCAGCTGACGATGGGCTGCTGCGAGGGGTCGTCGTTGGGGTAATAGTTGCGAGGCAATCCCACGTCGGTGCGCACGCCAAGGTCGCGCCGGTACTCGCCGTCGAGTGTCAGCGGCGCATACTCTAAGTGGCCGGTGATGAAAAACTCTCGGCCGCCGCGCGCCATGACCACGCTGACGCCACTCTCGTCGCCCTCGGCCAGCAGCGTCAGCTCCGGGTGCAGCTCAATGTCGGTGCGGCGCACCTCGGTGTGGCGGCTGTGGGGCATCATAAACACATCGTCGAACCCTCGGAAGATGGGAAGGCGGGGCAGCAGCATGTGTTGTGGGAATATGCCAAACATCTTTTTGTCGAGACCATATTTCGGCACGCCATAGTAGTGATAGAGCGCAGCCTGTGCAGCCCAGCAGATGAAGAGGGTGCTGGTGACGTGGGAGCGGGCCCAGTCGAAGATGTCGGTGATTTCGTCCCAGTAGCCCACGTCCTCATAGTCGAGCGTCTCCACGGGAGCGCCGGTGACAATCATGCCGTCGAACTTCTCCTGCCGCATCACGGCGAAGTCGCGATAGAACATCATCATGTGCTCTATCGGTGTGTTCTTGGGCGTATGGCTACGGAGTTTCATAAAGCTGATGTCGAGCTGAAGCGGCGTGTTCGAAAGCAGCCGTATGAGGTCGGTCTCGGTGGTGATCTTCAGCGGCATCAGGTTGAGGATGACGATGCGCAAGGGACGTATGTCCTGTGAATGGGCACGCGTGTCGTCCATCACGAAGATGTTTTCGCTCTTCAGCAGGTCGATGGCCGGCAATCGGTCGGGAAGTCGTAGTGGCATTTGTATGGATGTGTTATGATGTGCAAAGATACGAAAAAACAAAAGAAGCAGCAAACAAAACTCAACATTTTTGTTCTGCCGCCGCCTCTTTCTTGCCTTGCTTCGTCGTTTTTTCTTTTGCTAAATGATGGTGGATAAGAAAAAAGATGTAACTTTGCAGCCGATGAGCCTTTTTCACCCTTTGCCCCCTGCGCGGGAACGGCCCTCCCAGATGAACAATCCGTTCCGCTACGTTCCTCACCCGCTGTGCCTACTGGCGGCCGAGGAGGTGACGTCATGTGTGGAGGGCCACGACGACTGGCAGGCGGAGGTGGCGGCGGGAAAGATGTTCGGTGTGCTGGTGTGCGAAACTCCGACAACGGGTGAGCTGGGGTTCCTGGCCGCCTATAGCGGACAGATAGGTGGGCGCGAAGACTGGCCGTGGTTCGTGCCCGCCGTGTTCGACTATCTGCAAGAGGACGGCTACTTCAAGCAGGAGGAGACAGTGATAACTGGCATCAACAGAGAGATTTCCGCATTGGAGAGACAGCCATCGCTGCACAAAGCGAAGGACGACCTTTCGGCCCTTCGGCTTCAGGCAGAGAAGGCTGTGAACGACTATAAGAAGCTGATGGCCGAAGCGAAGGCAGCTCGCGATGCCCGCAGAGGGTCGGCGGCTGACGAAGCGGAGCTGACGCGCGAAAGTCAATTCCAGAAAGCGGAATTGCACCGGATAAAGATGCGCTGGAGACAACAAATAGAGGAGGCCGAAGGCCGTCTGCAGTCGCTGGAGGAAGCCATCGCCGAGCGCAAGGCAGAAAGGAAACGGCGGTCGGACGATTTGCAACGGTGGCTTTTCGACCAGTTCCGCATGCTCAACGGGCGAGGCGAACAACGCACACTGACCGACATCTTCGCCCCAACGCCACAGCGTGTACCACCCGCCGGGGCTGGCGAGTGCTGCGCACCCAAGCTGCTGCAGTATGCTTTCGCCAACGGGCTGAAGCCGCTGTGCATGGCCGAGTTCTGGATGGGGCGCTCGCCACGCATGGAAGTGCGCCACCAAGGGATGTTCTACCCTGCTTGCCGAGGAAAGTGCAAGCCCATCCTGGAGTGGATGCTCACCGGGATGAACGTGGAGCGTGAGGGGAAGAAAATGGCTGACATAGAGCTAAAAATCGTTGAGGAAGACGAGCATATCGTCGTTGTCGACAAACCTTCGGGACTGCTCAGCGTGCCCGGCAAGACCGACGAGCCGTCGGTGCAAAGCATGCTTGGCGAGAGGTACGGCGAGGTGTATATGGTGCACCGCCTCGACCAAGACACCAGCGGACTGATGGTGGTGGCATTGACCAATGATGCCTATCATCATCTGCAACAGCAGTTCTTGCATCGCACCGTCAGAAAGACCTACATCGCATTGCTCGACGGCATCGTCAGGGGCAGCGGCACCATCAGTCTTCCCCTGCGCCCCGACCTCACAGACCGTCCCCGGCAAGTGGTCGACTTCGAGCATGGTCGCCAAGCCATAACCGACTATCGCGTGATGGACATCAGCGACGGGCGGACGCGCATATCATTGGAGCCACATACTGGGCGCACGCACCAGCTGCGCATGCACTGTGCCCATCAGCAGGGGCTGGCCACGCCCATCGTGGGTGACGCGCTCTATGGTCATCCGCACGGAGATGCCCCCGAGCGTCTCTGCCTTCATGCCGCCTCGTTGGAGTTTGTCCACCCTGTCACAGGAAAAAGAATGAGCTTCACTTCGCGATGGCCGTTTTAGTTTTTAGGAGTTTGGGAGTTTTTTTAGGAGTTTGGGAGTTTAGGAGTTTAGGAGTTTGGACGATAGTTTTTAAGTGAAGAGTCTTTTAAGTGAAGAGTCTCTTTAAGTGAAGAGTCTCTTTAAGTGAAGAATGAAGAATGAAGAGTGAAGAATTTCTTGCGTCCCTTCGGTGGCAAGCGGCTTTGCCGAGCGACTACCGTGTAGAAGTACGTCGCGCAGCAAAGCCGCTTGCAGGTCTATATACTCCCCTCTCCCTTTGGAGAGGGGCTGGGGGTGAGGCTTTCTCCCCTTGGAGAGGGGCTGGGGGTGAGGCTTTTTTTACCGTCTCTTCATCTGCTCGCGCATACGCTGCATCTCGGCCTGCTGCTTCTGCATGGCCTCGAGGCGGGCGGCCAGACCACCCTTCTTCTTCGGGTTGTTCTTGTTGTTCTTGTAGTTCTCCTCCAACTTGGCCAATAGGGCGGCGTCGTCGGTGGTGCGGCGCAGCACAAACATGATGGCAGCCGAGAAGAACAGCGAGATGAAGTAGTAGAAGTTAAGTCCGCTGCTGTAGTCGTTGAAGATGAAGAAGAACATCACGGGCATGATATACATCATGTACTGCATCATCTTCATCTGCTGCGCCTGCTGGCCTATCATCTGGTCGCGCTGCTGGCGCATGGTCATGTAGCTGTAGAGCACGTTCGACACGCAGAACAGGATGCAGGTCAGCGAGAGGTGGTCGCCGATGCCCCAGATGGGCTTCGACCACTCGAAGATGGGGTCGTAGGTGGAGAGATCCTGCATCCACAGGAAGCTCTCGCCGCGCAGCTGGATGGCATTGGGCACGAAGAAGAACATGGCAATCCAGATGGGCATCTGGATGAGCATGGGCAGACAGCCGCCCAGCGGCGACACGCCATACTGCGAATACATCTGCATCTGCACCTGGCTCCTCTGCATCTGGTCTTCGGGCTTGTCGTATTGCTTCGTGGCCTCTTCAATCTTCGGCTTCAGCACGCGCATCTTCGCGCTCGACATGTAGCTCTTCTTCACCATGGGGAAGGTGAGTCCCTTCAGCAGCAGGGTGATGAGGATGAGCACGATGCCCATGCCGAGGCCCAAGGCGGTGAGGCCGTCGAAGACGTAGAGCGTGAACCAGCGGTTGATCCAGCTGACGAGCCACCAGCCCAGGTACACCAGGTCATCGAGGTCGAGGTCGCGCCCGAAGCGGCTCTCCTTGTTGATGCCTTTCAGAATCTGGAAGTCGTTGGGACCGAAGTACATCTCAAACTCGGTGGCTTCCTGAGGGCTGAAGGGAGTCTTCAACTGCGCCTGGAACGACTTCAGATAGTGCGACTCCTTGGTGTGCATGGTGCTGGCCAGGTAGGCTCCTTTCTCAAACTGCGTCTTCGGAATCAGCACCGATGCGAAGAATTGCGTCTTGAAGGCCACCCAGTCGAGTGCCTCCTCGGGGCTCTCGTTGTCGTTGCCCCCCTCGCTCAGATGGTCGGTGCCCCCGTTGCGGTCTTTGTAGGTCACCGAGGTGTAGCGATTCTCAAAGGTGTAGCCCTTCTCCTGCTGGCGGCACGAGTCGCGCCACTCCACGCTCATCAGCTGGCGGCCGGGTTCGAAGAGCCCGTCCATGCCCTCGGTGCGGATGGCGAAGTGCAGCAGATAGCCGTCGCCCAGCTCATATTGCATCACGATGCGGGCGCCATCGGCACCCTCGGCCATGAGCGTGGCGGTGGTGGCACCCGTTGCCGTGGGCGTAAAGTTCAGGTCGGCGGTGCCGATGTTGTCGCTCTTGGTGGGAAGGGTGAAGTTCAGCATCTGCTCGCTGCCTTCGAAGAGCGTCACGTCGGGGTTGCCTCTGTAGTCCTTGTAGCCCAGCACCTTGGCCTTCTTCACCACACCGCCGCGCGTGTCGATGGTCAGCTCCACCTTGTCGTTCTTCAGCACCACCTGCTGTCCCTCCTGTTCCTGCATGGCGGCAAAGAAGACGCGGCTGCTGTCGGCCTGCTGCTTCAGTGCTGCCTGCTCAGCCAGGCTGATGGTGTCGGTCTGCTTAGGGTTGGCATGGGCTATGGAGTCCATCTTGGCCTGTTCGGCCTCTATGGCTGCTTGCTGCTTGGCCGCCTCTTTCTGGCTCCACCAGCTGAAGCCAATCAACACAAAGGCAATGAGCACAAAGCCGGTAATAGTATTTTTGTTCATCTCGTTCGGTTTGTAATTGTTTCTATGCTATTATATATATAATGTTCGCGCAATGGCAGATGGATGTCACGCGAAATCGGGGTGCAAAGGTACGAAGAAAAAACAACAAACGAGCAGAATGGGAGAAGAAAATAACTGCCCCCGCCGTTTTTTTTCAACCGTCGAATATTATTCATGACTCATTCGTGCTTCATTCATGCACATTCATGTTACGCCGTAGGCAATAAAAGTATATGTCTGCGACGCGACGCGAATGGCCGTTAATGACCCGCGAATGACCCGTGAATGCTGCGCGACATTTCAAAAAAGCTACGGAGTGAAATAAAAAGGGCAAAAAACTTGGCGGTTTAGTTATTATTGCTTAACTTTGCAGCAATTATGAGAAAAATCATGTTATCAATGGCGGCTGTCGTGGCGCTCAGCGCCAGCGCCGCCCAGGAGAAAGAGCCCGTCAGCAATGGGCAGTATTACAAACTGTTTGCACCGCTCACCTTCTACCACGCAGTAGCCGGCGACCAGCTGTCGATAGCTTCTGACGACCCCGACGAGGTGAGCCAAGCCATCAACCAGGCGTTGATGCACGTGTATTTGAACCGTCCCGACCTGGTGGAGGTCACCGAGACCGAGCAGGAAGAGGCCGGCGAGCTGCGTCAGGACATCATCGACAAGCCCATCGTGCAGGACGCCACGATGGTAGGCCAGTCGGAGCCCATGCCCGAGGCCCCACGGGTGGAGCAAGAGGCGGTGGCCGTGGAGAAACCCAAGTTCTGGACACGCAAGGGCGACGGATTCTTGCAGTTCATGCAGAACTACGTCACCGGCAACTGGTACAAGGGCGGTGAGAGCAACTACGCCGCAGTGGGCAGCCTGACGCTTGAGGCCAACTACGACAACAAGTCGAAGTGGAAGTGGGACAACAAGCTGGAGATGAAGCTGGGATTCCAGACATCGCGCACCGACGAGGTGCACAAGTTCAAAGCCAACGAGGACCTCATCCGCTACACGGGAAAGGTGGGTCTGCAAGCTGCCAACAAGTGGTACTACACCCTGCAGGCATTGGCCTACACCCAGTTCTCGCGCGGCTTCAAGTCGAACGATATCCGCACCTACTCCGACTTCCTCTCGCCGCTGAACATCAGCTTGGGTCTTGGTATGGAATACAAGGTGAAGGCCCTCAACGACAAGCTCACGGGCACCATCAACCTCTCGCCCCTCGCCGTGAACTACCGCTACGTGGACCGCTCGAAGTTCTGGAAGAAGAAGGACGTGAAAACGGTTGACGATTTCGACTGGTTCCCCGGCCGCTATGGCATCGACGACGGCAAGCACCACCTCACCGACTTCGGTTCGCAGGTGACGGCAGCGCTGGAGTGGAAAATCAACGACGTGGTGTCGTGGAAGACGCGCTTCTACGGATTCACCAGCTATCACCGCGCCGAGCTGGAATGGGAGAACACCTTCGCACTGCGCGTGTCGAAGTACATCTCGGCCAACCTGTTCCTCTTCCCCCGCTTCGACGACTCCAACAAATGGGACGACGACCTGGGCTACTGGCAGTTTAAGGAGTACTCCTCGCTGGGATTCAGCTATAACTTCTAAGGCCGTCCCGCAGGGATTGTCACCTTCGAAAACCGTCGCATTTCATTTTTTTTTCAAAAAAAGTGGCGAAAAATTTGGAGGAACCAAAAAAAGTGCGTAACTTTGCACCCGCAAAACAAAAAGGATGGCTCCCTAGCTCAATTGAATAGAGCATCTGACTACGGATCAGAAGGTTGTGGGTTTGAATCCCGCGGGAGTCACACGAAGAATCGCAAGGCGCTTACCAAAAAGCACTTGCGATTTTTTTTGTTTGTATCCGTTTTGCGCCAAGATGGGCCTTGCTGGGTGTTCTACGCTTCGCGACTTGAAAAAACAAATAAAACACGATTTGATTGATAATCAAATCTTCTGAAACCAAATTAACCCCGCTCCCGCTCATCCTCGCTCGGTCGGATTTAGATCCTACCGAGCGGGATTGATTTGCCTACGGCGTAACACGAATGTGCATGAATGACTCACGAATGTTCATGAATATTATTATTGACGCAGCATTCATGTGCATTCGTGAGTCATTCATGCAAATTCATGTTGCGTCGCAGACGAAAAATTTCAACTTACGGTTGAAAATTGGTGGCGTTGTTTGAAAACTTCAGACGCTGAAAGCGTCTCCGCTCAATAGCCGTAGGTCGGAACGACCTGCGGATAACAGGTATGGCCTTGCGCGAAAAGTTAAGAAAAACAAAATTATTATATATAAATAAGGTATAAGCAAACTTTTTGTTTACTTTTGCAGCCCGAAATTGAAACAAACGAGAAAAAAGGACTATGCAGAAGAACTTAGTGATAGTAGAATCGCCGGCGAAGGCGAAGACGATAGAGAAGTTCCTTGGCGACGACTACAAGGTGATGTCGAGCTATGGCCACATACGCGACTTGAGCAAGCATGAGCTGAGCATCGACGAAAAGACGCTGACTCCCGTTTACGAGATACCCGAAGAGAAGAAGAAGCTGGTGAGCGACTTGAAGAGCCAGGCCAAGAAGGCCAGTCAGGTGTGGCTGGCAAGTGATGAAGACCGCGAGGGAGAAGCCATCTCGTGGCATCTGTGCGAGGTGCTGGGACTGGACGAGCAGAAGACGAAGCGCATCGTGTTTCACGAAATCACCAAGCCCGCCATCCTGGAAGCCATCGAGAACCCGCGCACGCTCGACATGAACCTGGTGGATGCCCAGCAGGCCCGTCGCGTGCTCGACCGCTTGGTGGGCTTCAAGCTGTCGCCCGTGCTCTGGCGCAAGGTGAAGCCAGCCCTGTCGGCAGGGCGCGTGCAGAGCGTGGCTGTGAGACTCATCGTGGAGCGCGAGCGCGAGATACAAGCCTTCAAGAGCGAGACCTACTACAGCGTGAGTGCCATCTTCGCCCTGCAGAACGCCGACGGCTCGGCATCGGAGGTGAAAGCCACGCTGGCACAGCGGCTGAAGACGCGCGAAGAGGTAGACCAGCTGCTGGAACTGTGCAAGGGGGCCAGCTTCGAAGTGGAGAGCGTGCAGAAGAAGCCCATGAAGCGCACACCTGCGCCCCCCTTCACCACCAGCACACTGCAGCAAGAGGCTGCACGCAAGCTGGGATTCAGCGTGAGCCAGACGATGGCAGTGGCCCAACACCTCTACGAGAACGGACAAATCACCTATATGCGTACCGACTCGGTGAACCTCTCGTCGCTGGCCATCAACACCGCCAAAGAGGAAATCACCCAGCAGTTTGGTGCCCAATACTCGAAGGTGAGGCAATATCACACCAGTTCGAAAGGTGCACAAGAGGCACACGAAGCCATCCGCCCCACCTACATGAACCAGCCCACCATCGAAGGCACTTCGCAGGAGAGGCGCCTCTACGAGCTGATATGGAAGCGCACGGTGGCCTGCCAGATGGCCGACGCCGAGATTGAGAAGACAACGGTAGAGATTGCCGTAGATGCGCCGACAGCCAATGATCAATGGACATTCGTGGCCCAAGGCGAAGTGGTGAAGTTCGACGGATTCCTGAAGGTGTATCGCGAGAGCGCCGACGACGAGGAAGAGAACAAAGACGAGTTCAGTCATGTGCTGCCCCCGCTGAAGAAGGGCGACCAGCTGGTGCGTCGCGAGGTGAGCGCCACCGAGCGCAACAGCCAAGGGCCACAGCGATATACCGAGGCTTCGCTGGTGAAAAAGCTGGAAGAGCTGGGCATCGGACGCCCCTCGACCTATG
>JAEEGI010030083.1_pt1 | contig 10227 bp, 5 predicted proteins | sample 8958751 | NCBI WGS metagenome assembly JAEEGI01 (sample SAMN16246545, study PRJNA631951) | gut metagenome | biome: gut microbiome; feature: rumen; material: KS-attached | host: Bos | place: Iran: Karaj | collected 2018-10 | reverse complement strand
GCGCGACCAAATGGAAGACGGTACGGTGCGCACTCATAAAATCATGAATTAACTAAAAACATATAATTTATAGCATGAAAAAATTACTTTTATCAACAATCGTGATGTCATTCTTCTGCGCTGGTGCTTTTGCGCAGGACATCCCATTGGTCTATGACGTGGAGAACACCGCGGCAGCAAACCCCGACCCTGTGTTCCCTACATTCTCTGAACTGCCCAAGTGCCAGCCTCTCACCGACCCGTTCGCATTCTCTGACGGCAGCGGTCGTGCCACTTCTTTTAGCCAGTGGTCGAAGCGCCGCGGCGAAATCAAGCGTGAGATTGAACACTATGAAATCGGCGACAAGCCAGCAGTAAGTCTTGATGACATTGAGGCTTCTATGGAAGGTAACAAACTTACTGTTGTTGTAACCGTAAACGGCAAGTCTCTGACTCTGACTTCGACTATCAATTATCCTGCAGGCGGCACAGCGCCTTATCCATTGATGATAGGTGCCAGCAACAACTCGCTGCCAGGCTCGTTGCTCTCAAGCCGAAACATCGCGACAATGAACTTCACCGAGAGTCAGGTGAACGGCTATTCGCAAATGGGTGGCAGCGGTTCGCGTGGCACTTATCCGTTTGACAACCTCTATCCTGACCTCATTGACAACGGTGCCTATAGTGAGTGGGCATGGGGTTTCAGCCGTCTGCTCGACGGACTACAGAAACTTGGTCCTGAGGTTACTAAGATAGATATGAACCACATCGGAGTTACCGGATGTTCTTATGCCGGCAAGATGGCTCTCTTCTGTGGCGCCTTTGACGAGCGTGTGGCACTTACTATAGCACAGGAGCCTGGTGGCGGCGGTGCTGCTGCATGGCGTGTCACTCGCGTTCACAATCGTGATTATAAGAAAGAAGACTCTTGGGAAGGTCTCGACAACACCGACTATCATTGGTTTATGGAAAGTCTGAGAAACACATTCGGTGAGGATAAGACCTTCTATCTTCCTTACGACCATCACGAACTGGCTGCTATGTGCTGCCCACGTGCACTCCTTATGCTTGGCAATCCTGACTATAAGTGGCTCGCAGACGGTTCTGGCTATGTTTCGATGGAAGGTGCTCGCAAGGTGTGGGAGCAGTATGGAATCCAGGATCGCTGCGGTTACTCTATCGTGGCAGGTCATGGCCACTGTTCGCTTCCTTCTTCTCAGTATCCTGAGGTCGAAGCATTCCTTGACAGGTTCTTGCTTGGCTTGGACGTAAATACAGATGGCGTGACCTATGCTTCCAACTATCAGGCAGGCGGCGACCGTGCCACTCCACTTGAAGACCTCGACCAATGGATGGGATGGTGGGGCGTTACCGACACTCCTCCAGCACTTCCCGACAACCGTCCTGTTCCTGTTCGCTTCTGGAGTTATGCTGAAGATATGGCATCATCAGCCGTTACCGATTGGGTGATTGAAGAAGATGCAGCTTCTCCTTCTGGCAAATGTGCACGTGCAGCCGTGACAAACACCACAGCGCCTACAGACAAATCGCAAGCACTTGCCTACACATTCAATGTGACACAGCAGCAGAACTACTACCTCTATGCTTATGTTAACTGCGCTGCTTCGTCCAACGATGCTTTCTGGATTTGCGTTGACGACGGCGACCCACTTAAGTCAAATGGTAACAAGACCACAGGAGGATATGCTTGGCAGGGACTTTATGCAAAACTCGCTGCAGCCGACAAGAGTAAGTACAAGCTTAATCTTGCACCTGGCGAGCATACCGTTTACATCTATGTTAAGGAACCTGATGCAAAGGTTGCACTCATCTGCGTCAGCAACACCGATGCTCTCAGCGACTTCAAGACCGAGGTTGCAGACATCGACCTTAGCAATATCTCTACAGGCATCAGAACAATAAACTTCGAACAACTGTATGATGACAATGCAACTTGGTATGACCTCAGCGGTCGCAAGTTGTTTGAAAAACCGGCAAACAAGGGCATTTATATAGTTAATGGTAAAAAAGTGGTTATTAAATGATGGTTATTATCAATAGTCTTTTAAAGAAAGGGTTGATTCTTTCAGCCCTTCTTTTATTACCCCTTTATGTGATGGCCGACCATTGGGTGGGCACTTGGGGAACTGCTCCACAGTTGGTGGAGTCGAACAACAATCCTCCATCTCCGGGATTGCAGAATAACTCTCTACGTCAAATCGTACAAGTATCTATTGGAGGAGAGACAGTAAGACTGAAGCTTACTAATGAGTTCAGCGCTGGCTCTACTGAAATTAAGGCCGTGGAACTGGCACATGCCACAACGGCAGGCAGCAACTACACCATCGACGAGTCGTCAACCGTGAGCCTTACTTTCGACGGCAACGCCTCGGTTACTATGGCTGCAGGAGCGAAAGTGACATCAGACGCTGTGGCATTTCACATGTCGCCACGCGAGAATGTTGCCATAACGATTCACTATGGCGCGGCATCCTCGACAAGCGTTTCAGGTCATCCAGGCTCGCGCACCACATCTTATCTGAAATCGGGAAACACAACAGACTTCAGCGGAGCAACAAAAACAGATCATTGGTACAATATACTGGCTCTGGAAGTGATGGCTTCTGACGAGAGCGGGGCAGTTGCAATACTCGGTAACTCGATTACTGACGGTCGCGGTTCTACAACTAACCAGCAGAACCGATGGGCAGATGTGCTCTCACGTCGCCTCCTTGCAAACGATGCAACAAGCGATGTGGCTGTGCTAAACATGGGAATTGGCGGTAACTGCGTGCTCAGCGGCGGTCTCGGTCCTACGGCAAAAGAACGCTACACGCGTGATCTTCTCTCGCAAGAGGGTGTGAAATGGATTATCCTTTTTGAGGCTGTGAACGATCTTGGCTATAGTCAGAACGGAGTGCAGACGGCTAACAGCATCATTGATGTTTACAAGGAGATAATCCGTGTGGCACATGCCAAGGGCATCTATGTCTTCGGCGGCACCATAACTCCGTTCAAGAACAGTTCTTACTACAGTTCAACGCACGAGAAAGGACGCAAGACTCTGAACGAATGGATACGCACTACGGCGATGCTCGACGGAGTGATAGACTTCGATGAGGCAGTTCGCAACCCCTCGGACACCGAGGCCTTGCAGCAGCAATATCTCTTCGAGAACGACTGGCTGCACCTGAATGCGTCGGGATATGAGGCTATGGGCAATGCCGTTGACCTTTCGTTGTTCTCTACAACAGCACCGCTGGCACCCGATGAAGAACAAGGTGGCGGCGGCGAAGAAGAGGTATTCTCTTCAAACCTGCCCATTTTTTACATCAACACTACGGAGGCAATCAATGCTGACGAAAAGGTTAAGGGAACGATGAAGGTGATTGACAATGGCGAGGGCAACCGCAACTATTCAACTGATACAAACTACAACTACGATGGATATATTGGCATAAAGTGGCGCGGCAACAGTTCGCTCAGCTTCGAGCAAAAGAAGTACACCATAGAGACATGGGACGAAGCGGGAGAGGACATCAAAGCCTCTATTCTCGGTATGCCCGAGGAGAGCGACTGGGTGCTGTTGGCTCCGTATAACGACATCTCGCTGGTGCGTGATGTGTTCGCTTTCGACATGTGGAACCAGATGGGACATTGGGGACCGCGAACACGCATGTGCGAAGTGTTCGTAAATGGCGAGTACATGGGTGTCTATGCCTTTTGCGAAAAGATAAAACGCGACAAGAACCGAGTCGACATCTCAAAACTTAAGAAAACGGATATTGAGGGACGTAATGTGACAGGGGGTTACATCGTTCGCGTGGATGCTTTCGACGAGGAGGATGAAACGTTCGAGTCGTCTGTACCTGGAATACAGACAAGTCAATGGCCTTGGGGCGGCGGAAGCAATACAGGAACCGTGACTTGGACCATATACTACCCGAAGAAGGAAGACATCCAGCCAGAGCAGAAAGCCTATATCAAAGGCTTTATTGACAACGTTGAAAACTCCTTTCAGCAGAGCAACTACACCGACCCTGATGAGGGTTACGCTAAATGGATAGATGTACCTTCGTTTGTCGATTATTTCATTCATACCGAACTTAGTCTTAATGCCGACGGTTTCAAGCGAAGCAGTTACTTTTATAAGGCAAAGGACGCTTCTGATGGTACACAGGCAAAGCTGGTGGCAGGTCCGGTGTGGGATTATAACCTTGCTTACGGCAACTGCAACTTCTGTAATGCCAACAACGTTAATGCCTGGGTGTATAACGGATGCGAGACAAACCCTACGCCTGTGTTTTGGAAGAAGCTGACGCAAGACCCTAACTTCATGGCGGCTGTTAAGGAACGCTACGCTCAGTTGCGAGGAACCATACTCAGCGAGGAACGCATCAACGGTTTCTTCGACTCTTACGCCGAATTGCTTGACGAGGCAAAAGACCGCCACTATGCAAAGTACGACGACCTGTTCTCCTCTGGCGACAACGGCGGAGGTTGGTGGGGATGGGGCGGAAGCACCAGTCCTATCGCATACTTCGCGGCATATTTCGTGGAGTCTTACGAGGAAGAGATTGCTACTGTGAAGAACTGGTTCAGCCAGCGACTTGCCTTTCTCGACCAGAACTGGGGCTATGAACCCACCGCAATATCCAAGCCGCAAGGCTATTTCGATATCAATGTGAAGGCCGATGGCGGCAAAATAGAGGTGAATGCCGACCGCGACCTGCTGCAAGTGGAGGTGTACTCGCTTGCGGGAAACCTTCTTGAGAAGGAAACTTCACCTAAAGGGAAGGCAAAGTTCATGATGAACATGCCCTCCAACCAGCATAAGCCTATGCTCGTGGTGTGCTATGCTGCCGACGGCTCGTACATCACTTATAAGATAATGGAAAAGTAATATAACTCAGATTACCGTTTATTGACCACGAATTTCCAGCGAAAATGCTGCTTAATTCGTGGTCATTTTTCGCCTTAGAAATACCCCTTTTTAATGCTATTTGTATCTGCTTGGTTTTCAGTAAGATACAAATGGGGTAACAAAGTTAATAAGATTGTTGAACAAAGTTAATAACTTTGTCTCCTCACTTGTGCCTTTTGACATTGCCATTAGGCATCAATGGCCACTTCACTAATGGCTTTTGGGAATGTCATAGATATAAAAATGGCGAAAAAAAGATATGATTTTGTGCGGGTAATTATATTTTTTCGTATATTTGCAAGCGATATGAAAACTAAACAATGAATAGATTATGAAAACAAGACGTACACTTACATGCATGCTATTGCTTATAGGAGCACTTTTCCTTTGCGCCCCCTCGGTTAATGCCCAAAGTAAAAGCGTAAAGAGCAAACCCCGTGCAACAAAGACGAAAGTTGTTGTTCCGAAGCAGCAACGACCTGCAACTCCATCGCCTGTAGAGACAAAGGAACGCACGATTAAGGACTTGCTCTACTTCCCCTACAGTTGTCTTCCTGCCGATGTCAGCAACGCAGAGGAAGCGCAAAACATGCTTACAAACTACTTTGGAAGTTGTGAGAGAGTGGATAACATTTACTATGGACTCCATAGAAACGACTCTTTCGACTACACTTACCGTGGAGTGCCCATTGGTTTAACCTTCTACGACTGGTTCGACAACCGCCAATGGTATCATTTCTACTTTGACACTATGGCTGAGGCAATGAAGTTTTATAATGCTTTGGCTGTCGACCTGAAGGGCGTAGGTATACCGATGACTAAAGACAAAGCCTATGGTGGCGTGTCAAATCGCAGCCGTAGCCTTCAGTATTTCAAGAGTGTTTACATCTTCCCTCCGATGATTGTGAAGGAAGCTGATGCTGCCAATATCCACCGTGCCGATGTTGTTGGCAAGTATCAAGTGGAGTTTGGAGTGTATAAAAAGAAATAATAGTCAGGATGTAATTAAAGAGTTAGGGAGTTAAGACATGACAACGATGTCTCAACTCCCTAATTCTTTGACTCTGTTTAAAATGTTCTTATCTTTAAAGAGTTATTTCCACTCCCAGTCCCAGCACGCGGTTGCTGCGGGTAAATGAGTCGCCCACGATGGTTGCGCCAGTTGTCGGGTCAGCCTGACTCACGCGGTCGTAGTCCTCATAGTTTGTCTGGAAATATGCGATTGATGCCTTTACGGTATTGTTGAACTTATAAGTCATACCAAAACCATAGCTGTATGAGTTAACAACAAAAGACATGTCGTTCATGTACTCGTCAGTAAGCTGATAGCGTGTCAACTGTCCGCCTGCCGAGATGTTTATTTTGTCGGTGATATCCCACTCAGCACCTGCCAGATATTCGTTTGTACCTCCGTCGAGAAGTTTCTCGTTGTGGTTATACCAATGAGCGTCTGTGTCGAAGTAGTGATGATAACCGATGTTGAGGTTCACGCCTGGTGCTACTGTCCATTGTACGCCAGCAGCGAGCAACGCGGGAGCGTCCTCATCCACCTTTGTTCCATCTTGGAACTTGTTTACAGCCTCAATCTCCATTGCCTTTTCAAGAGTGGAGTTGTTCTTCATCTTCATCTGAGTGTTAAACTCATACTTGGCAGCAAAGTTGAAGTTGCCTACACGCCAGTCAATACCCAGTATCGGAGCGATGCCAAAGCCTTCCTGATTGCTCATAAGGTTAACGCCCTGTGAGTATTTTTCGAGAGAGCCCAGTTGCTCCAGCGCAGCCTGTCCCTTCGCTTTAGCGGCTGCTGCCTGCTCAGGAGTAATCATTCCTGCTTCGGCTGCCATATCTGCCTGCCACATCTGCTTGTTGATGTCGGTTGTTGCCGAAGAGAGAAAGCTGCCGAAGTCAACATATGTGTCTTGCGCCATCTTCACCTGTATGTTGCTCATGCGTGCCTTGTAAGAAGCATTGCCGTAGAGTGCGCGCAGACCTCCATAAACCGAGAGGTTAGGAGTAATCTTATAGGCTGCACCCAGTTGGAAACCGAAGTAATATTGACGTCCGCGCATGTATGCGTTGCAGTCGTATCCCTGAACGCCAAGCGGTTCGAGTTGCTTGCTTATCATTGCCACAGCACTCTCGAAAGAGCCGAGTCCGTTTTCAAACTCGCACACGCCGCCGCCGCCAGGTATAGAGAAGTTGAACTGCAGGCTCCACTTGCCCTTATTCCATGCTGCTTGTATGGATGGGATTACAGGTGCGTCGGCAATTCCCTCGAAAACCTTTGTGGCGCTGTCGTTCTTCTTTCCCAAGAGGAACAGCGGATTTGTAGAAGTGATGGTTCGCGTTTGGTGGGCATACTGCCAGTTGATTGCGAGGTGGAATCCCTCTGGCATGAAAATCACTCCAGCAGGGTTGCTGTAAACACCGTCAAGACCTATCGCTGCATCGCGTGCAGGATTCTTTAGAAAAGCAACACTCTGGTTTGTGTTTGTAAGGATGCCACCGGCAAATGCGCTGCTTGCAACTGCAAACAACATTGAAAGAACAATAAATCTAAATTTAATCATCTTAAACAATCTTTGTAAAAAACGGCTGCAAAGTTACATCTATTGTTCAAAAATATTAAATATTATAGCCTCCATCTAACACTTTTTAACTATATTTTTGCACATTTCTGCACAAAATGCGCAATTTGTGCAATGAAAAGTGTAAAGTTTAGAGTGGAGAGTTATGATTACTTTTCACTCAAATACTCATTGAGTTATGTAAAAAGCAGTAATCAAAACTCTCCACTCTAAACATTTCGTTCTCCGCTATGAAAGATTCTCTTTCTTCAGTTCAGGGTAAACGATTCGCGTGTGGTAAATAGCCTTAAGACGTTCTATGAGCACCTGCTTTGAGAGGCGGATGTCATGGAATGTGATGGGGCAGTCGTGGAATAATCCGTCTGTCACCTGTGAGTCTATAATCTTATTCACAAGGTTAGCAATGCTTTCCTCTGTGTATTCTTGTAGCGAATGAGATGCAGCCTCAACGCCGTCAGCCATCATCAGGATTGCCTGTTCTCGCGTGAAGGGGTTAGGTCCTGGATAGGTGAACAACATCTCGTCTATAGGCTCGTCGGGATGCTCGTTCTTATAAGAGATGTAGAAGAACTTTGTCTTTCCTGCCCCGTGGTGAGTGCTGATGAAGTCCTTTATCTCTGTTGGCAGGTTGTCTTGCTCAGCCAGTTTCAGTCCTTCGGTTACATGACTTATTATTATCTGTGCCGCCTCTATGCGCGACATATTGTCCAGAGGGTTCACTCCTCCCGCCTGGTTTTCTGTAAAGAATGCTGGGTTAGCCATCTTTCCGATGTCGTGATAGAGCGCTCCTGTACGCACAAGTTGTGCTTTTGCTCCGATGCGGTCTGCTATCTGAGCCGCGAGATTGCTGACGGTGATGGAGTGCTGGAAGGTACCAGGTGCCACCTCACTTAGCCTGCGGAGCATTTCTTTCGATGTGTTTGAGAGTTCAACGAGAGTAACAGCGCTGGTGTATCCAAACACCTTCTCTATGATATACATAAGAGGATAAGCAAAGAGCAGCATCACACCATTCATGGTGAAGTAGCGCCACATGCTCATGTCTATGTCGTCGAACGTCTTCTCTTGCATCAACTGTAAAGCAAGATATATGAGGCACATCGCCACAGAAACAAATACTGCTGCACGTATTATCTGCGCGCGCTGAGTCAGTTCGCGCATTGAGTAGATGGCCGCGAGTCCTGCCACTAGTTGAATGATGATGAACTCGTACTGATATTTTACTGCTGCGGCGCAGATGAGCACCATAGTGACATGTGCAATGAATGCTGTGCGAGAGTCCATAAACACCCTAACGAACATGGGTGTTATGGCCAGCGGCAGTACATAGACGTTTAGCACGGTGTGGCGCATCATCAGAGATACAATCACCGGGAATATCGTTATCAGCGTATAGACCATAGCGATGCTTCGAGGACTGTGGAAATAATCCTTTCTGAACATGCCGAGATAGAGCGTGAACAGGAAAACAAGCATCGAGACATATATTATTTGTCCGATGACTGTCGACGTTATCTCTTGCTTTCCTGCCTGACGTCGTTGCATTTCGCGCTCAAAAGAACTGAGCACCAAAGCGTCATGCTCGTCAACGATGTCTCCGCGCTCGATGACTTTCTGTCCGCTTATCACCATTCCGCTTGCTACTGTTACCGCACTTAGAAGGTCGTTGCGTTCTGTCTCGCTGCGATGGTTGTCATAGATTAGGTTAGGCACGATGTATTTGTTCAGGTTCGCCTTCTGCAACAGTTGCTTGTAAGGAACGATTCGCGCGTCCATGAACAAGTGTTCGTATGCCGCCATTCCGCTATAAATATCCCTTGCGCCAATGCTTTGCGCCGTCTTGCCGTTCACGAGGCGCACCATCTTGGTGGTGTCTTTGAAATTCTCCGAATACTCGTGGGTGTTCATCACGCCCGCCTTGTATATCTGGCTGAGATTTTGCTTCAGCACCCATATCACGTTCGACGGCACTCCAGCAATGCCTTCGGCAAAGTCGTGATCGAATTTCTTTATTTCTGCCTGTCCTATGCTGTCGTTATAATTATAGTAAGGTTCGAAGCGGTTCAGTATACTGTCCTTTTCTGCTTTTATGGCCTCCTCGGTCTTATAGATGGGGAAGTCAAACTTCGCTATAAACGAGCCATACATCCAAGGCTTGCCCACGTCATACTGCAACTGTGTTCCGCTGTCTTTAGGAAGGAACCATACTATTATGGTGACAATGGTAATGACCAGTGCCAGCCGAGTGAAAGTGTTGCGCCAGAAGTGGGCTTCTCTATTATTAAATAGGTCCATTTTTCTCTCTTTGTTGTTATTACTCTGCGAAAATACAAAAAAATATCGTATAATTGAAAAAAAAAGCGTAATTTTGCACGGAAAAATAATTGGAAGGGAATTCAGAAGGAGAATTTGACTTGGAGTTAAAGGAGTTAAGGAGTCATAACTCCTGCAAGAAATGATCCGTCCCTTTAAGAGAAACTAACAAAGAAATGTCAGAAAGAAGAGTGAGGGTGCGTTTTGCACCAAGCCCGACAGGTGCGCTGCACATTGGCGGCGTGCGTACGGCGTTGTATAATTATCTTTTTGCTCGCCAGCATGGCGGCGATTTCGTTTTCCGTATCGAAGATACAGACAGCAGCAGGTTTGTTCCTGGTGCTGAGGAATATATCATTGAGTCGTTCCGATGGCTCGGGCTGAAGTTCTACGAAGGGGTAAGCTTCGGTGGAGAACATGGCC
>JAEEGI010030082.1_pt1 | contig 10227 bp, 11 predicted proteins | sample 8958751 | NCBI WGS metagenome assembly JAEEGI01 (sample SAMN16246545, study PRJNA631951) | gut metagenome | biome: gut microbiome; feature: rumen; material: KS-attached | host: Bos | place: Iran: Karaj | collected 2018-10 | reverse complement strand
ATCCGGGATCCCCATAAGGTAAGCCTTCCAGTATTCCTGGATCTTGTGTCCCAGGATCTCCTCGAGTTCCTGCTGCAGACCCCGCGGCATATAGAAGAGAAAGAACAGACCGGCTGTAAAGAAGTCGATGAACCCCAAAAGAAAGCCGTGTCTGTCAGTATGCTCAAAACGCATTACAGATAAGTGACTGTCTCGCTCAGATCCTTGCGGTCCGCATGTTTGATCGTCGGACCGATGCCTTCATCGGCATAGCCCAGATCCAGCAGCATCAGCACCTGCTCGTTTTCGGGAAGACCGAATTCCTGCGCGGTGACATCCGGATCGAAGAAATTCAGCCAGCAGCTGTCGACGCCGGCATCCGCGGCTGCCAGTACCATGTGGGTGGCGACGATCGTCGCGTCCTCGGCGCCGGAATCATACTTTCCGCCCGGATAGGTAAAGGTATTATTGCGGTCGAACGCGACCAGCAGCACGGTCGGGGCATTGTAGCGGCAGGGCGTGACCTTGTCGACCTTGGCGAGCATCTCCTCCGACTGCAGGACATAGATGTGCTGCTCCTGCAGGTTCTTGGCGGTCGGAGCCAGTCTTCCTGCCTCCAGGATCTTCTGCAGCTTTTCCGCCTCTACAGGGCGGTCACTGTACTTCTTGCACGAGAAACGGTTTTTTACGACCTCCTGAAACTCCATGATATATACCTCCGGTTTCGTTATATTCCAAACAGCGTCCGGGTGCTCTTCAGCAGCAGGACGATGAGAATGGCGAGATAGGCAACGGACTTGAGCAGCGCGAAGGCGCTGATCCTGCCCCTGAGTTTGAATGCGACCGAAGCGATCGAGAACAGGGTGAAGCCCAGGGCGACGGCATAGCCGAGCGCTCCTTTATGAGAGAAGATCGCATTGGCGGTGATCCCCTGGACGATGCCGACGAAGAAGGTCAGCCAGCCCATGCGGACAGTGAAGCCTTTCAGCTTGTCGGGATCATTGAACTTCAGCATGAAGCTGTCGGGCAGCTCCAGCGGGTTGAGTTTCCTTTTTCCGGAAGCGTACATCAGGCCGGTGACGATGCTGAAGACGCACAGCAGCGCGTAGAAGGCGCCGCACAGTTTCAGCGGAAGCGATCCGGTCATTCGGTCTTCTCCATTTCCAATTGCGGATACAGCGGACGGGTATAGGTCTCGTCCCTGCGGGCCCTGCGGAAGAAGAGGACCATGCGGATCAGAAGGAACAGGCCGAAGAGCGCGAGACTGACGGAGATAAAGACGGTATTATCGTTCCATTCCGTCAGTTCCGGGGTCAGGCCGTAATCATAGAATCCGTGCAGCAGGAACGGCACGAGGAAAGCAAAGACATACCAGCCCTTCTTTCCAGTCGCAGCCGCTTTCCCGTAGTATTTGCCCATGACGTAGGCGTAACCCGCGTGCAGCATGAACACGCCGCGCACCAGGATCTGGCCGACGTTCGTCTGCAGGGCATAAACGAGGGACTCCAGCAGTTCAAAACAAACGCCCACCACGATCATGAAGGCGGCCGCGTCGCGCCAGGAGTATTGATACTTACTGTTTTTCAGGACCTTGCGGAACAGCAGGAATTTCACGAGTTCCTCGGTAAAGGCGGCGATGATGAAGTCGCTGTAGGCTTCTCTGGCCAGGACCGGGAGATTAGGGAAAAGCAGCGCCCGGAGCAGCGAAAAGAGGAACGCAACGCCCATGACCGGGAATACAGAAAGAAAGCCGTATTTCAGGGCGAGCTTATAGGTATCGTTATAACCCGGCTCGGTATTCTGCTTCCGCAGCCAGAAGAGAAGCAGGATGCCGGGCACGAGACTCAGCAGCAGTGCGCCGATCAGAATCAGCATACGAGATGACCTCCGTTATTCCTTCTTCATTGTATATCCGTCATCCCGCAATATGTCAGCGGGAACGGAAATCGTCGTGCTTCGCTTCCGCGGCGCGGATCGTCTTCACGAGCAGCTGCAGCGCTTCCTGACGGAACTCATCGTAGTTTTCGGGATGTGCTGTGCCCATTGCCTGCATTTCGCCGCTTTCGAAGCTGAAGGCCAGCTGGAACCATTCGGCATCGTTGTAGTTCTCGGCTGTCTCGTCCCAGCCGTACCATTGGATCAGATTGTATTTTTCGAACAAAGCCGCGAATTCTTCAAGCGCGAGCTCGTCTTCGGGCAGGTCGTAATAGTAATTGTATTTGCCGGGCTCGATGAAATCGCCGCTTTCGGAATAGATCTGGACATCGAAGCTCTTGCGGCTTCCGCTGCCGTGCGGACGGATGATCAGGACTTCGTATTTATCGCTGCCGCTGTCACCGTGCTGCATGAAGTTCAGCATCAGGGTATTCAGACTGCCGCTGACGCCGGCATCGATCTTTTCCTGCTGCGCTTTTTTCACCATTTCGTTCAGATACGGTGCGAGCGTACTGCCGAGATCGTTGATGAATCCGTTATAGCCGTCCGGCCATACGTTATCGCCGCTTGCGCTCATGGACTTTCCGTCGTTAAAAGTGATGAAAAGAGAAAACCCGGAGCCGTCAAGGACGCCGGTATCGCTTTTGGAAAAGCCCTCCCAGCGGTACAGCTTATGTTCACTGTAGATGCGTTCCAGTTCCTCTGTCAGTTCACTGCCGGCAGTCATCTGCAGGTCGCCCAGATCGCCGTATTCCATCGCATTGTATGTGACAGTATTGCCGGCGTCGTCCTGACGCTCGACCGCGACCGTCCAGGAATTGCCGCCGATCGAGCCGCCATAACTGTAAGAGAAGTAAGCGATCCCGCTCTCGTTAAGAACAGCCTTATCTCCAAGACCATCTTCTCCCTTTACGGTGTCGAACTCATCCGGTTCATTCTTTTTGCAGCCGAAAAAACTGAATAATGCCAGTACTGCCATGATCGCGATCCATCCTTTCTTCATTTTCCGGTCCTTCCCTGTTCAGGATCGATCCTGAACATCGTCATCTCTATTATACTTGTTTTCCTCGTTCTCCCGACAGTTCCTGCACGGTATAATGGACTCAGAAGAAGCCTTCTGACAGCGGAGGACCGGGATATGGAACGACTGGAAGCTTTTGAAAAGATGCTGGCGGATATCGAGAGACAGGCAGCTTACGAAAAACAGAAGATGGAGGAGCTGCGCAAAGCCGGCAAGGAAAAGACCGCGACCTACCGGCAGTATCTCGGCAACCGGATGCTGTACAGGATGATGCTGGAGAGATATAAGACCTACGGTCTTCTGGACAGGGACGCAGAAATATGAAAAACAGGCTGTTTCCCATCCTGCTGACGGTGTTCGTGATGCTGGCGGTGTCGCGCTTCCTCGTTCGGATCGTCGACGCGACCGTGCAGATCGACGGCAATATTCTCATGCTCAGTCTGCTGCTGATACCGGTGAATCTTCTGATCGTATATCTGAGCCTCAGGCTCTTCGGAAAGCCGCGCAAAAGCGGATAGTATATGAAAGGTGCGGAATATGAAAAACGCAAAGAAAAGATCTCTGAGAACAGTCCTCTCCCTGCTTCTGGCAGGTCTGCTGCTGACGGTATTCTCCGGATGCGAGTCCAGACCGATGGCGGCTGAGGCAGCCGAAGCTTTCCTGAAACAGCTGCAGGAAGATCCTGCCAAACTGGTCTCCCTCTGCTTCACGGATCCTGAGGATCCCATGCGGAAACCGATCGAGGAAATGATCGGGGAATTCGAATACACAGTCACCGGGGAGACAGGGGAAACGACATCTCCCGCCGGGCAGACAGAAAAGACCGTCACGGTCGATTTTAAAGGATATGATATCGGCGGTTATATCGGAACATACACGAAGAACCATACGACCGAGCGTCTCAACTGGCTTGCCGAGAACGGCTACAGCCTGACGAACCTGCGCACCATGTCGGACGAAAAAGCCGCGGAATTGAACAGGGAAGCGGACGCCGCCTATTTCACGGAGCTGATGGAGGAATGCCGCAATGCCGGCAAGACAAGGCCAACGACGACAGATCTCGCCTTCTTCTGGTCCAAGGAAGAAAAGAGCTGGATCCCGACCCAGCAGAGCGTCCGCGACGTGCTGGACGCGGCCTCCGGTTATCTGTATTCCATCATGTGGGAAAATGCTGAGAATGGTGCCGGCGAGTTCGCCTTCCCGGGCAACGGCATGCCGGACTTTGACGGCTGCGTCATTCTGATCCATTTAGGAGAAGAGCGCTATGCGGTCGGCTATGAACTTCACAACAACGGCGCGGTCGTCTACGGCGACAAAGGCGAATGGACGCCGGACCGCAGCAAGAATCCGGTCCTCGATCTGCTTTCCTCGAATAAGATCGGCCAGAAAGGCAAGTTCGAATATGAAGTCCCGCAGGACCAGACCTTCTTCCAGGCCGGGCCGCAGCACCGCTCCTCGGTCGAATGGACACTTGCCCCCTATGAACTCAGTGAAGAAGACGTGCAGAGATTCCGGGACGCCTGTGCTGACTTTGTCTTCACGCGGGTATTCGAAAACACTGGGACCGGCGAAAAGCTGGCAGTCAGCAAAAATCTCGTGCTGACGGAGCTCGAGCAGTGACTCGAACAAACAGCGCATAAATCTGTATCGGGAAATACATCATCCAAACAAGCCCTGTTTCTGCACTAATGAAGGCGGGGCTTTTCTGTTTGGGCTAAATGATCTCCCAGTATCCAGATTTGTTTGAACCGATGCGTCGTATTTTGTTCTGATCCTTTAAAGCTTTTATGCCTTTATTTACCGAAGATATGCTCAAGCCAGTCACTCTTGCGATATCTGAAGTAAGTATTGCAGGGCTGGTGCGAATTGCATTCAGTACTTTTTTCTGTGATTCATTCAATGAGGACAGATCTGTTTCTTTTGCTTCTGTTTCGTAAGAAAACTTCAAGGTTACAGTGATGTGTGATGAAGTGACCTCAAAAGCATCTCTTCCGTATTTGCTGACGATCAAAGGCACTCCGTGCCCGGTTTGTTCAACGATTCCCAACTGTCCCATGATCTTTTGAAGTTGTCTGTTCACCGGATGGCTGATGCCCTGATAAAAGTCTTCAAGAGGGTAGTCGACTGGCAGACCTCCAGTTGAAACGATCTCTATTCGGTCACTGTACACATTGATCACCGGCGGGATCATCTTTGACCATTTTGTATGAAGGCAGGCATTGCTCCATGCTTCTCTGACACACTCGTCATCAAACAGACGTATCTCTCTTCTGGAAGCTTTTCCGCTCAATTCCACTTTAGTTTCGTTTATTGAACTGACGTATTCAAGAGCCTGCTGCATAGCCAGGAGCAGACAGCGATAACCGTACTCGTTTCTAACAAGCATTTTCGACTTATCTTTTCCTGCAAACCGAACTACCTTGATTGAGTAATCGTTGTTATCAGATAAAAGATCCGCCAATTGATTGTATTTTCCATTCCTGCACATTAATCCGGTATTCTTTTCAAACGTTCGGTCATCTATGGAATAACCATGAAGAATGTACAGCTGCTTAAGTTGCTGAAAAGTCAGCTCCTGGTTATATGATTCCAAATTAGTCATAATTTCCGCAGAGTTCGTGAAAACCAATTCTTTTATCAGTTCCGGATCGATCTTCTTGTTTTCACTACCAGAGCGGATTAAATATTGACCATCTGCGGAATACGGCTTGTTATTGCCTTCCACATTTACAATGATTATTCTTTTTGATTCAAACTCATCTGTATCAATCGTCGGGACCACCTGGGGTTTAATTCTAGTCATCACAGCTTCCGAAAGATCTCTGATCGTCTTATCTCCGAAATTCTGCCCAACAACTTCTCCATCATCCCTCACACCGAAATAAACTGTTCCTCTACCGTGCTTATTGAGCATCGCCGTTAGAGCTTCCAACGCTCTTGATGTTTGTGAAGTTGATAGTTTGAACTCTATCGTTTCAGATTCTATACCAAGATTCATAATAACTCCTGCTGTTGTTTGTTCTACATTTATTCTATACTTTATTCTGTATTTATTCTATACTTTATTCTATAATCTATAAGTTCGAGCCATATAGCATTGAACATCCTCGTATCTCTTCTGGTAATCACTATTCCGGGCTTCTGTCAACAGAAAAAAGCAGGGTGGTCCCTGCTTGCTATTTCTCTGCTTTTCTTTCAGACAGCCATTCCCGGATCAGCGCGATGTCCCGGAGGTCTTTCTCCCGTCCGAGCTCCTCCTTCATGGCGATCAGTCCTTCCGGGGAAAGCAGCTGCAGATCCCCGCAGCTCACCAGCGGACCGGTCTTCCATTCCTCGAAGATCTCGATCTCTTCGCTGTAACGGAACCATCTTCTTCCGTTTTCCGTCCTCCGGCACAGAAATCCGTCCTTCTCCAGTTCCTCCGCCAGTTTCTCCGTGCAGCCGAGATCGATGTCGCCGGTCTCTTCGCGCATGCCGAACAGCACCATGGCGGCGCCGGTGATCAGCCAGTAGTCACTTTTTTCATAGGGGAATTTCTCCAGTGTACGGAGGATCTCTTCTTTCTTCATCTTTTTCACCTGAAAGGACAGGCACTGCCTGTCCTTCTTTCGTTATTATCCCAGCGGGATCTCGACGACTTCCGCCATCTTGGTCAGACATTCCTCGATCTGCGCCGAGATGTCGTCGACGAGATGCAGTGTGATCTCCTCGTTCTTTTCGTTCTCCAGGCTCTTGTAGAGGTTGGAGCGCACTTCCGAAGTGATCGCGTCCATTCTGGATTCGATCGTATTCTTCGGCAGAAGCTTGCGCAGCGGACGCGGAAGATCCGTCTTCAGCAGCAGTTCCTCCATCTTATCCTTGCCTAAAGCCAGAACCAGGATCGACAGCATCATGCCGGCAAAGATCCCGGTCGGACCGCTGGCGATCAGGGCGACGCCGCTGCCGCCGCAGAGCAGACCGACGATGATCGAGATGATGGAGTCGATCAGCAGCGTGATCTCGCTGACCGCGAAGACGTCCTTGGCGCTGATCTTCACGTCAAGATCGGTCAGCCGCATGAAGGACTTGAGACTCAAAGCGGTATAGGGCACGTGGTGCTTTATGCAGATCGGGACGGTATACTCCTCGAGCTTCTCCGCGATCGGCTTCAGCCAGTTGGCGATCGGTTCGATCATCAGTTCCCTGGCTTCGTCGCTGCGCAGATAGTTCGCGATCTCCTTTTCGAGCTCCTCGTTGGTATCGGTGAGCTTGTTGATCTCGCCGTTGCGCCATCTTTCGAAGACCGGCACCGCCGCCTTGCGGATGATCGGCTGGGTCATCGTATCGACGATATCTTTGTAGAGTTCCGTGATATGTTCCTTGACGATGTCTTCCACCGCGGTGGAGCGTTTGAGTTCCTCGAGATCGGCACGGAATTCACGCAGCTCCTCGTCGATGCTGCCGGACCAGGCCAGGCCGCGGGAAACGGAGAATTCCGGTTCCGCTCCGGTGATGATGACGGATTCCGGGAAGATCTCGGCGCACCACTGGCGGATGCCCGGCATCTTGGAAACACCGCCGGTCAGGAATAAAAGTTCCGGGGTCTTGCCGCTGATCGTCTGGCGCACATTGCGCAGGGAATTCAGGAACACTTCCTTAAAAGAGGCGCCGTCGAGTTTCGGGCTTGCGCCTTCCTCGAGATGACGGGCGACCAGCTCGTTCATTTCGATCGTCAGCCGGGTCGCCGGGAAGGAATGCCGGATCAGCACCGAATCCTTGCAGGGATGATCGCGGAAATAGTCGACGTCGGAATAGTATTTCTCCTTCAGCCTGCGGCAGGCGAATTCGCAGTAGTTTTTCCAGGCTTCGGATTCCTCAAAGATCTTCCGGATCTTCTGGGGATTGGAAGCGTTGTCCACGGCATAGTTCAATAGCAGGTCATCCATGACGCCGCCGCCGAGATAGACCTCGCCGCCGGTCTGCATCTCCACTTCCTTGCCGCGGTCGATATAGGCGAAGTCGGTCGTGGAGGAACCGATATCCACCACCAGCATCGGTCTCGACAGAATGTCATAGCCGATCTGCAGATGTTTGGACTGGCAGGCCGAGATCAGGGCTGCTCTTGATTCCGAGATCACCTTGACCGGCGGATAGCCCGCGCGCTCGAAGATGCCGCGGTAGCGTTCGCGGTCATTGAGATCCCAGCCGGCCGGACAGCCGATATAGAAGCAGGAATCCTCGTCATTGCGCAGAAGGTCGCCGGAAGCGTAGAGCGCACCCAGTACACCGGCTGCAAAACTCTTGACATCCTGTTCGACAGAGGAGTCCTTTAAGAAGCGGGACTTGAAGCGCAGCTTGCGCTTCTGCGCGCCGCGGGCATAGCAGGCATTCTCCCCGATCAGCAGGGTGCCGTCGGAAAGCGCGGCATAAGCCGTGATAAAACTCTTCACGCCTTCGATCTCCAGGATCGTCGGCGGTATTTCGCTGTTCTTCTCCAAAAGGGAGATGGCCGATTCGGCATCGCCCAGGTCAAAACCATAGAATCTGCGCATTACCAGTCACCGGATACGATCCCTTTTTTCAGAAGCTTCCCGTCTTTGACGAGAGCCGGGCGGATCGTTTCCTTTCTTTCTCCCGGGATCACGTCGAACCAGGTGCGGTTCTCAGTGCTGTATTCAAGGGTCTCGATCCCCTGCTGATGCAGATAGAAGGTCACTTTGCCGAGCTGGTCGAGGGCATACTCGCCGTCGCCGGCACGGGCGGCTTCCAGAAGATCGCCGTAAAGGGTCAGCGCGGCGTTGTCCTGAGGCTGTTCGTTCGCTTCCGCGCGCTGGCGTTCTTCCAGACGCTGCGCGGAAAGGGCTTCGCCGAGATTGCGGTCGACGATCAGCAGGATGGAGTGCAGAGCCTGATAGATCTTATTGGCATCGATCCTGTTTTCGGCTTTCAGCTGTTTCTCCGAATAGACCGCATTGTTTTTCTTCTTGAAGAAAAGTCCGGCCAGGAAAAGACACAAAAGACCGCCGGCAAAACAGGCGCCGATCGCCGGCAGCGTCATCACCTGGCGCAGAGCCTCGTCGGTGCCGACCATCACGATCACGGCTGCTACCGGCAAAGCGATGCCGATCAGCAGCAGCAGGATCGCGGGCAGGCGGACTTTGCTTTTTTCACCGGTCAGCAGTTTGCCTCCCTGTTCCCAGATCTTCGTTTCTCCGATGCAGTCCAGAAGCGGGACCGCCATACGGGCTGTCTGCAGCATCTGGGCGGCGCAGCGGCGCTCATAGTCGCTGCTGCATTCCTCGTTGTATTGGTAAAGGAGCCGGTCGAATTCCGACTCGATGACCGGGATCGCCCGGTCTGCCGTGCCTGCCTGCTGCAGGCCGGCGAGGATCCGGTCCCGGTCCTTCTCAAGATATTCCTGTAAACGCATAATGACCCTCCTTTGCGGAAGCTTCGTTCATCCCTATTATAGAAGAAAACGAAGACCTGAAAAAGTCCTGTCTCCCGCGAGAGTTTCTGTCTGCAGTCGGCCGTAATGGTATAATGAAGAACGGAGGATCTCGTATATGAAAAAGAGAATTCTGGCTTCCACAGCGCTGATCCCGACTGCCGGCGCGGCAGCCGCAGGACTGGTCTTTTTTCATAAGTGCTTCGACCGCATCGACGGTGTCTGGGGGATCGACAAAGAAGGACGCGCTCCGGAAGACGATCAGTATCTGCCCTTCCGTCCGCAGTACGAGGAAGCCAAACAGTATATCCATACGCTTCCCTACGAGGAAGTGACGATCACGTCCTTTGACGGACTGAAGCTCTACGGGCGCTATTATCCCAATCCCAATGCCAAAAGAGCAGTGCTCTGTGCTCACGGCTACCGTTCCACCGCGATCGGGGATTTCTACGCTTCCTTCCGGCATCTCTATGAAGAGGCTTCCCTGCTTCTGATCGACGAGCGCAGCTGCGGCAAGAGCGAAGGCATCTACAGTTCCTTCGGCGCTCTCGAAAAGAAGGACGTGCAGCTCTGGGCGGAATGGCTCGACGAGCGTGTGCGCCATAAACTGCCGATCTATCTCTACGGCATTTCGATGGGTGCCTCGACAGTGCTTCTGGCAAGCGTGATGAAACTCCCGGAAAATGTAAAAGGCGTTCTGGCGGACTGCGGATTCTCTTCCGGTTCCCAGATCATCCACGACGTTTTCGCGGATACCTACAAGATCAAGCCGCGCCTGATGATGAAGATCCTCGATTTCTATGCCGGCAGCCTGGGACATTTCCATCTGAAAGACTGCGATGCCCGCCGGGCGCTGCTGAACGCG
>JAEEGI010030077.1_pt1 | contig 10228 bp, 5 predicted proteins | sample 8958751 | NCBI WGS metagenome assembly JAEEGI01 (sample SAMN16246545, study PRJNA631951) | gut metagenome | biome: gut microbiome; feature: rumen; material: KS-attached | host: Bos | place: Iran: Karaj | collected 2018-10 | reverse complement strand
CCATAACAGCACCATAACAACACTGCTCTGTGCTCTCGCGCAGCAGAGCACTGTATCAACACTGCTTGCAGTGTCCGGGCAAAAAAAAGCGTCCGGCAACGAGGTGTTGCCGGACGCGATGTATCCGAACTTGGAAATGTGCGGCGTGCAGCCGGGGAGCTTTTACTCCAGCACGGCGGCCGCGGCCTTGAAGTCGTTCTGGAATCTGCTGTCGTTCGCGGTCCTCCTCAGCTCGCTTTCCTCAAGGGAATATGCCAGCTGGTCGAAGCCGTTCTTTTCCAGGTAGATCACGGTATCATACAGGTCTTTGCCCGAGGGGGTTGCGCGGTAGGCGTTGATCTTTGCCTGGGCGCGGAGCAGGCGCGCCAGATAGTCGCGGGTCAGGATGACGCTCTTCAGTTCCTTTTCCGGGGTGCCGTCCACGATGAACGAGACTTTTCTGCCGCTGGGGAAGAAGGTGTCCGCGGAGTTCAGCGCCAGGAAATGCAGGTCGAATCCGCCGAAGTCGTCCGTGGTGTACTTTCTGTTCTGGCGGTCGGAACGCACGGTGATCTCCTGATGGGACAGCGGAGTCTTGGTGTTTTCCGTGATGTCGCTCAGCATCTTGCGTTCGAGCGAGACCAGGTTTTCTTCGGAGCGTTCCTCATTTTCCCAGTTCAGGGCGGGGTTCATGCCGGTGAACGACAGGTTCGTGATGGATTTCGGGATGTCGTAGGGCAGGATGCCGAACGAGAAGATGAAGAGCAGGTGGGAGCCGATGGAGACCGGCAGAAGCCCGATCCCGGCGGGGACTTCGTAGAGTTCGCGCCAGCCCTGGTACGGAGTGACGATGGACTTGACGGTGCTGACCTGGTAGTTCTTGACTTCCACGGATTCGAGCTTTTCGATCTCCACGTGATAGGCGGAATCGCGGATCGTTTCCGGCGTAAGCTTCAGGTCATAACGGGTGCTGAGGATCTTTTTGTCGTCTTCCTGCGACACGGTGCTGATGTCGCGGAGGTGATTGGCGCAGCTCGTGAGGAGAAGCGACGAGATCCCGAAAACCGCCAGAAGCGGCAGATGCTTCATTTTCATTGAAACGTAAACTCCTTTGGGTTGGTATGGTTTGGTTGAAATGGAAAACCCGCCCGTTTCCGGGCGGGGATGTTTCGTTTTTTACTGCCTTAACTGCTTGCTGTAGCGCTTGGCTTTGTCGCTTCCGGCATCGGCGGCCTTGTTGATCCACTTCAGGGCAGTCTGGATGTTGGAGACGACGCCGTCGCCTTTTTCATAGCGCACGCCGAGGTCGAACATCGCATCCGGGAGACCGAGTTCGGCGGCCTGCCGGAGGTAATCCATGGACTTCGCGTCGTTCTGCGGGATCTCCTTGTAGCCGGTCTTGTAAAGGTTGGAGATCCGGTAGAAGACGTCCGCCTGGTTCAGCGCGCAGGCTTTCAGGTAATAATCCAGCATTTCCTTCGAGGTCCCCTTGTAATCGCCGTTGTCAATCGCCTTTGCGACCTTCAGCGCGGCTTCCGCGGAACCGAGGTCGGCGGCCTTTGCATACCACTTCATCGCTTCCTTGGTGTCGGAGAACCACATGCCGAGGCCGCGTTCGTTGATCTCCGCGACTTTCAGCGCGGCGTCCACGTTGCCGGCTTCCGCGGCGGGTGTGAACGTTTTCAGGGCGTCCTTGTATTTCTTGTCCGCGAACTGCTTCATGCCCGCTTCGTATTCCGCCTGCATCGGCTGCTGTTTGGTCTGGGTGTCCTGCGCCACTTCCTGCTTCTGCTCCGGTTCCTCCTCCTTCACCGGTTCCGTGAAGAGGAATTCCACCATCACCTTTCCGCCCGGCTTCGTGCTCCGGACGGTGCGGGTGAGGCGTTCTTCTCCGTGGACGCCGACGACGGTGACCTCACGGAAGGTGTCGCATTCGACTTCCTGTCCGGGCTTGCATGCGGAGCCGTTGAACGTGATCTCCGCGTCGTCGAGGTTGGAGACGAACTGCAGATACGAGGGCATTGCGACGGGTTCGAGCGTGCATTCGTTGTTCTGATCGGCCTTGACCGTGAACTGCGGGACGCTCAGGTCCCTGATCCCGTCCGCACGGACGGAGATGGCGTAGTCTCCGGCTTCAAGTTTCTGGCTCCACGGGAACACGCGGATATCGGACCAGGTCTCGTCGCCGACCTTGATCTCCACGCCTTTTCCCTGCAGGTATTCCACCAGTTCCGGCGACGCGTCGAACGAGATGCTGACGATGCCTTCCTGCTTTTCGGGTTCAGGCGGGATCACTTCTTCCGGCTTGGTCTCCTGCTCGTCCTGCTGCGCGACCTGGCCGTCGCCGGGCTTGTCCGGCTCGTCGGCGGGCGGCGTGACGACCGCGACTTCCTCGACCAGATGGCAGTCGAACGACATATCCTTGTCGAGGTCGATGTCGAAGTTCTGGCCGACCATGCCTTTCTTTTCCGCCGTGATGGAATACTTGCCCGGCGTCATGCCGGTCAGGTTCAGATTACCCGCGGCCGGCACAAGGTAGGTCCCCTGAAGCTGGTGGTTCAGGAACAGCATGATCTGGGTCCCCTCCGCCGCGTTGAGCTGAAGCTTGTAGGTGATCTTCTGAAGGTCCACGTTCAGGTTCTGGTTCCGGGTCAGGTCGCACGCCATTTCCTTGGAATGGTACCCCTCGCTGGAGATCTCCATCTGATATTCGCCCGCCACGATGCCGTCGGCGACCGCCATGCCGAGCGAATTCGCCTTGACCGTCTGGACTTCCTTGCCTTCCTGCTTCAGGACGATCTCCGCATTGGGCGCGGTTCGGACCGTGAGGGCGACCTTCACGCGTTTCTGCTGCGCCTGGAATTCCATGTCCCTGTTCAGCAGCAGGGTCTGTTCAAAGGTCTCCCAGCCGGGAAGCTCGATGTGGACGAAGAGCGTTTCGCCGAGCAGTTCAGGGAAGACCGCGCTCCCGTCCGCCGGGACCGTCATGGTCTTTTCCCCGTTTTCGACGCCCTCGATCCTGATCTTCGAACCGGGCTGCGCCGTGATGGAGAGCTTTTTGAAGTCGGCGGTCAGCGGCAGGTCGAGCTCCGTGTTATCCTTCAGCTCCACATCCTGCGTGAGCTGGCGGTAATTGTTTCTGGAGATCCTGACCTTGTATGTGCCGGGCTCCAGGCCGGGGATCTTGAGCATGCCTTCGTGGTTGGAGGCGTAGACCCGCATCTGGCCGTCCTCGGAAATGAAGTGGATCTCGGAATCCGGGGTCGTCTTGATCTGCAGGTCGTACCGGCTTACCTGAACTGGCGGCGGGGGTTCCTCGATGAAGGGGTCCGTTTCCGTGACGCTGGTCTCCGCCGTCTGCTGCGGCTGGGGCGGGACGTCGGCCTTGCGGCCCTTGAGCGCGACGATCGTGCCGATGCCGCCGCCGAGAAGCACCAGCAGGACGACGGCCGCCAGGACGGCCCACTTGATGTATTTCTTGTACTGCCAGGCGAACTGCGTGGTGGTGATGCCGGAGCTGAACGCCGTGTTGTGTTCGGTATCGCCGGCGATCACTTTCTTGATGAGCTCGGCCGATTCGTACGCGGTATGCGGCGGGAACGTCTTGTCCATCGTTTCCAGCAGTTCGGTCGCGCTCTGGAAGCGGTCCTTGGCGTCTTTCGCCATCATCTTCATGACGATCGCCGCGGAGGCGGGGGAGACTTCGGGATTGATCTTCCGCGGATCGGGTACGGGGTCCGCGAACAGCTTGTGAAGAATTTCGAACGTGTTGTGGCCGGGATAGGGGTGTTCCCCCGTCAGCATTTCATAGAACGTGGCGCCGAGGCTGTAGATGTCCGCGCGGGCGTCGACGCCCTTGGCGTTCTGCGCCTGTTCCGGCGAGAGATAGGCAGGCGTGCCGATCATCACGTTGGTCCGGGTCAGCTCGTTGTCCGCGTCGTCGTTCTTTGCGATACCCAGGTCCGCGAGCTTGACCTCGCCCTGTTTCGTGAACATGATGTTGTCGGGCTTGATGTCGCGGTGGACGATGCTGAAGCTTTCGGCCGCGCGCAGCGCCGACGCGATGGCCTCGACGATGACGACCGCCTGTTCCTCCGACAGCGTTTTCGTGGATTTCAGGATATTGCGCAGACTGCCGCCGTCGATGTACTCCATGACGATGTACGGGCAGCCGAACTCGGTGTCCGTTTCGACGTCCATGACGCCGACCACGTTCGGGTGGCGGATCTCGGAGGCGAGTTTCGCCTCGCGGATGAAACGGTCGAGGAATTTGTCGTTGTCCTCCAGGAATTCCCTCGGCAGGACTTTCAGTGCGCGGTAGGTGCCCAGCGTCTTGTGCTTGGCAAGGTAGACCTCGCCCATGCCGCCTTTGCCGATGCGCTTGACGATGATGTATTTGCCGATCTCGCGACCGGAAATGAAGATCGCCTGCGTCGACGACACGCCCGCCGGAAGCGTAGTCTGAGAGCCGGTCGAGGAGATGGACGACGGATGTGTCCCCGCCCCGTCCGAGACCATCGTCCGGTCATAATCGTCGTTGGCGGCTGCTTCCTTCGCGGCTGCTTCCTTGTCGGCTGCTTCCTTGTCGGCTGCGATCTGTTCCGCCAGTTCGTCGGACATCATGGTCATGGCGGTGGCGTCGATGCTGTTGTCGTCGTACTTGCCGATCGGGAGGAAGTTCAGCGTGACGGTCTGCTCCGGTCCTTTTGCCGCATCGTTGATATTCACCACGGTCTGCATCGTACGGTCGATGTCCATGGCGTCGTCGGCGGGGCGGACGATGTCCACACGGATCTCCCGGTCGCCGATCTGGATGATGTCGCCCGACGAGACTTTCCGCTTGTCCTGGATCCTGTTGTGATTGAGGAACGTTCCGGTCTGGCTGCCGTTGTCCCGGATGAACAGTTCCTCCCCTTCCTCCATCAGGAACGCATGGCAATCGGAAACCCCGGTCGCCGCGGTGATCGCAATGCCGTTGGTCTCCTTGGAACCCAAGGAGATTTCGTGATCGACAAATTCAACCGGGAAATCTTCACCGGTCAGGCCATGACATATAATCCGCATATTTCGTCACGCATTCGGGTTTATATGGTTAATAAAAATATAGATAAAACAGTTGTTCGGCTGATGTTTTAAAAACTATATCACACGGAAGTGAGATTGCAAGTAGAAAACCGGAAAAAACACTTGTTTTTTTGATGAAACTCCGTCGGAAGATTCCGGGGTCAGTTTTCAGCTCCTCCGGGCAGCAGTCCGCGAACCGCGGAAACCAGTTTTCCGTCCGCCGCGCCCTCGGCGGCGACCAGCGGGATGCTGCGGTACTGGCAAACGTCCCTCGTCGCGGTCAGGTACGGCTGCAGGCGGTCGTCGTCTTCGTCCCCGTCCGGCTGAAGGAACAGGAGCGGGATTCCTTTCTCGCGGAAGAAATCGGCCTGGTACGCGATGACGTTCTCATAGCCGGACGCGGAAATGCCGTCCTCGGCATATTGCCGGGCGAAGCAGATCACGACGGCCGAAGGCGACGCCTTCGCGATCGTGTCGAGTTCCCGTTTGTAGCTTCCCATGCCCGCCGCTTCCTGGAACGAGACTTTTCCCGCGCCGAATGCTTTTGCTAACGCTTTTTTCGCGTCCCGCGCGAGCGTCGAAGTGTCGGAAAGCAGCACGATCTGGTTCTTGCGAAGCGGATCGGGGACCATTTCGTCCTCGTCTTCATCTTCATCGACGCCGGACGGCGTTTCGCTGACAGTCCGGACCGGAGTGGCGACCGTCGTGGCGGCGGGTGTGACTTCCGTGTCAGCGGCGGCGGTGTTCGCGGTATTGGCGGGTTTGTTCGAGTCTGCGACGGTGTTCTGTTCAGGCCGGACATCCTGCGCCTGTCCGCCGGAAACGGGCTTCGTCTCCGCGGTCACAGTGGAGCTCGGGATGACCGGAGACTCGGTTTTGTTTCCGGGATCCGGCGGCGTGACCGCGGGTGATTCGTTTCCAAAGATCAAAATCAGACCGATCAGGCCTGCGCCCAGCACAAGCACAAAACACGCAGCCAGGACCGCGACGACGACCACGATCCCCTTTTTGGATTTTTTCGGGGAAGCGGCTTCTTCTTGTTTCGGGGGAGCGTCCGGAGCGGTCGTTTTTGCTGCCGGAGCAGTCGTTTTTGCTGCCGGAGCAGTCGTTTGAGGCGCGGTCTGCCTCGGGGCAGGGGATGTCTTCTGAGGCGGAGCGGCAGAGACCGTTACTTCGGGCTCTGCGGCGGGTTTGGGAGCCGGAGCGGCGGGCGGCGCAGTGGTCGCCATGGTGGGCATCGTGACCTCGGGGCTTTCCTCTGGAGCAGGGGCCTGCGGTTCGGGTTCCGCAGGTTCGAACGTCTGAGGCGCAGAAGCAACCGTTTGAGGCGCGGGCTCGGAAACTGGTTCGGGCTCGACCTCGGGCTCGTCCGTTTGCGGTTCGGGCTCGACCATCTGCGGTTCGGGTTCCGGTTCGTTCGCGGGCTCGACCGCTTGCGGTTCGGAAACTGGCGGCGCGGCGGTCGCCATGGTGGGCATCGTGACCTCGGGACTGTCTTCCGCCGCGGGAACGGGAGCCTGAGATGCAACCGTCGCCATGGTGGGCATCGTGACCTCGGGACTGTCTTCCGCCGCGGGCGTCTGTGGTGCTGCGGTCGCCATGGTCGGCATCGTGACGTCGCCGGCGGGTGCGGCGGTCGCCATGGTCGGCATCGTGACGTCGCCTGCCGAGGTCCCGTTCCCGGACTGTTTGTCCACGAGGATCTCTCCGCGGGTCCGCAGGGGACGCGACGCGATTTGATCCGGGATCCGGATCTTCTTCAGTTCCTGCACCAGAGTGTCGGGATCGGGGATGCGTTTTTCGAGGTTCTTTTCCGTCATCCGGGCGATCAGGTCGGCCAGGTCCTGCGGGGTTTCCGGGCAGACTTGCCGGATGTCGGGAGTGCTTTCCGGGTCCATGATCTGCGACAGGATCTGGATCGTCGTGTCGCCCGAGAACGGGCGCTTCCCGGACAGCATTTCATAGAACACGATGCCCAGGCTGTAGATGTCCGCCCGGGAATCGACCTTGCTGGAATCCTTTGCCTGTTCCGGCGACATGTAGGCCGGGGTGCCGAAGACCGAGGATGCCATGGTCAGCATGGTGTCCTGCTCGTCGGTCGACTTGGCGATCCCGAGGTCGGCGAGCTTGGCGGAGCCGTCCGCCGTGAACATGATGTTGTCGGGCTTGATGTCGCGGTGGACCATGTGGTGCGCATTGGCCGCCGAGAGCGCGCCCGCCACCTGGGTGATGATCTCCAGAGCCCGTCCCGGCGGGATGCGGCGCGTCTTTTTCAGGAGATCGCGGACGCTGCCCCCCGGCACGTAGTCCATGATGATGTAGTACAGGCCGTTCTGGGGGTTCTGGCCCGCGTCGTGGACCGCGATCAGATTCGGGTGCTTGATCTTGCAGGCGAGTTTCGCCTCGCGGATGAACCGGTCGACGAACTGCTTGTTCTTCTTCGCGATGTCGGGCGCCAGGATCTTCAGCGCGAACAGGGAATCGAGCACGGTGTGCCGGACAAGATACACGGCGCCCATTCCGCCGCGACCGAGTTCCTTCACGACGGAATACTTCTCGAAAAGCGTCCCCGGTTTCAGGGAGGCGTCTTTGGGCTTGTCTTTGTCTCTGTTCTTCGACCAGATCATGAAAATCGGCGCGTTGTCTTATCGCGGAGCGAAGAGGAAAGAAACGCGGGTGTGCAGATTATTGTTCGCCGCCGACGACCGATTTGCCGTCAAGCGCCGGAAGGTTCTTCGAGAGCGAGAAGAGGGCTTCGTTCATCGCCTGTTTCATCAGCTGCGGGTACAGGCTCACGTCTTTGCCGTGCCTGGCGTAGATCCAGTGCATGATGTAGTCATAGCCGCGGTATTCGTGGCTCCACACGATGTCGCCCTTGCGGTTGAGCAGCTCGAACTTCACCCAGAGTTCGTTCTCCGAGGTGCCGAACGGTGCGCCCAGGACCCAGAAGACCGGGGAAATGAGGTAGGTCAGGCAGTAGGAATAGATGCTGCCGGCGTAGAACGTGTTCGTGACTTTTCCGCGGAAGACGTAGTCCGCGTCCGCCTGTTCGGCGCTGTTCGCCTTCGAGACGCCGGCGAAGAGGCCGGATTCCTGCAGGCTCGTGTAGGCGGCGTTGGACAGGTCGCTCGCCGGGTTGAATTGGAACGCTCCGATGGAGACGAATCCTTCGGCGGTCTTTTCCGGTTCCTCTTTTTCGTAGAAGCCGGCGGGGATCAGCGGGATGAGGCCGAACCAGTAGGACCCGTGATCTCCCTCGGGATGCGCGGAGGCCTGTTTCGCCTGAAGCGGATCATAATACTTGGTCTGGCGCTGGTCCAGGAACGGAACGACGGCGACGGTCTTCTGCGACGCTTCGCTCTTCTCGAATTTCGCCATGACGCCGGGGGCGGAGGCGTAGTCGAACGTCGCGACGCTGGAGCATCCGGTCAGGATCACGGCGACGGCTGCCGCGGCAAGGGTTTTCAGGTCTGTTTTTTTCATGGAAAAAGCTCCTCGTGTATTGTTTTGATATAGCGTTGATCGCTGTTGAGCAGATTCACTCTGTTTGGCCGGGCAGGGCGTTCGGGGTTATCTCCTGGTCGCCGACCTTGGTTGGCTTCGGGTCGTCGGATTCCGGGTCGATCCCGAAGAAATCCATCGAACCGTTTTCATCGGTGAGCCTGGAGATCAGGTCCCAGGCGTCCGAGGTGTTGATGGGGATGGTGAGTTCCAGGATCTTTCCGTTGACCGCGGAGCGGGGCGACTGCTGTTCCGTGCCGAAATAGGACTTGATGGCGGGCAGAATATCCTTCGCGCTCTCGGCGGCCGCGGCTGCGTCGGCCTCGGACTTGAACGTGAACGAACCCTTCAGGATCGTGAGCGCGCCGCTGACCTGCGCCGTGAGGCCGATGTCGGAGATCTTTTTCATGAACGAGTTCAGAGCCTCCATCGCGTCCGTGTCCGCCGGGTTGAGGTCGACGAGCTTGTCCGGGACCAGGTAGCACGCGAACGCCACGTCCTGGCCGGCGAGCTTCGCGAAGCTTTCCGGCGGCGGTTTGTTCCCCGAACTTGCGGGCGTGGCGGTCAGCAGGGACTGGGACATCTTGTCCTTGGGGTTGATGTTGATGCGGAACTGGATCTGGTTCGGCGTAATGGGCACGACCATGACGTCCGCGCCCTGCGTGTTGTCTTTGCCCGCCAGGCTCAGGTTGTAGAAGTTCATGTCGTCCTTTTTGCTGACCTGGGGCTGGGGCATGGAACCTTCCTTCTGGTTCATCGTTTCCATCAGCTTGTCGATGTCGCCCTGAAGGTTGCCGGAGATGTTCGCGACGCCCTCGATCGTGCCGCTGAACGGCGTGACGGTCGCGATCCTGAGGTTCGCGATCACTTCCATGTCGCGGTTCTTCGTGTCGAACATGCCGCCGCCTTTTTCTTCCTTCTCCTTCAGAGCCTGGTTCTTGTCCTTCTGGATGCGGTCCCAGACTTCTTTGTCCATCGCCTTTTCCGGCTGTTTGGTGTTGATGTACACCACCACGTCGGCCGACGGATCGGCGTAGCCCCAGAGGGACTCCTCGTTGTCCGCGGCCATCGCTCCGAACCCGGAGGCGGACAGCAGGACTGCGGCAAGCAGTGCGTATTTCTTACTGGGCATGGTCAAACCTTTCTTCCGAGATCTTGAGGAGGTAGTCGTTTTCCTTGATCTCATCCTCGGATGGCGTTTCGGGCTCGGGGAGTTCCGACGCGATCTGGCACAGTGCGACGGTGTAGTTGTCCTTGGCGCCCGCTTTTCGCACTTCTGCGGTCAGCGCGGCGATCTTGTCATCGAGCGTCGTCGTGTTGCGGAATATCTGCTGGATCTCCTCGTCGCGGAGCATGGTGGTGATGCCGTCGCTGCAGACCATGATGACATCGTCCGGCAGAAGCTCCGTTTCCTCCCATTCCGGCAGTACGTAGTCGGCGATCCCGATGGACCGCGTCAGCACGTGGGAGATCGGGGATGCGGTGTGGTCGTCCAGCGACGCCGCGGCCGCGGTCTTTCCGGCTTTGTTGAGCGAAGCCGCCAGCTCGCATCCGACCGTGTGGTCGCGGGTCAGGAGCGTGAGTTCGCCCTGGCGGAACCGGTAGATGCGGCTGTCGCCGATGTGGCACAGCAGGCCGCGTCCGGGCCGCCAGGAATCCAGCAGGATCAGCGCCAGGGTCGCCC
>JAEEGI010030072.1_pt1 | contig 10229 bp, 16 predicted proteins | sample 8958751 | NCBI WGS metagenome assembly JAEEGI01 (sample SAMN16246545, study PRJNA631951) | gut metagenome | biome: gut microbiome; feature: rumen; material: KS-attached | host: Bos | place: Iran: Karaj | collected 2018-10 | reverse complement strand
CTATTCCAGAGACTATAGCCTGTCGAAAATATAAGATATAGAAAAAGGTGTTCATAACGCAAATCCGTTATGAACACCCTGAATGGCAGCGGAAGAAGGATTCGAACCTTATAATATAACACAAAAAATAGTAGTAATTATGCGGGTTGTGAACTTTCGTTAGCAATCTTATTAGCATTTTCCTCTTCGGAGTAAAATGCTAATAGCTTCAATTCGGCTTCTTTTTCATCGGCTTCAGCAAGCTTTGTATAAACTCGCCTCATAGTTCCCCAGTCGCTCCACCCTCCGATTCTCATACATTCAAGTTCCGAAACTCGTAAATGATAACAAAGGGATGCGAAGGAACGTCTGAGCCCATGAACTCCTATGAGGGGAAGTTTATTCTTTTTACACACATAATCCAAATGCTGTTTTATAGCGTTTGGATGTCCCTGATAAATCTTGCCATGTTTATTTTGAACAGATTCCAACGCTTCTATAAGACGCGGTATCATAATCGGAACGGTACGACGACTGCTGCTGTTCTTATTAGTCTCCTTGTCCACCATCTGATGATTTTCGTCCGGAACCGTAGCACCATGAACATAAATTCTCTTATTCTTAAGATCGACCTTATCCCAAGTCAAAGCCAGTATCTCAGAGCGACGAAGCGAGCATAGTGCAAGCAGGGCGGGAATTTCGTATTTATCACCCTTGATAACGCAAAGAAATATTTTGATTTGCTCGTAATCAAGAAAGGGCTTCTCCTTTTTTACGCCCTGTGGAAGAATGACCCGGAAACTTTTTCCTGTGCTTTCACGCAAAACAGACGAAACAAATCCCCAAGCATTTTTTAGAGTCTTCCATGAAACAAGCTTTGCTTCCTGATTAATCATCGCCTGTATATTTTTCTCGTCCATTTCTTTAATAGGGCGTTTCATATAATCCTTAAAACGGTTCTCCTGAACAATACGATAGAAGAGAATCGTTGATGGGGATAAAATATTTTCACGAAGACGAATGTATTCATTTATTGCGCCGTAGAGCGTACCTTGAAGAGCTTTTTGCTGCTCGACTAAACCACCTTTAATCGCCGCAGCTTTTGCAATGCAAAGCTTCTCTGTGTCCTCCGTAATGGATATTGACTGCTTTACACCATCCGGATTCGTAAGACGTAATTGACAAAAATATTTTCCCGACGGGAGCTTTCTTACTTTTGGTAATTTCATTTTATTCCTTCTTTTCATATATTTCAACAGAAATATTGTACTATATTAGCAAATTGCTTTCCAATATAATAAAGCAAAAAATAGGGCAGCTATCATTTTTGTTTTGGTAGCTGCCCTATATCTGTTTAACGGTCTTTATCTCTATATGCGCGCGGATGACGCTAACCGTTAGAGTCCGCAGGCTCGTCGTCACTGTACGCTGTAGCATCGATTGTGTAATCAATTACCTCGACGACAATAAAATCGGATTTTGCATAGCCTTCATCGTTCAGCATTGTCTCCACCTTTTCGTCAAGCGCGGCCTTGGTCGGAAGCTCAACAGGGGAGATAACGCCGTCAACGGTAGTGGTAAGGTACTGATAAAGAGAAGCGTAGTTATCCTTCTTGGATTTAACAATCATAATTCTATACATACTTGCCTCCCAAAATATTATCTGCCGAAAATTACGAATGTGCCTATAATTCCGGTTCCGAGCAAAGACAACACGGACGTAATAAGGGACACCTTGATGGAATTCCAGTTATCCGCAACCTTCTTATACGGACGAACCTCATGCTGATTAACTTTTTCCGCGAGCTTGTTGACCTTATCGTTCGTGTCATTGACTTTATCGTCGATCTGCTCAACGCGCTGCGCGATGAGCTTGATAGAACTGGCAATCTCATAAATCGCCTTTTGATCGCCTTTAACCTCACGAAGTTCTTCGGCAATATCATTTATTTTTGCTTCGTTGTTTTTAGTTCTTGCCTCTGTCTCGACTATGGTTTTTTCCATATCTGTCATGGCGAGTCCTCCTTGTGTATTAGTTTTCCTCCTTGACATCGATAACGGAGGCTATCTTATCGTTTTTCTCAAGTAATTCCTTCATTTCCAGAAGCGCGTCATCGACGTAATCACTAAACATCTGGAATGGTATGATCTTTGCAAGCCACGGTAATTGCTTGCAGAATTCGGCGTATACGTTAGAAAGCTTAAGTTTACCAGTTCCGCCGCCGAATTCTTTTTCCGCAAACATAACTGCCTGCAAAAGCCATCCGCGAATTTGCTGATAACGCTCTTCGCTACTCATTTTCTTAAATCTGATAATAGAAATGACAAACCAGACGAGAAAAATTAAAAGCATAAGAAGCGTATGCCAGTTGTCAATTATAAGCTTCATAAACATCCTCCTTTCATATTGCAGGGCTTTCCCATTCCTGCTGAATAAATTCTTTTGCCTGCGCAGCGGCGAAGGTTATCCCTGTGCCGTCCGCACTCTTATGATCGGACTTCGCCATATTAAAGTACCATGAGCAAATTGCTCCGTGTGCAATCCAAGAACTGCTGACCATTCCCGCAACCCAAGCAAGTCCGCCAACATAGCCCCTATAAACGCAGTAAAAGGCGAGCAAAAGCCCGCCTCCGTTTACAAGCCAAAGCAAATAACGGTTGTCGTTGATGAGCTTTTTGGAAAACTCAAGAGGCTGTGGTTTTTTCTTCGTTTTCACGCCTTACGCCTTTCCCAAAAACTTGGCAAAGTTGTAGATAAGTTGCATCATCTGTTCACGAGTGAGCAAATCCTGAAACATATAATTAGGTTTGCCGTCAGCTCCGTTACCGCCGCCGTTGACGATGCCGTTCTTTATACAGAAATCTATCGCCTCTTGTGCCCATGCGCTATGGTCATTGTCCTGCAAGCTCTTGCGATATTCCTGCATGTACTCTTTAAACTGTTCAGAAGTCATCTCTTCATCACTCTCCTTGGTTTCTTTTATATACTGAGGGCTGAAAGCGCCCTTGATCTGCTTCTTCGTCCGTGTGCGCCGCATGACTTCTCCGCCGTTAGACTCATTAGCAGGGGAGGTGTTGCCTTCGATGGTAATTACGGTGTTTCTGTCGACATTTTCGACGATACCGACATGATCGCAGTCGCCGCTCGCATCCCAGTCGTAAAAAACGATGTCGCCGGGCATATATCCGTCGGTTATTGTAAGCCCCTGAGACTGCGCCCAACGCCAAAGTGTAGTGCAGCTCGCGGTCTTCCTGCCTCCGTAGAACAACTCATCTGCACCGACGACATGGAAAAGCCACCATATAAACGCGCAGCACCAGGAATATGCCGCACCGGAGACCTCTCGGCCATAAAACAGTGCATTGTATTTCACATTGTTTACAGGCGCTTCCTTTGTCCCGATTTCTTTGCGGGCAAGCTCAAGAATTGCCGCAGCGGTTGTTTTCATTATCTATCATCTCCTGTATCAATCACTTAGGCGCGGCATGTAATACGCCGCGCCTAATTCAAAGTGACCATATATAAATACTTTTGATATATATATAAGTAATAGAATTTATCTTAGATTAAGATACGGATTCGGGTCTGTAAAATAAGACCTGTCCACGATAGCGGGTTTACCGTATCTGGTAAACGCCAGAAGTATCGGCTGGTCATTCTCAGTCGTGTCATCATCGGTTGCGACGGACGCTGTTCCGAAAGCGCGTCCAACGCCAACCATCTTAGTCCAGCTATCAAGGAAACAGAGATTGGAACACCTGACCCCTGCTTTGGGGCCGAGAAGCTGCTCCATCACCTTTTCGGTAATAGAAAGGAAGAACATGTCCCGTTTTATCTTAATCATAGTTATGGGTTCGCTCGTTGTAGCAAGCTTAGGTTTTGTTGGGTCATTTTCCGCTGTGACTACCGGAGGCACGGAATCTTTATGCCAAATGATTCTATACCAGTCAGGATCGTAATACACATGAGTATAGACATGGCGCGTAGAATATGTCCAGGTTATAGCGGAACCAACTGGTTCATCAGTATACCCATGCCGCGTCTTAGGCGGTTCTGCTCCTTCATGGTAAATATAACCGAACGCAAATGTAACGTCCTGAATATATCTTGATTTCGGATTTTTCCCCACCGTGCATAGCTGCATAGTTACAAGACCATTTTGAACATCGATAACAAACGTTACATTGTATTTTGGAAGGTCTTTGGTATAGCCTCCGATAGTAAGAAGATATGTGAAATCGTCAGCCTTGCGGCATTCATACCAGTCTTTGCCGGTGAGCTTGCCGTCTTTAATAGACCAATAACACCATCCGTCGTTAGACAGGTTAACAGTAGCCTCTCCGGTCTCGGTTCCTTCATCGAAGATAAACTTAAACTCTCTCCCAAGAAGTTCAAAGTTCTTAGGTTGCGCGTATTGCGTGATTTCCATAGCCATGGCTTCTTTGATAAATTTATCTACCAAGCCCATAAGTTTCGCCTCCTGAGATTATATAAGAGTTTCCGGATCGGTATATACAGGATACTCCGTAGCAACGAAATCGTTTTCCGCGTCGGGATCTGTGTCTTCCCAATTCTCAACAACGAATAATTGCTCTTTCAGAGATCTCAATGCTTTTGTGTGAAGCTCGGGAGTAGTGCCGGAGCAACAGGCTGCGTCAATAGCCAACATAGTTCCCGGCATATATGTACGAATGTAATTCATGAAAGGATGGATGCACTCGTCTGTGCAATAACCGATGAAGGTTATCTTTTCTATGGGGTCTTCGGGATATGCCTCGTTGTAATCCCAGAAATAGTGACATATTACTCCGTTAGTATGCTGGTATAGACCGAAAGTTTTCGGATATCCGTGTTCATAGTCTGTAAAATCTATAGGGGTTTCTACGGTTTCTCCACGAGCTATCTTTTCAGCGCGCTCAGCATCATCGTGAGCTTTTCGTTCTTTAAGATATGTAAGAAGATTGTCAAACGGCCTTGCGTTTATGCTATTAATAATGTCTTTATTAGTAGTAAACCCGTAAGTACCATAAATACAATGCTTCGGATATCTGCCGCCCTCCGGAGAACTCAGATAGGCTTCTTCCGAGTTGTTCCAATCGAGTGCGGTTAGTATAATGCCCTCAAAAGATTCGATACGCTCGCATATTCTCGGGACTATCGAAACCGCTTCGGGAGAGCCAAGAACACCGCTTATCTTGTCGTTCTGAGGGCACATTACAATTAAAACTTCCATATAAATCTCCGTTAATCGTCTGAATACGGTTCTCCCGTAATCAGCTTATAATCCTCGGGACTCAGGAAATGAAAAACTTTCACAAAATTTTTAACCTTTTCTTTGCTTATCATTTCGTTTCTGTAGAGCATCAGTATCGCTTCAACTCTGGTTTCTTTGTTAGCGTCGCCAACCAGTCCATTAGTATTTGTCAGCCCAAAAGGACTCATGAATAGCACCTCCTAAAATATCGATTTAAGTTTGCGGATAAACTTACATCATCGCTAAAACTAATTCTAACTCAGTAAGCTTTCCCATTTTGACCGTGACTGTCCCGTCCCTATGATTGGTTATATCACCGGCGAGACAGTATTCGCTGTTGTCAAAAACATCAGGATTGGGCGCTGGAGTTATCTCTCCGGTAACAGGATCGATATTTTCGAGTTCCTCATAGGTCTGGTGTATGCTCCACGGAGTGTTGTTTGTGAAGTTGCTGAGAGCTTCTTCGTATGTCATAACCGCCCGTATTGATTTTGTGTCACGATAATTCCAATCCGGGTCTGACAGATTCCCTGATATCTCAGCTTCATAGAGATGATTGTTAATCTCCACAAAAGTCATAAATAATTACCTCCTAATATATAATTCCTCATTCAGCTTTGCGTTATTGTCAGCGAGGCAGGATTTGATGAAGAAGGATAAGTTATTGTGATCGAAGTTCCTGTAGCTGTGAATGTATAACTGGCTGTGCCATTAGCGGTAGTAGCTGTTGAAACAGTGCTGCCGTTATATGAAATACTTGCTCTGGCACCAACATCGACTTGAATACTACATACATTTGTAACAACAATAGTGGAGTTTTTAGCTATTTTTGTTGTTCCAGCAGCAGACATATACGTATCATTAACTTTTACCGTTGAAGTCCATGTTCCTGTGATCGAACCGCATGGATGCTGATAGACCCACGTTCCCGTGGGAGAACCGCTTACCGTTAAGGTTACTCCACCAACGTCGATATAAACATAATTATCTTCAAATCTTATAGTGGTATCATCGGTCAAAATATAAGTTACGTCCACAGAACCAGTACCCTGCTTAACTTTGCTACCATTATAATAGACAATGAGTGGCGCGTCTCCCATAAGCGTACTGGGAGATGGAGTGCTTGAGGAGTATCTTTCGCCAGATCCAGTTATCCTTATTGTTTGCCCACTTCTCGCTGTGTAATTTCCGGAGTTCCTGGATACTCCATTAATATATAAATTGAACTCACATGAGATATATGTCCCTTGAGTAAATGCAAAATAGCTCTCCATCGAACCGGAAACGCTTACCGCGACGCTCTTACTATTGTTTAAATCTATCCAATAGTTGGTGGAAGCGATTTTTGTTTTACCGCCATATACCACGTAGTTAGTTCCGTTAACTTTACACAATCCTTTTTTCACGGCATAATTGGTTCCGGATACTTTTACTTTATGAGCCATAAATATCCTCCCTCAATTATCCGTAAGTGAAATTTATCTGCCCATTGTATGACGGGTTTGTATCTGAGGAATAAAGAGCAATTCCTCTGAACATGTTTGTTGTGTAATTTGTGTCGGGCGAAGCCGCGCCAGTGGATCTATTACTATGATATCGCATTGTACGCTCAGTAATTAAATATGAATTTGTACTTAACGCTCCAGTAGCATTATGGGTAATAGATCGTATAGTAAGAACACCATCTGTACCAGTAACAACAGCATAACCTTCAGATGTACCAAGTGCACCAGCATTTGTTATATTCCCATGTGAATGCGATGATGTTGCTGCTCCTACAGCGGCCGCTGTGTGTGTATGGCCAGATGCCGCATACTCTGAATGAGTATGGCTTGATGCAGCCGCGCCGATTCCGGATACGGTTATATTGTGCGGATTAGTCGCGGAAAGGTGAGCTATGAACGATGAGACTATTTTCGCTATTTTTCCCATCGCTACGCTCAGCTTTTCGCCGCTCGAAAGCGCAGTGTTTGAGCTTGCCTCAGTATAAGTCGGTGTCTGGTCGTTCGTGCTTACGTTCGGTACGTTATCAAGCCCAACGGTACTTTTTGTTATGTTGTGGGGATTGCTTGCTTGTATATGTGAGAAAAAATCGCTGCCTAATCTCTTTAGCTTTCCGAATATGGTGCTCAGCGTTTCTCCGCTGCTGATTATTGCGCCCTGTGCTTGGCCTGTATACTGCGTAAATGTCGGCGTCTGGTCGTTCGTAGCCACGTTGGGAACATTCCCAAGCCCTACCTGCGTTTTCGTAACATTATGAGGGTTATTGGTATTAGCGATATGATTATCTGAATCATTTTCGATCTCATCGAGCGCCGCGTCGATTATGGTCATGTTGGAATTCGTCGTAGCGTTCATTTTTTCTCGCCAGGACGAAAAGGTTTCGTTTGTGTCGTCCGTCACATACAAACCGAAATTAGTAGTTTCTGCCAAGAGCCTCGCCTCCTTTGCCTGTACGTGTCAGAAACAATTCATATATAGAGAGGACGGCTCGACAAGAGCCGTCCTTATTTCATACAAAAATACGATCTTATCAACATTGGATATAATAAAGATCTTCGAGCGTTAAATTCGTGTAACTGCTTAAAGCGGCAGTTATATCAGAAAGCTTCCTTCGACGCACACATGAGAAAACAACTTCCGCTGCGATTATAGTTTCCGCACTAAGAGGATAAAAGACCTTAGTAAGCGCCCACGTTGCTTCGGCGAGTATGGTTACGGCATTCTCAAATGTAACACACTTTTCACTACTCGTTTCGGCTACGTTAGAGCCAACGGCAATCTCAAAGGCGGCATCGCCAAGCGAGTGATGGGACTCTATATTCAAAACAGTCACGCCCAGTTGGACTGCGGAAGCCGCCGTGATATATACATTCCTCAATAAATCAACAATAGAAGCTCCAAGTTCAATATTTGAACTTCCTTCAGCAAACATTGTTTTGAGAACGTCTGTAATCTCAGAACTCAAATTAATCGAATTAGCTGTGTCGATCAAGCTTTGCTTTAACGTGTTCTCTATTTCCGCTTCGATCACGGTCGAACTGCTTATTTGCCCAGTGGTCTTTTCCATATCTGCCTGTACTATATTGAACCCGAGCAGCAGCGATGAATTTGCATTTTCAAAAATTGTAGCCATATGTCCTAAGTTTTCCGCTCCGATAGCAACAGCCAGTGGCAAGAGGGTAGGGGAGGTGTTAATAGAGAACTCGGCGGAGGCTCCGACAGACATGTCTGAACCTAATGCTAAGTAACACAAGGCGAGCATTTCGTTTATATGGGCTGTCAACGCCGAACCGGTATTAACGGCTATAAACTTTAAAAGAAGATAGCTTTCAATACAACTCTCCAGAATAAGCCTGTTAGTCGCCGTTATCCCTTCGCGAACAGGAATAGACCATACCGTAAGGTCACACTGGTTTACCTGTTTATTTAGGTAAACGTCGAAATTACAGTCAACATCGCAGCGATTTATAAATAAATCATGATTTTGTGCCATGTGACCAGCCTCTTATTAGGTGATATTTTGTGCGGTAAGATTAAGGTATCCGGCTTTAATGGTCATAATAGTTGCAGCTTCCACAACACGGGGAGTGCTGAGAGCACCGAACATAAGAAGATTGCCGTTTGTTGCGGCGTCGTAAACGACGAAGTGTGTAATTGTTCCCCATGAGGCTGTGCTTTCGTTAAAGCTGACAGCCTGCTCGTTAGTCACAACGCCGGATGTCGGCTCACTCAGACTTACAAGTTTAACTCTGCTGTACCCGCTCGCCGCAGCAGGTTCAGTAACGTTAGCGCCTGCAATCGTAGGGGTGGTAGTAGAAAGCCCTATATACAGATCCGCCGGAATAGCCGGGTTAACTTTCGTTTTAAAAAGATTTCCGGCGGCAAGATTCAAGAAATATGTAGTATTCATAACTAAAATTCCTCCTTATTATTAACCTGATGATAAATAGCTTCTTGCCGAGCGATATTGTCAAACCGTCGCTTGCAGGAAGTTTTTGTTAATGTTGTTTGATATATATATAATTCCCTGTTTGGGTATCTCGGCGTCACCGCCCACATCTTTTATTATTATCTGATAAATGAATTTACCAGATAGCTCAAGCGTGTCGGATGGATCAAGAGTAACTTTCAGAATGTTATCGACGCCGGCCTCTTCATTGTATAGTATTTCCATCGTCTTCGATATTACAGGCGCACCCCGCCTGTTTGTGTAGCTGATTACAGAAAAGTTCGCGCTGCAACTCGATAGACTGACTGCTCTTCCGTTTTTGTAGAAATAAATGTTATACAGGAAGTCCTGTGTTTCTCCTCCTACAAAATGTATGGTTGGCAGCGTATAGAGGTTATAATCGCTGTAACACATATAAAGCGCCGCCTTTCTTAATTTATTCTTCCTCGGTATCGCCAGCAAGCTCCGCGCCCTTTTTATCTATTTCTACAGATCCGAGTGCGGATATCACATTTTCTATCATGGCAATACTGCCCGAAAGATTAGCAAGATTAGCCTTGCCCTTGACTTCGATATTATCGAGAGCGTTCAGCACAACGCTGAGACTCTGTATAAGTTCGTCTTTCATGTATATAAAATTATCCTTTCATTCTCTATAGCGTAGCTATATAATCGTTCAATTTCTGTGCGAGCGTTATAAAATAGCTGCCGTTTATAATGTCGCCGGTAGTCCTGTCCGTAATTCCCGTAGAAATACGGCTTCCTATATTGAACCGCAGAGCATTAAACCGCGCCGCTGTCATGTTTTTGTTAGATGTCGTCATCTTTGTATTAGCGTAACTCAGGTAGGTTTTGCCTCCGCCGCTTGTATACCACGAGCCGCCGTGAGCCTCTATTGCCTCCTTCGTCTTGTCCACAAGATCGTTCCAGACGAGATAACTGAAATCCGTCAGCAGCCCTCTGTTGGAAATGGCGTTATAAGCATTTCTCGTCTGCGTCGACGTGGCGTTTCCGTTTGAGGCAGTCCAGCTCCACGGCTCGAC
>JAEEGI010030071.1_pt1 | contig 10229 bp, 5 predicted proteins | sample 8958751 | NCBI WGS metagenome assembly JAEEGI01 (sample SAMN16246545, study PRJNA631951) | gut metagenome | biome: gut microbiome; feature: rumen; material: KS-attached | host: Bos | place: Iran: Karaj | collected 2018-10 | reverse complement strand
ATATATAAATATCTGTTAATATTCATAATTAAAATATATAAATTTTATTAACTAATTTATTTTTTTATGAAAAAAAAATAATTTTTGAAAATTCAAAAAAAATGAATTCAGTCTATCAATTATCTTCAAATATATATCCAAATCAATCAGTTCAATTATCTCCATATCGAAGAGATAATAATGAAGTTAAAATAGAAAATAAAGAAAAGGATATATTAATAAGTCAATTAAAAGCACATATTTTTGAATTGGAACAAAGAGAAAAAGATTATGATAATTTAAAACAAAAATTTCGTCAATTACAAAATGAATGTGCATGTTTAAATGATAATAAAATTAGAATTGAATGTGAATTAAAAGAAAAAGAAGATTCTTATAATAAACAAATTAGAGGATTAACTTGTGATAGTGATAATTTAAAAATAAATCTTACTGAAAAACTTTCTCTTTGTCAAAAATTATACGATGATATTGAAAAATTATCTAAAAAAAATTCTATTAAAGATTGTGAAATAGAAGATTTAAATAATAAATTAAAAGAATTATATTTTCAAAATGATAATTTAAAAGTTGACAAATGTGAAATGGACAAAGCTTTAAGAGAGTTAAATGAAATTAAATCCAAACAAAAAATTGAAAATTCTAAGTTAATGGAAGATAATAAAAAATTAAGTAAAATATGTCAAAAACAAACTAGAAATTTAAAAGTAAATGAAGAAGAAAAGAATCAATTAATTAAAAGTTTAGATGAGTCTAATTTAAATTTAAATAATTTAAATGTTAAATTACAAAACAATGAAGATAATTATAATTATTTGAAATGTAAATATGATGAATTAAAAAATATAAATACAAATTATCAAAATACTTTATCAAATTATGAAAGACAAATAGATTCTTTAAAAAATGAAAATGAAAATTTAAAATATAGTTTAAACAGAGAAAAAATGATTAGAAATGAAAGTGAAAAAAAAATTGAAAAAATATCAAATTTACTAAATTCAAGAGAATATGATTTAAATAAAGTTACAAATGATTTAGAACAATCAAAAATTTCAAATAAAATATTATTAGATGATAAAACAAGAATGCAAATAGAAAATGAAAAATTAAAACAACATATAATGGTTTTAACTGAGGAAAATCAAAAATTAATTTGTGAATTTGAAAATATAATAGAGCAAGATGAAAAAATGAAGGAACAGTTGGGAAGAAAAAATAAAATTTTTCAAATTTTAAGAAACAATAAAAATAATGTTGAAAAATCATTATCTTCACTTGAAGGTTATATAAATAATAATAATAATAATAATAATAATAATAACTTAAATATAATGCATAATTCAAATAATAAAATCAGAGATAAAGATTATTGTCAGCGTCAAAAAAATCGGGCAATTTCTCCTCCTAATAATATTCGTCCCTATTCATCAAATAATTCTCCTTATACTTATAGCTTAAATGCATCTACTTATAGTGATGAATATTAAAATATTTTATTTTTTTAATAATAAACTTTATTATATATAAATATAATTGCAAACTTTTTTTTGAAATATTTTTTTTAAAGAAAATAATAGTATTTTTAAATAAAAAAACAAATGATATAATCAATATAAATATAAACTAAACTTAAACTAAAAACAGCTCCTTTTAGTGAATTTAAATTGAATAATTAATGAATAAGAATATGATGATTCAAATAAAGATGGAAATTTATTTAATAATGAAAAAAATAGAATTCAAATAAATTCAAGTAAATAAAAATCTTAATAATTATATTCAAATTAAATCTCATAATTAAAATAAAATATGACCAAATATATCTAATAAATGATATAAAAAACCTTTAATAATTACATCAAAAGTTTATTCTGAATCAAAAATAACATTAAAAATTCAAAATTATCAGAAAAATGAAAAAAAATATACATTCAAAAAATATTTATGGAAATGAATTTATACGATAAATTGATAAAGTGTTAATTTAAAAAGTAAAAGAACTATTAACAAACATAATTTAGTGGTATTAAAAGTAATATTAATAGAATATAGGTGAAACTAATTTAAATTATAATAATATTTTAATTACAATTATTCATGTTGAAATATTGAAGGGTAATATAAGTTATATCAATTTATAAAAGGAAAAAGAAGTTCATTTGAATTGGAATTTATTACATAAAGTGCTTATAAAATAGGAGATATTTTATATATTAAAAAATAATTTTATAAATACTATATTATAATAGTTTATCTTCTTCTCCTTTGAGATTATATCAAATTCTAAATTATCAATTAGGTTTCAGAGAAGATTTAACAAAATTTATTTTGAACCATTTTTAATTGAAAATATTTTTGATAAATTTGTTTATAATTTTTCAATTACAATTTGTTTCTGTTATTTATTATATTGATAAAAAAGGTTTGAAAAAATTAAATATTATGATTTTATGTTATATTAGAATATGAAGAATTTGTTCATAATTTTCAAATAGCATTATAATATTTATGCTATTATAGAATATACAATTTGGAAATTAATTTAAAATAATAATAAAGAAATATCAATAATAGATTTTACAAATTTCTCAATTAATTGTTGACCAAAAAGAAATTTAATGAAATATTCTTAATTTTATTAAGAGAATATTTTAAATATAAATAAATAAAACAAGTAATATCTTTTTAAATTATATAAAAATGTAATAAATAAAAAAATGGAACTTTTTGATTTAATAGAAAAAAATGAAATTTCATTATTTATAGAAAAATTTTCATCAAATGAATATTCTGAAACAGACTTTACTCAATTATTAGATAATAATAATGATACACTTTTAACAAAATCAGTTAATTTAAACATAACAAAAATATCAATATTTTTAATAACCCAATTAAAATATTATCTCGAAAAAGATAATGAAAAATATTTAAATTTCCTTAATAAAAAAAATGATAAAGGTTATAACGCATTATTATATTCAGCATTTAGAGGAAATTGGGAAGTATTAGATAAATTATTAAATAATAAAGCATCAATAGACACAATGAATAATAATGGATTAAATTTACTTCATTTAGCATCTCAAGGAAATCATCCAGATATATTAGTATTTTTAATAGAAAAATATAACTTTGATATAAATTCATTAGATTCTAATGGTAATTCTGCTTTACATTGGGCAGTTTATATGAATTCTTATCAAATTATTGATTATTTAATTTATTATGGAATTGATGTTAATATTCAAGAAAGAGACGGTTATACTCCTTTACATTTTGCTATAATTAATAAAAATTATCGAATGGTTAAAAAATTGATTAATTTAAAATGTGATTGTGATATTGAAACTTCAAATGGAAAAAATGCAATTAAATTATGTGAAGAATATGAATTAGGAAATATTAAATATTTATTATTGAAAAGTAAATTCCATATTAATTTAGCTTTTATTCCTTTTGTTATTTGTTTCACCTTTATTGAAGCTATTAATCAATATGTTTTTATAAATATTTTTAGAGTTTTTAAATGCAGTTTTTTTTTTCTTATTTTTTATTTTGTTTTATTACTTTTTTTACATAAAGTTATGCTTTCTGATTCAGGAGAAATTGAAAATAAATTAGATAAAACTTTAATTCAATTATGTGAAGATGGAGAAAATTTAAAATCTATTTGTCCTTGGTGTTTTATATATTCAAATCCTTACACAAAGCATTGTTATATTTGTAATAAATGTATTAATTATAAAGAATTTCACAATAATTGGATTAATAATTGTATTGGAAGAAGAAATATTTATTTATATTTTCAATTTTTAGGGTTTTTGGCTATTTATATTTTTATTAAAGTTATTTTTAGTTTTATTTGTCTGTTAGCAATTTCATCAAATAGGAATTTTTTTGTAATTTTTCATATTATTATAAATTTATCTTTTATTGGATTAATTATTTATTATGTATATAGAACTTATTGTAATTTTAAAAGTAGAAATTTTTCTCATTATTATGAAGAAACAGACAATGAAGTTAATATTTCACCAAAAACTGATGCGATGAAAGTTGATGAAAGTGAAAAAAATGATTTTTCAATTTTACCTTTACAATTAAATAAATAAATTTATATTTAAATTTTTTTTTTCAATTATCATTAATTAGTATAAATTAATTTTATTTAAAGAAGAATAAAATTAATAATAAAAAAAATTTTATGCAAATTTTAAATATAAATTAATTAAAAAAATTAGAATTTATTTCTCTTATTTAATTAAACAATGAAAAACACGACTCCAGGTAAAAAAAGGCCAACTACAGAGAAAACAGGATTTAAAAAGAAATCAGAAATAAATAGAACAACATTAAAAAATATTCAAGATAAACCAAGATGTATAACTCCATCAAGAGAACAAACTACAATATCTAATGATTTAAATAAAAATTCAAAACCAAAATCAAAAGAAAAGGAAAAAATTAAAGAAAAATTAAATAAAGAAATAAATAAAGTAAGTAAAAGTGAAACAAATTTACCAGAAATTCCTCAAATAAAAGAAAAAAAAGATTCAAAAATAAATTCACAATCTACTTTTGATTTATATAAACATTTAAAAGAAAATATTAAAAATAAAGATATATTATGTAAAGACCCTTTAACTGAGGATTCTTTTTATTGTATAAATTGTAAAGTTTCAACGTGTTCTCTTTGTCCTAATTTTAATGAACATAAAGATCATACTTTAATTAATAGATATAATTATTATAAAAATAATGAAAATTTAGTTAATGAAAATTTCAAAGATTTAGATGATATTTTTAATATGAATCCTGAATATTTAAATGTTAATTCAATTAGAGGTGAATTAAAAATTTTAGTTGATTCTAAAATTAAATTATTAGTTGATTCTTTAAATACAATTAAAAAAGATAAATTAAATGAAATTGATAATATATTTAATGGAAGTGAAAATAGTGTTAAAACTTTAAAAAATAATGAAATGAAAATTAAAAATGATTTAATAAATTATTTTAAAACTCAAAAAATATTTTCAAATATTAAATTAGATACTTCATTAGTTAATCAAGAAATGAATGAAGTTGCTCAAAATTTAAACCCTGAAAATAAAAATAAAAATGAAATACCAAAAATAAATAATAATGACTATTGTAATACTTGTTTTTTACAAATATATGATTTATTAAACTTATCAACCAAACAAAATAAAGAAATTAGAAATGCAATAATGATGATAAAAGAAAATTGTGCAAAATATTCTGAAATATTTAATGAAAAAATTCAATTAGTTAAAAATGATATTGATAAATTAAATGAAGCTTTTAAATTAATAATAAATTATAAAGCTTTATCAGAAGATTATTACAATGAAATAAATACTAAAATAAAAAAATATAATGAACAAATTAAAAATATAAAAGATTTAGTTTTTGAATCATCAAATAAAACAGGTCAATTAGAAGAAATAGAAAAATTAAATAAAATTTTTCAAGCAAAAACAAAGCAAAATTTCGATAATATTTTAAAAAACCAAATAACAGAAAATGGGGATTTATTAACAATAACAAGTAATATAACCAAAAAATCTAGAATAAGAAATTATGATAGAAAAGGAACTTTAAATTCAAAATCAAAAACAACAACAATAATAAAAGACAATAATAGTATATCAGAAAAACCAGAAATAAAATTTAATTCAATAGATGATATAACATTAAGTTATAATATACTTCAAAAATATTATGCTTTCCAAACTTTAGAATTAATAAACAAAAATTTTAAAAATCAAAAAAATAATAAATACCAAATAACAGAAATAAAAGAAATTGAATTTGACGAAGATAATGATTTAGCCAAGCCAATATCAGGAACAAATGAAATTCAAATATATGATAAAAAAACTCGTTCTTTGATAAAAAAAAAAGTAAATTATGATAAAACGAAATTAAAATTCTTATATTTTTACAATGGATGTAGAAATGTATTAATAAAAGATAGATTATATATAACAGGAGGAGTAGATAAAGAAAATAAACAACTTAAAAATTGTTATGTGTATTATATAAAAACAAATGAATTAAAACAAATGCCAGAAATGATAAATCCAAGAGCATATCATTCAATGGAATTTGTAGAATATTTTAAATCTATTATTGTAATTGGAGGAGAAAATAATAAAACATGTGAATTATATGATATGTATAATTCAAAATGGAGAAATTTACCAGAATTAAATTATCCAAGAGCACATTCTTGTATTTATTTAGATAGAATAAATAATATTTTATATTCACTTTTTGGAATTGTTGGAGCCATTAGTGAAAAAAATATTAATTATACTGATATAATTGAATGTCTTGAATTAAAAAAAATGGCTTTAGGATGGGGAAAAGTTAATTACAACAATAAAACTGAAATGGATTTTAAAAATTGTTTATGTAGAATTTTTCCTATTAATTATGATATGGTCCTTGTTTATGGAGCAAATGGTGCTAGAGAAAATAAAAAAAGAAGTGCTATTTTTGCAGTAAATAAACAAGAAATGATTAAAATTAGTAGTAATATGTTTAATGAAATTAGAGATAAGGCAAAAAATTCTAAAGAATTGAGAAAGATTATTCAAAGTTATGTTTGAATTGAATATTTTTTTTATTTATTTATTTTTGTTTATTAGTTTTTATAGTATAATTTTTGATTTATTTTTTTTATTATGGACCACTTTTTTATAGAATAATTTTTGTTTAATTGAAAAAAAATAATTGTTTGAGATAAATTAATAAATTGATTGAGATAGATTCAATCTTATTATTAAACAATATCCATATTTAAGAATTATTTTGATAAGTTTAAAAATTCATAGACAATATAATAATTAATAATCTTAAAATTAATATTACTTGGTTAATTCTAAGAAAAATATATAAGTTAATAATCTTCGATTATGGTTATAAAATATTTCAATTCATTAATCTTCATATCATATACAAATATTTTTATCTCTGAATTAACAAAAAAATTCTAATAAATTTACGGGCATAATTTCCAAGAGAAAATCCTCAAATTCACTTTAATAAACTTATGCTGGTAAAATAATTTTTCTTATTGAAAATTAAATTATCTTTTAATAATGTATCTTCTAAAAAATATAAAAATATTAAAATATTAATTTTTAACAAAGTAAAAATATATATTAATATTAACTGAATTAAAAGAGATTATTGATAAATATATAATATTTCAATTTATAATATATTATTTTTAAATTAAAAAAGTTACTTTTTATTTCTTGCTGAATAAAAACCATAAAAATCCTCTTGTATAAGTAAGGAAGGTTTTTTTTCTTCCTTTTGTTTTAAACGAAACATTTTTTTTTCTTTATTATTATTATTATTGGTATTAAAAATTTTAACTCTAAATAATTCACCTTCAACATTTCTTCCTAATACACTTCTCATTTTTTTATGTGTTTTTTTAGTGGGCAAAATAGAAAATAAATTTTTATTTACAGATTTTATTTCTTTATTATTTTTATAATTTTTTTTAAAATCAATAAAATGTTTATAAATACTATTATTATTAATATCTATAGTATTATACGATAATAGTTTAATTTTTTTCTCTTTTACTGATGACATAGGATTTATTTTTGGCATTGATAAAGTTGGTTTATGATTAGTTTGTTTATTTGAATTTGTATTTAATATAGAAATATTTGCTTTTATATATCTTGAAGTTGAATTGCTTATTGTATTATAATTTGTTGAATTTGGAGAATTTGAATTTAAAGATTCTGTATATAAAATATTTGATTTATTTCTATAATCAATTATTGATTTAAAATTGGGAGTTTGAATAATAGATAATTTAGGCTTATTTTTTAAATTTGGAATTGATAATTTAATTTTATTTTTAGTTGTTGATGTTATTGTTATTTTATTTTCATATTTTGTTATTTTATCAATTAAATTTTGAATTTCAATTTCTTCATTATCATTTTCTTCTGTTTGTTCAAAATAATTTAAATTTTTTTTCTCTAAACCAAAAACAATTCTTAAAACAGATTCACTTTGATTTAAAATTTCATTGTAAGTGGTATCATTTATTATATTCCCAATTATATTTTTATTTTTTAATTTTTTGCTTAATTTTTTATCTTTTATTCTTTGATCTTCTATCTCTTGTATTTGATCAATTATTTTTTGTTTTCTCATAATATTTCTATAAATAAATTTTGATTCAAAAAGTGGAGTATAATTAGGAAAAATAACAGAAGTTTCATGATAATATTTAGTAATTTTTTTTAATCTGGATGAAGATTCGTATTTATTGTAAAATCTTCTAAAGAATTCTGAAATATCATCAATAATTAAATATTCTTTAAATAATGCAACTAGATGACATTTTCCATTTGACAGTAAATTATCTAATATTAAATTATTATAAGAAGTTCCAATTTTTTTATAGTGATTTTTAACTAAAACTTGTGCCCTTTTTTCTATATTTAAAAGGTAAGAATATGTTTTCTCATTTATGTTCGATAAAACAGTGGTTCCTGATCTTACTTTATTTCCTTTCATATTTCTTTATTTTTATTTTTTTATGAAAATATATTTATTTTATTAATTATTATTCTTTATATAAAATATAAAATTAATACCATAAATATTAGATATTGAAGTTTAGAGTTAAAAATATTTTTTAATTAAAATTATAAATAAATGCTCTATAAACAACAAACAATATTTTATCAGAAATTTTAATTCTAGATGATACTAGAAAAGATATAAATTTTTTAATTATATTTACAAAAGGAGAGGAAATTTAATGAAACATATTATTATTAATTCCTTTATTATGAACCGTGTTTCCTCCAACAATTCTATTTGCAATTTTTGAAATAGGTTTAATTCCATTTTTAACACAATGTTTTTTATAATCCTCATATATTTTATTTAATAAATCATTAACACATTCACTTGCTTTTTCCATTCCTTCTTTATTTTTTGCACTTATACATAAATGAAGTGGTTCATCGCTTTCTTTATTTTGAGGTCCTTCTTTATATCCACTTCCTTTTCCTCTTAATCTTAATTTTACTACATCATTTGAATAAGGATCTAATAATTTACATTCATCTATTATTTTCTTCATATTACAACCTTTACCACCTATTAATCTTCTTGCTATTTGAAATTCTTTATCATTTGGAATTAATATTTCAAATTTACAAGTATATTTTCCATAATTTTTTTCTTCATTATTTTGATGATTATAGTTATTTATATTTTGATTGTAAGAATTATTCATTATATTTTGAGGATTTGGAATCATATTATTCATATAAAAGTTTTGTATATTCATAGGAGTATTATAATTAATCATATTCATATTATTAATATTCATATTGTTTATATTCATATTATTAATATTCATATTATTCATTATATTTGGTTGTATATATTGATTTTGTATATTATAATTATTATTTAAATTTATATTATTCTGAATCATATTATTTCCATTTCTTATCATATTATTATTATTCATATTATTTAAAGAAATTGATGAAATATTTTGTTTTAAATTTATAGAATTTTTTTGAGAAATGTGCTCATATTTACCCCTTACTTCTTCAGGAATTAATTCACTATCTTCATTTAAATTAAACCAACGAACCATAAAATCTTTTTTCATATTATCTTTAAAATTATGTTCATTTTGTAAAAATTCTCTACAAGTATTAGCAGCAAAAAATAATTTAAAAAGAACTACACTAATTTTTCCATTTAATTCGAAGTCTTCTATTTCTCCAAATTGTTCATAAAAATTTCGTAAATCATTTGCTTCAAAATCAGTATTATCTTTCGAAAGATATTGAAAAACAATTGCAGGTAAAGTAACGTTTTCACTTTGTTGAATAAATAATTCTATTTTTTCTGATACAATAGGGTCTTGTGATTCTTGATTTGGGGTTTGATTATATTGCTTCATTTTTTATGTATTAGATTTTTTATAAATTATTTGTTTATTAATATTTTTTATAAATTGAAAATTTCTTTGATTCATTGTTATCTTATTTTTTTAAATTTAGTTAAGTATTAATTTTTTATATATTGGAATTTTAAGTTTTATATATTTTAATTCAATTTACAAATTTCTTTTTTTTTTGAAATGAAAAGACATTAAAAAAATGAAAGTTTGTTCCATTTTAGACTAACAC
>JAEEGI010030068.1_pt1 | contig 10230 bp, 7 predicted proteins | sample 8958751 | NCBI WGS metagenome assembly JAEEGI01 (sample SAMN16246545, study PRJNA631951) | gut metagenome | biome: gut microbiome; feature: rumen; material: KS-attached | host: Bos | place: Iran: Karaj | collected 2018-10 | reverse complement strand
AACTGATGCAAATATTGCTCTCTTTCTTTCAAGTTTCTATCATATTGTTGCCATGTAATCCCTCCCGTTTCGCGATAACATACAATATCAGGGATGAATTGGACTTCTTTTTCTTCAATAACAACCTTTTCTAAAAAAAACACCCAGTCACTAACTAATCTTAGTTCTTCTCTATATGGAGAATTCTTAAACAATTCACGTTTTATGAAACTGCTTTGATGGTCGAGGGTAGAGGTGAAAAATGTAATCATTGATAGCCTTGATGGTTGTATTGAGGCGTGCCCCATCTTCTTTTCATCGCTATAATGGTAGTCGCGACCGGTAATGATATCTGCATGTGAGCCATAATCGGCAACTTCCTGTAGGACGTTGTTTGAGTAGAAACAATCTCCTGAATTCATAAAGTTCAAATAATCACCAGTGGCCTTAGCTATACCTTTATTCATGCCTTGATAGATGCCACCATCTGGCTCTGATATCCAATAGGTTATTCTATTATCGTATTTTTTTAGAATATCAATACTGCCGTCAGTAGAACCACCATCAATGACGATATATTCAAAGTCGCGATATGACTGATTAATGACGCTCTCTATAGTTTTTAGAAGACCATCACGGTTATTATAGTTGACTGTTATAATCGAGAATTTCATAATGATGATTTTTATGCAAAGATATAAATAAAATGCAAACTAGCAAAAAATTTTAATTCTTTTAATACAGTCTTTTGCTCCTTTTGCAAAAAGGAGGTTTGCTGATAATAGTATACATAAGAAGATTGGCATTGCCAATGCGGCAAACATAATCCAATTCCATAGGCTCTCGTATGGATTTATAGGTAATAGATGACATAGGTATGTTGCAGAAAAAAAAGATAGACCAGAAATTGAATAGTTCCGAAGTACTCCTTTCCAATAAATAGATACGGGTTCTTTAAAACCGGATGAAAAGAGATAGTATGGTTTCCAGAAGACTATAATGGTTAGCAGACTTGCTATTTTACCCATTAAAATGCCAATGATACCCCACATCATGGCACAAACGATGGTAACAGATACATTGATGATAAGTTCTGCCCATGCAGACCACACATCGGCATATAAGCCGTGGGCATAGTTAAATCCATCCACTGAATTGCGGGAGTTTGTAATATATATATAGATAATAAGTAAAATTAGAATGTTATGATCCATAATATATTCAGCTCCTAACCAATGAGCTATGAATGGCTCTATTAGATTATAGAGTGAAAAGCTAAGGGTGGCGGCTATTACATGGTGAATAGTAGTGAGTTCCCAAAATACCTTGAGCGTACTTTGCTTGTTCCCCTCAGCGACAAGGTTGCCAACACTTGCTCCTACACCACCCATGATCGCTGAGAACATTGAAATAAGTTTGGAGATTATTATCATGTAATTACCATAGTAGGCAACCATTTTTAATGATACAAAGAGGAAAATGAATAATTCATCACTTTTAACCAAAACGAAGTCTTTGATTTTGTGGATGAATACTTGTTTGGTTTTGGTAATAATTTCTGGATATTGTTTCAATAAGACTTTGCCTCGGCTCTTTTCTACATTCAACCAAGGATATTCTTTATTAATCTTCCAATTCAGGATAATGCAACCGATAATGCCAAAAAGAAATTCAATTCCAACCCATAGATATAAGTTTTTATAAGTGTAGGCTAGAAATATTTGCAATACTATTTTAAGGATGTTTGCAGATTGATAATAGATGGCTACCAAATAGTTCTTTTGGTCGGCCGACAATAATGTTTGACGGTAGTTGATAAAATAGCCAATGAGAGAAGAACCTAAAAAAGAATAGAAGGCAAAATAGATAATTCCTAACCCTAATTCTGCTTTAGCAAAAATGAGTGGGAAAAATAGACTAATGAGGATACCACCTATTAAAATAATACTACCAATCCAATTGTACAAATAACCAAGCAAAGAGAGAATGTCTTGGATTTCCTGTCTGTTATTTGTTTGAAGTGGCTTAAATAGAAAGTAGCCGATGCATGCTGTTATACCGAGTTCGGCCAAATTAAGATAACCTAGGATGTTTCCAAGTGTGCCAGTCAGGCCCATAAACTCAGTCCCAAGGCAGTCTAGAAAAATCTTTCTGGAAAAAAAAGCCAAAAAAAGGGTAAGGAAGTAAAAAATGATGTTTACTTCTGCATTTAGTATACTTTTATGTACTCTTTCTCCCATCTATGCGCTATGGTCTGTATGGAGGAAGTCGGTATTTTTGTGGTCAATATGAAGTATGTTCTTGAACATACGAAGCACAAGACCTGGAATCGCAAAGACGTTGGCAAAAGAACGAATACGTAACTGAGATGGAAGGGCTATGAAAAGAGATATACCTAATAATCCAAAAAGGAACCACCACTTCTCACACCACTCCGGAATCAACAAGGTCATGAGTATCGATATGGTGCCAAGAAGAACAATGAGAATAGAGCGGGGGATGAGAGCATGTTGGATGGTCTTGCCGATAAAATTGATGTTGCAGTGAATAATCGCATTCGGAATCAATGGTAGTTGAGAAAAAAGAATTTGTACTTGGGCTGTCATCCAACGCATACGTTGGCGTTGGAAATTATCCTGATTGCTCACTTTCTCATCAAAAACATGGATATCGGGTGCATATTTAATAAAGACACCTTGATTGAGCAACAGAGCTTCCATCTCACGATCTTCACCGGCAGTGTTTAACTTGAATACATTTTCCTTAAAAAGATCGTATTTGAAGCACATGCCAGAACCAATCAGAGCAGAGGAAAGTCCGAGACGGTTATGGGCTTTACGAAAAATGGTATTGTTGATCTCCTCGCTGGCGCCATCGAGTACTGCGACATCGTTGTTAGCGTTTTTTGCACAGCGGTGACATTGGATAGCATCATAAACGCTGCAAAGTACATTGAGTTGGGAGAGAAATTCTGGACGGACCACGTTGTCAGCATCCAATATAATTACATTGTCGAATTCGTCTTTGACATTATCTATTGCATACTGCATGGCTTTAGCCTTGGAGCTTTTTTCAAATGTTGGCTGGAGTAGGGCAATAGGCAGTTTGCTTAATTGTTCATTGGTTTCAGGCTGCATATGGTCAGAGATGACAATGACCGTGTATAATTCCTTGGGGTAGTCTTGCTGAAGAAATTGTTTCACCGCATTGAAGATCACCTTATCTTCCTTGTAAGCAGGGTATAAAACTAGAAATTTGTTTAAGCGATCACTAAGTGCGGCTGCATGGATGGCGATACGGTCTTCCTTTTCATAAAATAGAGAGATAATTGCAAAAAAAACCACGTATGCTACTGATCCCGCGATGATGAACCAGAGAATAATTTCAAATATATGTATAATCCCCCATATACTCATAGTGTCATTCGCTTTTTTTCTTTAAAAAGAATTTAACAAATTTTGTCTTTCCAATGAATTTGAGATTGAATATGGCCCAAAAGGTAACCAATGGAGAACGTAGGAAGGTCTTGTTCCACATCTCATCGACCAAGTAATCAGGTGTGGCTAAGGCAAAGAAGAAGAGACAGATAGCCCCTAAGAACCACCATTTAATGACTAATGTGAAATAGATAAAAGGCAACACCAGACTCATTATCATGATGATACCGACCATGACCGTCCTAGGAACTAATATCCATTGGATGATCTTATCGGCTAAATCGCGTTGCTTGTTAAAGATTGCACCAGGTAGATACTTGATGTTCCAAAACAGATTCTTTATTTGTTTGGCCGCCCAACGTCCATGTTGTAGATTGAGTTTTTCAGTCGTCCTCACTTTTTCTCCATAAATGAGGATGTCATGAAAATAGTCTATATAAATCTGATTACGTAATAACATGGACTCTAACTCTTTGACTTCTGCTGATTTTTTTGTCCTCATGACATTGTCTTTAAACCATTTGAAGTCAAATGCCGTGCCAGTTTCTGCCAATGACGCAGACAGTCCCAAATTAATATGGCCTTTACGGAATATAGCATTGTTAATTTCTTCAAATATAGCCCCCATACGAGCAGCAGCTGTATCCCTGTTCCTAGAAACAGTATGTGCCTGGATGGCTTTGGTCGCTGCAGATTCATATGCATTATTCATTTGTGTTAAGAATTCTTGCTCTACAATATTATCTGCATCTAGAATCATGGCAATATCATAGATTTTAAATTCTGGGAGATTTAAGATGGCATATTGGAGGGATTTTGCCTTTGAACTCTCTGCGAAATTAGGTGTCAGCAAGGTGATGGGGTATTGCGCTAGGCGCATATTGGTGATTTCACTTTGGTGGTCGGAAATGACCGTCACATCGAAAAGTCGCTGGGGGTAAGATTGTGCTAATATGGAGAGAACTGTCTGCTCAATCACCTGATCCTGCTTATAAGCAGGAATCAAAATGATGAAACGACGCTTGATTTTGGCCTCGTTGATATTGGTTGTTCTTGTAAATAAAGAGGCAATAGAAAAAATGCCCAGATATAATACCGTACCTGCAACAATGATGAAAAAGAACCAATCTAATATAATAAATAACAGCCAAAAATTCATTTTACACCAATTGATAATTGAATTGAGAATTATTGAAGTCCCATAAGCCTCTTGTTACTGCTTTTAGGAGATCCATTCGTCCTTTGATAATATACTTTATGATATCTCGAGTGGCAACAACAGTTTGTAAATAGGCATATGCTAAATATTTATTGATTCCTGAGAAGTTCCGCTTTACTAGCAAGAGCCGATTGCGAGTGATATAGTAGGTTCGCAGAGGGCTATTTTGCCCTGTGCTCTGACTTTCTTTATGATAGATGGTGCACGCGGGATCGTACCAGATATCGTAGCCTGCACGCGTAAACATCATAGACCAGTCTAATTCCTCATAATAAAGGAAATAGCACTCTGGCATTAGGCCAACCTTTTTAATGGCCTCACGTTTAATCAGCATAGCAGCGCCATGAGCGTATGGAGTGGGGTGGGCTTTCTCATATTGGCCGAGATCTTCTTCTCCGAAACCGATTGCCTGATTTCTGGCAGTGATTCTTGATAAAGGCGTATAACCAGCAAACTGAATTGGATTATTGGACCAGGCGAAGCGAATTTTCGGACAGACAATACCGATAGTCTTTGATGATTGTAATCTGTCAATAAGGGCTTGAATATTGAAATCTTTGAAAATGGTATCATTATTGATGATAAAGAGGTATTTCCCTTTTGCAGCCTTGATACCTAGATTATTACCTCCTGCAAACCCGAGATTCTTATCACTCTTGATCGTCTTGACGTATGGAAACCGTTGATTAATTGTTGATACTTCATCATTCGTAGATGCATTATCAACTACTATCACCTCCATTTTGTCATTGAAGGGGATTGACTCAATCAATGCACAGGTGTCGTCCAGCCCGTTGTAATTGATGGTGATGATAGATGTTTCACACTCTTGATGCAAGTTTCTTTTCCAACTTTAAACGTTTTTTTTCTTCTTGTTCTGCTAAGCGCCGATTTTCTAAATCTATCCAAGCAGGTTCCAAATATGGAAGGATATATACGATGGTTAGACCTCCATAAAAAATAAGACCATTAGGAAATTGCATAAGTACTTGATTACCATACGCACCGAGTTGAATAGCTACAAAAGCACAACACATTCCCCCTCCTACTCCAATTAAAGATTTGTTTTTTAATCTGAACATAACAATATAACAAGCTCCCAAGAACATTATGAGAGTTGTTATTATAAAAACTGTTAGTCCAATTTTTCCTGTTCTTATCCATATAAAAACATACTCGGAATCAGGTGGGACTTTAGCCATTAAAAAATATTTATTATTGGCAGGAACATTTTCAGTTTTCATTCCAATGCCAATTCCCCAAGGGGCTTCTTTCATGTACTTTTTCATTGCCTCCTGGTTATGGTCTCTGGCAACTGCAGATGCATCGTCTTTGTTAAATGCTGTACGCATACGACGAATTTGTTGGTTGCCTTGACCAATATCTGTGAAAGCTAAAATAAATATAAAAAAGACAAATGCAATTGTAAATGGAATTGCAATTTTTAAAGATTTTGACAAAACAATGTATACCATCAGTCCGGCCATCAATGCACCCAAAGCTACTCTTGTGCCAGATGCAAACATTCCCCATACAACTAAAATGCTTGTAGCAATAAAAAAAATGCGATCTTTTTTTAGTTTTGTTGTTATACCCACTATTAGAAATGCAACAGCAGTAGCTGCTGCATTACAACCATAATTAGCAGCATCGCTAAAGGTGGAAAAGTATCTTGTTAATGTCCCTGCATTTAGAATATGCGTTGGACGTCCGACATTTTCCATCCATATATTTTCTGCCTCTGTAAAACCAAATGTTTGTTGCTTCCAAACCCAAAAGGCAGAGAAAAGTGCTAATCCAGCCCAAAGTCTTAAATATTTAATGAGAATATGTGGCGTTGATATATATATACAAAATACTAAAAAAATGTATAATATTTGAAACGCCATTAATCGAGCTCCTGAATACCAAGCTGCAAGGTCAATACCTATATTGCATGTGTCATTTAGGACTTCTAGAGTGCAAAAACCACACCAAATAATTAATGCTAAAAGCATTGGATTTGCACATTTTTCAAAATGAGGATTCTCCCTTGCATCAACAATAGCTATTGCCAACAGTGTGATTTCAAGTAACTCATTAGGAAGTGACATCGGTAATGGCAAAGATGCAGAAATGTCTTTCATCTGGATAAGATAATTTATAAAAAACAATAGCCAGAATGTAAACATTTTCCAAGTAAATGCGCAATATATGAAAATCACTAAAAGTGGTGAAAGGCAAATAAGCGCAAATGTTGGTAATCCCGATTGAGAAAATTGATATAAAGCTAACAAAAACAGAAGAAAGAGTAATAATACTCTTCCTCCGTTATTGCGGGTATATGTCATGAACGGATTTGTCATTTATTTGGCATGACTATTTTCTACAGCTGTCAATCCTAATTGAGATATGCGATATACAAAGTTGTTAAACTTGGTATATGGTGGCAACTGTCCGACGAACTCTTCAACAGCATAACGTTGAGCCTCTGTGAGGTACATGAAGAGCGTGTCTTGATTATCCAACTGTGACTGCAACTCTTTTAATGCTTTTTGATCGACATCTTTCCATGTGCGGTTGGAACGGGTAACCAATAAGTTGATAGTACCCATGTTCAACAATGCGGGGGGCACAGAGTTGTCATCCAAATTCGGATATTCAATAATGGCTATTTCATTGGGTAGGATATCAGGACAGATGTCTTTGATGTCCTTGGCCATGATAAAACGGCTGTCTTCTGCCAAGTAGTCTTCATCGTAGGTGAGACGACGAACCTGAAGACCAATGGAAATCCAATAGTTTTCTAATTCCTGGGCAATATAGCTCTTACCATTGCCAGCATCGGTAGAAATAAGGTTGAGTACATTCTGCTGGCCTTCCTTGAAATGAGGAAGGAGGGATTTGCTTAATTGGCGCAAGGCCATGTCAGCGATTGTCTTATTAAAACGGCGGTAACGAAGTGTACTCTCCTTGGGGAAGCAACCCATGACAGGTACTTTCGTAATGCGTTCTGAACGCATGCGGTCACGCAATGTACGATCCAGCAATTCGATGATGAAGAAATATAATGCAGTGAGAGCGAATGTCAGCAGAAATGCTCCGAGCAGAATCATCATACGGTTGGTTGGCTGGGCATTCATCGGGAACATCGGAGGATTCAGCACACGAAGTTTCGCAGTTGTCATTTGGAGGTTACGCTGACGTAAACGGGCAGAATTTAATGCTCTAAGCATCTCCATATAATTTGCTTCTATAAAGCCAATATGTCTATCTTTTCTTCCAAGTGTTGCTCCAATGGGCGCATAATATAGAATTTGTCTGTCTATTTTCTGTCTCATTATATCCTGTGCGCTCATTTCTGCCTTAGTCTTTTCAAGAAGAAGGACCTGCTCCAACCATCTGGAGAGTATGTCGGAAGCTTTAACACCTGTTTCAGTGCTAAAATTGCCTGCTTCAATGTCTCGAGTCAGTTCTTTTACACGAACTGTACGATCCTGAAGTAATTTCTCTGCCTTCGCTAATTCTAACTGAGATTCCACATTGCCCTCTCCCCCTTCGCTATTCATGAGTCGAAGATTCGATATGCGAGATTGAATTCGTGAAATATCTGTAACCTGGTCAGTGAAGTCACGGTTTGCACGGATTATTTTAGCTCTGTCACCTAACTGACGTTCGAGATAATCCATTAATGACTTGGCTGTTGTATAGTTCATCAATTGTGTGTTGTCTGATACTTGCTGATTTCCATCCATACCTGCTAAAACTTTCGTCTGCTCTCCGTAATTGATGATTCGTTTTGAAACATTGTATCGAATCAAATCATCTTCTGCACCGGTCAGAATCTTGTATAGGCGAGCAACCTCACGCTCAAAGAACTTAATTACATCGTTTGTTTCACCAAAACGAAGCTGTTGGTATTGACGGGCAAATACTTCATTTAAAATATCTATGGTATTATATGCAATACCTGCATCATTGCATGAATAGGCAATATCAATGATATCGCTTTTTTGCAATTGCATAACTTTTAACCGACTAGTGATGTTATTAATTCCGAACCAAGGATGATAGTTCACAAGACCAAACAAATAATTGTCCTGAGAAGGTCTTTCATAAGCCTTTAAATTGGCATAGGTCGCTTGTTCACTATTGTGATTAATCAGTGCTTTGACATCAGTTGGTACCGTCGCACTTAACTGGCGGAAATGTTCAGATGAGATATAGTTATTATCCTTGCTAGGATTGCCATACATCATACAACGTGCAAAAAGACGTAGTGACACTTCGTGGATGGTAACATCTGTTGTCATCAATAGCATTAGGTTTGTTATATTTATTTGAGAGGTTCCGCCTCCCGTTCCAACACCTCCCTCTAAATTATAGCCGGTAATCATACCTGTATAAATTGTCGTGTTGGCATCGTAAACACGTTCCATGTTACGCGTTACGAACCATGCTACAATCAAGGCGATTAGTGGTAATATGATTAAATACCAACGAATCTTGTATAAAAACCTTACGATATATCTGAACAAATCCATAGTCTTATATCTTTATTTGTTAATATCTTATTTCTTTGCTGCTTTCTTTGCTGCTTTTTGGGCCTTGGCCTCAGCTTTCTCCAAAGCTTTCAACTTTTTCTCTTCTTCATCGGCAGCTTTTTTAATACGTTTTTCAACAACCTTGTTTTCTTTGGCTAATTGTTTTGCAGTTTTTTGTACACTCTTATCTAAGGTGATTTCAGTTGTTGAATTGGTTATTATGGGTGTATGAGTTATTATTTCCAAAGTCAAAATGTCAGTAATAATATCAGCTTGTTTACTTTGGTATGAACTGACAGCACCATCTTCGCGTGATTTTGTATAAGCAAATTCTTCAATGGACATATTTCCATTGTGGAATTCTTCTAAATTCAAAACGCCTGCACCTTGGTACATAGCGGCATTTTCACTGGCAGTCTTTAATTGAATTAATCCGGTTGTGATTTTGGTATATAGGGAAGCAATTTGCAATTTTAACTGATCATATTGAAAATCTTTGTTATAAATCGCTTGGTCAACTTCCAATCTTTTACGTTTGACAGCAGCCCCTAAATCCAAAATGTCCTCAACAGGAACCGCCAAATTGACACCGACATTCCAGTAACTTTGCTCAGAACCTGTGAATTGCATCATCTGAAGTGTGTAATAGCTGGACGAACTTTGTCCCCACATATCAGATATACCATAGCTATAACTAGCGTGTCCTGTCAAATATGAGAAAATGTGCCGTTTTTGTTTGGCAACTTCTGCTTCGGCTATTTCCTGTGCTTTCTGCAATGACATCACCTGAGGGGTTGACTTGGCATTTTCAAACAATACTGCGAGTGGTGGCAGATGGAATTCTGAGAAATTGATTGTCTTCTCTGAACTTGAATCAAAGAATCCTGCCGCTATTCCACTGTCATCGAATGACTGTGCGTACGAAGCACTGCTTACACCTGCTATCGCTACGCAGAATAACAAACGTCTGAACCTGTTCATTTTTTTATTTTTCATACATTTCCTTTTTGAATCATTGAGGTTATGGTACGGAAGATAATCTTCATGTCGAGCATGAAATTATAGGTCTGTC
>JAEEGI010030067.1_pt1 | contig 10230 bp, 7 predicted proteins | sample 8958751 | NCBI WGS metagenome assembly JAEEGI01 (sample SAMN16246545, study PRJNA631951) | gut metagenome | biome: gut microbiome; feature: rumen; material: KS-attached | host: Bos | place: Iran: Karaj | collected 2018-10 | reverse complement strand
ATTTCCTGCGATTCCTGATGTCTGTCCAGAAGCACTGCCGGGAGCAGCGGGAAGTGGCCTGGTATGCGCGCGAACTGGGGCTTGCACCAAAATATCTCTCTGAAATCAGCAAGTCCATTACCGGCCGTCCTGCCGGCGACTGGATTGACAGTTATGCCGCTCACGAACTCCAGAAACTTCTATCTGACCAGCGTCTCACGCTCACCGACATTGTAGACGCTATGCATTTCTCCTCCCAGCCTGCCCTCACGCGCTATATGAAGCGGGTAATGCGCACAACCCCAAGCGAATACCGCCACCGATAAAGAGGGATTTACCAGACGAAAGGGATCACTTTGTACTTCACCTTCCGCTTGTACTCCTTGTAACCCTCCAGTCCTTCTTCCAGGACCATCTCTTCATTCTTGATTCGCTTGGCGATCAGCGGAATGTACAGCAACATTATCAGGAAAGAGATGGGCGAAGCCAGCACCAGCGGCATCGCCAAGAACAGAACGGTCGTAGCCATATACATCGGATGCCGGACGACCCCATAAAGCCCCGTGTCGATGACCTTTTGATTCTCCTGAACCTCGATGGTCCGGGACAGGTAGGTGTTCTCCCGCAAAACCTCAGCGTAAAGCAGATAGCAGATCAAGAAAAGTCCTGCCGATGCCCAAACGACCCAGTCAGGCAGCACACACCAGCCAAAACGCCAATTGAGGCCCGCCACGACAAACGAGGCGACAAACAGTAAGCCACTTAGTTTTACGACCGCCTGCTGCTCCTTCTCTTCTTCCCTGGCGTTCAGCCGCTTACGAAGCAGTTCCGGATTCTTCACCATCATGACCAGACCGACGCAGAACATCGGCACAAACAGAATGCCCATCAGCAGCCAACCTTGCCAATACTGAAGCGACCCTGCCGGCAGGAATAGCAGCAGGCCGATGACGATAACCCCGAGCAGAAACTTGCCGATGGCTTGCAGGAAGAGTCTATTCTTGTTCATAAGCTAATCAGTTTTCTCTTTCCCGACGTATTTTTAGGATTACGTTTTCATTCATGGAACGAAGATAGTCACATCCCGCCATATGTCCAAACGGCCGGGCACGGATATGGGCTCAAGCGTGCCCGAGAGACCATAAAGTACGGCATACGGACAAGAGGCGCTTGTTATCTAACCATTGAGGAGAACGAAGTGTTCGGCCTATTCCGCTCCATATCAAGCGATTACGAAGCCGTTACAAAAGAAAAACAGGACAAATCTTGCGACTTGTCCTGTTTAGTAGCGGGGGGAGGACTCGAACCTCCGACCTCCGGGTTATGAGCCCGACGAGCTACCGACTGCTCTACCCCGCGATGTTATTTGGGACTGCAAAGGTAGGACTTTTTCCCGAAATAGCAAAAATATTTTTCGGATGCTATTTCAAGAACTCCAAAATGGACTCCGTGTCACCTCTGTCAAAGGCCTTCTGCTCACCTGAAACCAGGTTCTTTACATTGATCTGACCGGCTGCCATCTCGTTCCCGCCGGTAATGGAAAGGAACGGTATGGCCTTTCGGTCAGCATAGTCGAACTGCTTCTTGAGCTTGGTGGCATCGGGATAGACCTCGACTGCCACTCCCCTCTCACGCAGTGCCTTGGCGACGGGCAGGATGTACCTCATCTCCTCGGAACCCATATTCGCAACCAGAAGGGTCGTGGATGATTTCAAGTCCCCGGGGAACTTGTCAAGTCCCTTGAGTACGTCGTAGATCCTGTCGGCTCCGAAGCTGATTCCGACTCCGGACATGTCGGGAAGGCCGAATATTCCCGTAAGGTTATCATAACGGCCTCCGCCACAGATGCTTCCGATGGCGAAATCCCTTGCCTTGACCTCAAAGATAGCTCCCGTATAGTAGTTAAGCCCACGAGCCAGCGAAAGGTCGATCTCCACCGGTGAAGATACCCCAGCAGCATCGATCAGCCCGAAAAGTTCCTCCAGTTCATCGAGGCCCTTCAAACCGGTTTCGGAGACCAGGCCGGATGCGGAACCGCCGTTCATCAGGGAACGCATCGATGCGATCTTCTCAGCCGTTGAACCGGAAAGCTTCAGGATCTGCTCGATTACGGCTATCGCACCATCTGTCAGCCCTTTGGACTTCATCTCCTCCTCGACGGCCTCGAGTCCGATCTTGTCGAGTTTGTCTATCGCCACCGTGATGTCCACCACCTTGTCAGGGAAACCGCAAATCTCCGCGAAACCTGTCAGCACCTTGCGGTTGTTGATCTTGACAAGAACGGCAACATCAAGCAGGGAGAAAACCCTGTCCACGATCTGGACGAGTTCCAGCTCATTGACCTGGGACTTGGACCCGATCACGTCCACGTCGCACTGATAGAATTCGCGGTAACGGCCTTTCTGGGGACGGTCAGCCCTCCAGACCGGCTGAATCTGGTACCTCTTGAAAGGGAAGGAAATATCGTTCTGGTGCTGAACCACATAGCGTGCGAAAGGAACGGTCAGGTCGTAACGGAGACCTTTCTCGCAGACCTCCTTCGAAAGGGCTACGCTGTTCACTCCGTCGTCAGTGCAGAAATCGCTGAAATTCACCTTGGAGAAGCAGTCCCCGGAATTGAGCACCCTGAACAGGAGCTTGTCGCCTTCCTCGCCGTACTTTCCCAGCAACGTGGACAGGTTCTCCATCGCAGGAGTGTCTATCTGTGAATATCCGAACGTCCTGAATACGCTCTTGATGGTATCGAATATATAATTCCTTTCGGCCATCTCCTGCTGGCCGAAATCCCTTGTACCCTTGGGAATGGATGGTTTCTGAGGCATCTCTTCTGTTCTTAAGTCTAACCGGATTACAAATATACAACAGTTTTTCTGGTAAAATACTTAAATTTGCCCCTGTTTGAACTATCAAAGGGCAATAAACACAACTGTATATGAATACAAAGGAATTTATCAAATGGGTGCTCGCCGTACTGTGCGGCCTTTTCGTGTGGGGTATAGTCAAGGCTATATTCTTCATAATGATGTTCGGTTCCATGGCGGCTTCCGCCACCTCAGGCAGCGGTTCTTCAACCGTGCTGCCCAAGGAAGGCGTTCTCCTGATGGATATGGCCAACCTGGTAATCACCGAGCAGACTACCGAGTCGATGCCCTCGATGTCGCTTACATCCCTGAGCTCACTCGGAGGCGGTGCCATGACCGAATCACTCGGAATATATGATGCAGTCAGGGCAATCCACAAGGCAGCCGAGGATCCTGGAATAAAGTTCATCCTTCTCAAGACCGACAATCCCCTCACCGACGTTACGAACATCAGCGAGGTCCGCAAGGCCCTCATCGATTTCCGCAAGAGCGGGAAGGCCGTGGTCGCCTACGGAGAAGCCTATACCTCCGGCAGTTACTACCTCGCCTCAGTCGCAGACAAAATCTATACGACCAGCCATCACGGAGGCAACAACTTCATGCTCGGCATGAGCGGCAGGATGATCTTCCTGAAAGACCTGCTGGACAAACTGGGTGTCAACTACCAGCTTATCAGGCACGGCAAATACAAGAGTGCCGGCGAGATGTATGTGAATAACGCTCCGAGCCAGGAGAACATGGAACAGAACCAGGTGATGGTCAACTCCATGTGGGAAACCATATCGAACGAGACTGCCGAAGCCAGGGGAATCAGTGTCGACTCCCTCAACTATTTCGTCGAGAACCTCTCGATCGGCTTCCCTGAAGACATGATCAAGCACAACCTTGCCGATGAGCTCCTCAGCGTGGAGGGTTACAAGGAAAAGATGGCAACCCTCGCAGGCAAGGAGGATTTCAAGGATGTGAAATTCGTATCCCTGAAGGAATATGCGACCGCAAAGGTCAAGGCCAACACCTCAGCGAAGAAAAAGATTGCAATCATCTATGCGGACGGCAACATCGTGGAGCAGGATGATCCCAACAACATTTCGGGCGATCGCTTCGCCAAGATCATATCCAAGGTCCGCGCCGACTCCACCGTCAAGGCTGTCGTCTTCAGGGTGAATTCTCCCGGAGGAACAGTCCTCTCGGCCAGCAAGATCAAGGAAGAGATCGACCTTACAAAGAAAGTTAAACCTGTCGTGGCTTCTTACGGTGCATATGCCGCATCCGGCGGATACTGGATCTCCAACAACTGCGACCATATCATCTCCGGAGCCACTACCCTGACCGGTTCGATAGGTTGCTTCTCAGCAATTCCCGAGTTCGGAAAGACCGTGAAGGACATCGCCCACGTCAACATCACGCCTGTCAATACCCACAAGCATTCCGACATGCTCTCCCTCGTGCGTCCGTTCGACAGCGAAGAGACCGCCTGGATGCAGGAATATGTGGACGATATCTACACCAGGTTCGTGAATATCGTTGCGGAAGGCCGTGGAATGACCTATGAGGCAGTCGACGAGATCGCACAGGGACGAGTCTGGACAGGTGCCGATGCCTTGAAGATCGGCCTTGTCGATGAACTTGGAACCCTGGAAGACGCCGTCACATACGCAGCCTCCCTTGCTGGAGATCCCGATGTGTCTTCCTGGAATGTGGTCGGATACCCGAAGCCCCTGACCCTCATGGAGCAGCTGATGGCACAGTTCACCAACAAGGGTGGAATGGAAGAAGAGGTGGTCAACGCCCTCGAAGGGACCCCCTTCGAGTCTATGGCAAAGGCCCTTCTGGAATGGCAGAGGACTTGGAACAAGGGTAACGGCCAGCTGATGTTCGCCAGGATGCCGTTCGAGATCGAGATCAGATAAGACGGATCCTTACCACTGTTCCCTGAGCTTGTCGAAGGGCCGGTTCGACCTTCACCGATTCGTCGATACGATAGCCTACCAGGGCAAGGACATGCGAGCCTTCGTCAGCGATGACGAGGGCTTTTTCTTTTTGTTCAAGGGAGAATTTCAGGTCGACGAACATGTCGCTCAGCTTCTTGCGGCGTCCGTCCATTCCGAGCGGGCGCATCCAGTCGCCAGCCTGCCAGCGGCGGACGGTGAACGGGAATGCCAGGTCGGCCACCGTAATGCCTTCCGGCTGACGCGGATCCTCTATTTGCACCTGTTCCACGATGAACCCGACTCCTTCCAGGGAATACTCCCCGGGTCCCTGGCACTCGACTGTTCCGGCAACAGGGGTACCCCCTTGCGCGCCAATGCTCCGGATTAAAATGGAATCCCTGGAGGTTTCGGCAACATATTCATTGGAAAAGAACCTCCGGCCGCTGAAAGTAGAGCCGCCTGTCATCAGGGCGACAAGGTCCCGGAGGACAGATTCGTTGAAACCGTAGGGTTCCAGCAACCTGTAGAGAAGATACTCCCAATTAGGTATTTCACAGAGCCTTACAGTATCGATTACCAGGCCGGAACGTTTCCGCCGGACCACCCTGGGTGCGTGTATGGCGACGAAAGCGTCGGTTATCTTTCCCGCCTGGTCGAAGCGGGACATATCGGAGGTCAAGGTATCCAGGAAGGAAGGATTGATCTTCTCGAACAGGGGGAAGACCTCGTTTCGGATAAGGTTGCGTTTGTATACCGTGTCGGAATTGCTGCTGTCCTCCCTCCAGGCAAGTCCACGGCTGGCGGCATATTCCTGGATGAGCTTTCTCGGGAAGGAAAGCATCGGACGGACAAGGCGAGCGTTGTCGGAACCGTTGATGAATGAAGACTCCTTCATTCCGCGGATTCCCTTGAGCCCGGTGCCGCGGAGAAGGTTCAGTAACAGGGTTTCGGCATTGTCATTGGCGTTATGGGCCACAGCGACAGCCTTGAAACCATCCTTTTCGCATAATGTAGCGAACCAGCCGTACCGCAGTTCGCGGGCGGCCATCTCGATGCTGATGCCGTGCAGGCCGGCATATTCCTTCGTATCGAAATCTATCTTCCTGAAAGGGATGCCGCGTGACTCCGCCCATTCCCTGACGAATGCCTCGTCACCATCGCTTTCCGCCCCGCGGAGATGGAAATTGCAATGGGCGATCTCGAAAGTGCAAGATGTGGACGAGCCTGCGGCCAGGTCGGCCATGACCATGGAGTCGATCCCGCCGCTAACGGCAAGCAGGACCGCCCCTCCTCCCGGAAGCAGTCCGTCCAGACAATTGTCGAAACGGGCCTGCAGCATATCGGGAACTATTTCTTGTTGGAGAACGTGTAAGTGAAGCCGAAGTTCAGGTACTCCTTCAGCTGGACAGCCCTGTGCCCGTTGGGAAAGTCATCCTCCACGATCAGCACCGTGTCATCATATATGAGGTTGGTGATGACGTTCAGCGAGAAGAACTTGTTCAGTTTCCAAAGGATGGTATTGTCCCAGTTTACCCTGAGATTCAGGGGATTATGCAGGTAGTTGGAGAACAGGATGAGCTTGCTGGACACGTCGAAGTTCGTATTGATCTTGAACTTGACATCCGCAGTCATCTGGGCTCCCAGGGAGAAACGGGCGGGCTTGTAGTACTTCCCGGTGATGAAATATTTCCCGTCAACGTCTTTCTGGTCGGGATACTGTGCGATATCTTCGTACTTCTTCTTCCTTGACATACCGTAATTCTTCCTGAGCCTCTCGCTATGGACCACCTTGATACTTCCGGTCAATGGCGAAAGGTTGACGGTCAGCCACTTGCTGGGAATCCAATCGACACCGACACCGAGGGTTATGTCCGCAGGAGAGAGGAAATCGGACCTGAGTATGCGGGCATCCCTCCACTGCTTGACGGTAGGCTCCTCCCCTTCGGCGACCGAAGGCGTGGCATATGTCCATCCGCTCGTCAGCTGGCTGAGATAGGTGAACTTGGCCGTGTAACTCAGCGTATTGGTGGCCTTGTAGCCCCAGGTACTCTCAACCCACATACGGTCGGCGTTGTTCTGGATTATGGGTTTGTCATGGGAATATATGAACCCGTAGTTCACCTGGATTCCGTTGTTCCAGTACATCTTGTCCTTCGCCCATTTCGCCTCACCCTTGATCAACGTACTGAGGCTGTAGTTGTTGAAGCCACCGGCAGCCCAGCTGGTGAAGCTGTTCTGGATGAAGTTCAGGTTCGTAAGGAGGGTATTTGTCCAATATACAGGTTTCGGAGGGGTCACCACCGTCTCAGGCGTCTCGGCCAGCATCCTTGCGGCCTCGGCAGCGGCGGTCTGGGCGTCCTTCCTGGTCTTGTCATCCTGACCGAAAGCCCGTCCCTGGAAGGACAGCACAGCAAGGACCACGAGTGAATAACTTACAATCCGTTTCATAAAGTCAGGTTAAAGATGAAAATCTTCCTTTAATAAGAGATGGCGAACACCACCCTCTGCTTCGAAGGCTTGCCGGAGAAGATGTCCTTGCCTTCCTCCTCACAAACGAAGCTGTCCACGGGGATGCAACGGATCGTAGCCTTGGTCGCATCCTTGATCGCCTGCTCGGTCTCGGCGGTTCCGTCCCAATGGCAGAGAAGGAACTTACCCGTACCGATCTTCTCCTTGAACTCCTCCCAGCTGTCACACTTCTCCACATTCTCAGCCCTGAAATCGAAGGCCTTCCTGTAGATATTGGCCTGTATGTCGTCAAGGAGGGAAGCAATGCTCTTGTCAAGCCCTTCGAGGGCGACGGTCTGCTTCTCAAGGGTATCCCTGCGGTGCACTTCCACGGTTCCGTTGTCAAGGTCGCGAGGCCCCATGGCCAGGCGCACAGGAACTCCCTTCAGCTCCCATTCTGCAAATTTGAAGCCCGGACGCAGGTTGTCGCGGTCGTCGATCTTGACAGTGTGGCCTTCAGCCTCGAGGGCCTTCTTCAGCTCAGTCATCTTCTCAAGTATACGGGACTGCTCTTCCTCCGTCTTGAATATAGGAACCATAACCACCTGGATAGGAGCGAGTTTCGGAGGAAGCACAAGACCGTTGTCATCGCCGTGGGCCATGACCAGGGCACCCATCAGACGGGTGGAGACACCCCATGAAGTTGCCCAGACATACTGCATCTGGCCTTCCTTGTCTGTGTACTGGACATCGAACGATTTCGCGAAGTTCTGGCCGAGGAAATGGGATGTTCCGGCCTGCAGGGCCTTGCCATCCTGCATCATTCCTTCGATGGTCAGGGTGTCGAGGGCTCCGGCGAAACGCTCGTTGGGGCTCTTGTGGCCGACGATCACGGGAAGGGCCATATAGTCACGGGCAAACCTGGCATATACCTGTACCATCCTCTCAGCCTCTTCCTGAGCCTCCTGGGTTGTGGCGTGGGCCGTATGTCCCTCCTGCCAGAGGAATTCGGCGGTACGGAGGAAAAGCCTGGTACGCATCTCCCATCGTACTACGTTCGCCCACTGGTTGCACATTATGGGAAGGTCCCTCCAGGACTTGATCCAGTTCTTGTACGTACTCCAGATAATGGTCTCGGAAGTGGGCCTGACGATGAGTTCCTCTTCAAGTTTCGCCTCAGGGTCCACGACGACTCCCTTTCCTCCGGGATCGTTCATGAGCCTGTGGTGGGTGACGACGGCGCATTCCTTGGCGAAACCGGCGACATGCTCGGCTTCACGGCTGAAGAAGGACTTGGGGATGAACAGGGGGAAATAGGCATTGACCGCACCGGTCTCCTTGAACATGTCATCCAGGGCGCGCTGCATCTTTTCCCATATCGCGTAGCCATAAGGTTTGATGACCATGCATCCCCTGACCGGCGACTGTTCCGCCAGATCCGCCTTCACAACCAAGTCATTATACCACTGAGAATAGTTCTCAGACCTCTTCGTTACTTCCTTTGCCATGTCAGAATATTAGTTTGCTGTTCTTGTCAAATATTGTTATTATTGCGTAGCTTTTCATTCGGCACGGATGTTGTTTATTGAAAAACATTAATAAGTCTGCCGCGATGAAAGCGGTAGCGAAGTTACGAATTTATTGTCAATTTTATAGGAGATTCAAACATGAAAACACGCACAATCATTTTCTTCTCGGCGCTTCTGGCACTGACATCGTGCGGTTCAGCAGCGCAGTACGCTAGTGATACTTCTTCACAGAGGTATCAGGACGGAATCTACTATACTCCTGACACACCGGCAGGAGATGTCGCCGTCGCTTCCCAGGAAAAGGAAGAGACTGACTTTCTTGTGGCCAAGACGAAAAGCTCACCTATCTTCATGAAGAGCGGAGAGAAAATCGACACCTTGTTCATCCCGAATGACAAAGTGGCCAAGATAGATTTCAACAAGAACGAAAACACCACTTCCGTCTACATCTATGACAATGGCTGGGACACCTGGGCGGCTTATCAGCCCTGGTATGCATCCTCATGGTATTCCTGGCATTATCCTTACTATTCCTCCATCTACTGGGGCATGAATCCCTGGTACTATGGCGGTTGGTATGATCCCTGGTTCTATCGTCCCTGGCACTACCGTCCCTACTACTACAGTTGGTACGGCGGTTGGTATGACCCCTGGTTCTATGATCCTTGGTTCTACGACCCTTGGTACTATGGAGGATGGTACGGCGGATGGTATGATCCCTGGTACTATCGCGGATGGTATGGCGGTTACGCCTGGCACTATCACAGCTGGGGACACGTCAATCACTGGGGCAACATCGGCTTTGGCGGAGGAGACAGGGTTTACAGACCCAGGATCGCGACAACCGGATCCACTTCAAGGAGCGGCATCGGTTCGATGTCCAGGACGGCAGGCACCAGAAGCGCCTCGATGACCAGGTCAAGGAGCGGAGCGGCCACAAGGTCTTCCGCAACGAGGTCCTCATCGGCAAGCGCAAGCGCTGCAAGGTCATCCGCATCTTCAGCGACCAGGGTTGCCAGGACTCCTGCGACGGGATCGACCGTAAGGTCCAACGCTTCAAGGTCGGCTGCGACCTCCGGCAGGTCTTCAGGAGTCGCTTCCGGAACCACAAGGTCCACAGGATCATCCTACGGACGTTCTTCTTCCGGAACCTACAGCAGACCTTCCACTACTTACAGCAGGCCTTCCACTTCCAGCAGCACCCGTTCCGGAAGCTATTCTTCCGGCAGTGGCGGAAACTACAGGTCATCCAGTGCCGGTTCTTACGGCAGCAGCTCCCGCAGCTCTTCATCCGGCAGCTATTCTTCCGGTAGCTCGAGCAGAAGCTCAGGTGGCTACTCCGGCGGCGGCTCATCCGGCGGCGGATACAGCGGAGGCGGTTCCAGCGGTGGCGGCGGTGGCCGCAGCAGCGGAGGAGGCGGCAGGAGATAGTTATTCCCTTCAACTATCAATACCTATTACTTATCAACTAAAAACAACAAG
>JAEEGI010030066.1_pt1 | contig 10230 bp, 6 predicted proteins | sample 8958751 | NCBI WGS metagenome assembly JAEEGI01 (sample SAMN16246545, study PRJNA631951) | gut metagenome | biome: gut microbiome; feature: rumen; material: KS-attached | host: Bos | place: Iran: Karaj | collected 2018-10 | reverse complement strand
AATGCGTCGCTTCAAAGAGGTACGGCATGCCTTCCCGCATGATCTCCTCTGTTTTTTTTAACTCCAACATCAATAGGTCCTCCTGCACGACAGAATGATCTCACAGATCCGGTCGACCGTCTCGCGGTCAAGATCCGGATAGAACGGAAGCGTCAGTACGCGGTCGGCCAGATACTGCGCCACCGGGGTCTCGCCCGGATCGAACCGGCCCTGATAGCAGTCCATGGCGTTCGTGAGCGGATAGAAGTATTTGCGCGCATTGATCCCATGCTCGAGAAGTGTGTCGAACACCCGGTTGCGGTCCGCACCGAACACGCCCTCGTCGAACACCACAGGGAAATACGCGTAGTTGTTGCGCACATGGTCCTGTTCACGGTTCAGCGTCAGCCCGGGTATGCCGGAAAGTGCTTCCCGGTACTGCTCCGCCACGGCTCTGCGGCGCTCGATCTCCTGCTCTACATGACGCAGGTTGCACAGGCCCATCGCCGCGCAGAACTCATTCATTTTCGCGTTCGCGCCGATGCCGTCAACGATCTCCGGGCCGCGGATGCCGAAGTTCTTGAGCCGCGCGATCGTATACCCGAATTCCGGGTCACGGAAGCAGACGGCGCCGCCTTCGATGGTGTTGTATACCTTTGTGGCGTGGAAGCTGAAGCAGGACACGTCGCCGAAGCTGCCGATGCCTCTGCCCTTCCAGGTCTCGCCGAACGCGTGCGCCGCGTCGTAAATAACTTTCAGCCCATACTTATCGGCGATCTTCTGGATCTGCTCCACGTTGCAGATGTTCCCGTATACGTGTACCGGTACGATCGCACAGGTCTTCTCTGTGATCAGAGGCTCCAGTTTGGTCTCGTCGATCGTGTAGTCGTCAGCTTTCACGTCGCAGAATACCGGCGTCAGGCCGTTGCGGACGATCGCGTGCGTGGTCGACACGAACGTAAACGGCGTGGTGATCACCTCACCCGAGAGGTCCAGCGCCTGCAATGAGAGTTCCAGCGCCATGTGCCCGTTCGTCAGCAGGTCGATGTTCTCCACGTCCAGATACGTGCAGAGTTCCCGCTGCAGTTCCTGATGCTTCATGCCCATGTTCGTGAGCCAGTGGCTCTCCCAGATATCCCGGATCTCCTCCACATACTCCTCAAATGGCGGCAGAGAAGACCTGGTGACCAGGACTTTGGGCAGCGACGGGATGTGCAGCACATTGGTCGGGAATGCCGGCGCTGTCCGTTTTTCTTTTTTCTCGTTCTCTTTCATATTTCTTCCTTATCCGGTCGTTGTCTCTCCGGGGCGGATCCTCTTTTTCAGGAAGCCCAGGATATAAGCGAAGCTCTCCACACGGAACAGCAGCGAAAGGGCCACATAGATCACCACACCTGCCGCGATCTGCAGCAGCAGTGTGACCGCAGTTTCCAGTCCGGCTTGTCCGATCAGCAGCACACATCCGCACATGGTAAGAGAAAGCAGGATAGCTGGCAGCATGTCCCTGATCTGGGTGCCGTAGGAATAGCTCAGCAGCTTCCGGTTCGGCCACGCGTTGATGACCTGTGCGCAGACGGAGGTAAACAGCTGTCCCAGCGCCATATACAGAATACCGAAGCGCATCGTGACCAGCAGTACGGCGGTCTCCAGCGTCTTTTTCAAAATCTCCAGTTTCAGGAACACGTCGCTGCGGCCGACGGCTTTGATCGCGTTCAGGTTTGCCGTGTGCAGGGGATAGAACGCGTAGATCGCGCAGTAGATCTGCATAAAGGGGACGCAGGGAAGCCATTTTTCTCCAAGCAGCAGCGTGACAAGCGGTTTGGCACAGGCTGCCAGGCCTGCCATCATCGGCATCATCAGGTACGAACTTGTTTTGATCGCGCGGCGCGTCATATCACGCACGCGGGTCCTGTCGTCCTGTTCGGCTGACAGAACCGGCAGCAGCACACTGTCGATCGAAGCGTTGATGTTTTCCGTCAGCAGATTCGGCCAGGAGTTGCCGCGCTCAAAGAACGCCAGCTCCGCGTTGGTGTAGCGGATGCCGATAATGAGCGGATAGATCTTCAGATAGATCGTGTCGAGCATCTGGGAAGCAAAGAGCTTCCATCCATATTTCAGCAGGACGATCAGCCGCTGGAGCGAGAACATCCTCTTCGGTCGCCAGCCGACCGTGAGCCAGAGGATCATTGTGCTGACGGAAACACTGGTCAGCTGCTGCGCCACCAGTGCCCAGACACCGAAGCCTTTGTGCGCCATCGTGATGCCGACGACCGCCGAGATCAGTGTCCCGCCGAGTGTGGCAAAGAAAAACCGGCGGAACTGCAGCGTTTTTGAAACATACGCCTGCTGCACGTTCTTGATGCCCGCGACCACAACTACCAGTCCCAGCACCCGCAGGATCGGGGTCAGGTCCGGTTCGTGATACATACGCGCGATCAGCGGCGAGAAGAGAAACAGCAGGGAATACAGCAGCAGGCAGAAACAGATATTGAACCAGAAGACCGATGAGAAATCCAGATCGTCCGGGTCCTTCTTCTGGATCAGGGCATTGGCCATGCCGCTGTCGACAAAGACCGTCAGGATCGCCGTGATCACCAGAACCTTGCTGACTGGGCCAAACTCCGCAGGCTCCAGGATCCTGGCCAGCACCAGCGACACCACGAAGCTGACGACCTGGGATCCGCCGCGTTCCAGAAACCGCCAGAAGAGATTGGCCGCTACTTTTTGTTTTGTCGTCGTTGTCTGAGCCATATCAGTAGTCTTTGTAGCCTTTCTTCTTTCTGTAGATGCGGTGTGCGTGAGGAAACGCGCGCTTCAGCGCCGTTACCATCCGGAATTTCAGGGGCTGCTGCCGGAAAAGATCGGCATATTCCGGCGTCATCATCGTTTTCACGTCGCCCGTGATATACAGCAGTTCAAACCGCCGCGCGTGCAGTTCCTTCTCCGCCAGCAATCTCTCTTCACCGGACAGATGCGGCAGCAAAGCCTCAAACATAGCGATCTCGCCGGATACGAATTCCTTGAGCCGGTCGTAATGCCGGGAAAGATTGCTGCTCCAGGAGGCCGGGTTGCTGGCGATCCGGTATACCGACATTGGCCGGTCCAGAAACCGGAGCTTTCCGTTCATGCTGAGCCAGATCGCGAACGGATAATCCGTAAAGCCGTACTGCAGCGCTACGTTCCTGAAATCCGGCGGGCGCTCGGCAATCTCCCGGCGCGCGATGATGGAGCTCGTATGAAATGCGTGCGACATGCCCCGGATCAGTTCCCCAAACGGGATATCGCGGTCTCCGGTCTCGGGAAACAGTATCTCGTCCGGTCGTTCCTCTTTGGTATAATGGCCGATACTGTTATGTGCACAGCCGGAATACTCCGGATGCGCGTCCAGAAAGTCCACCTGGCGCTGAAGTTTCTCGGGGTCGGTCCAGTAATCATCGCCTTCACAGAGCGCCACATATTCGCCCCGCGCGTTGGGGTAGAAGACGGCGTCGTAGATACTGATGTGCTTCTGATAAAGGTTTTCCTGCTGATAAAACGGCCGGATGATTTCCGGATACCGCTCTGCGTATTCCCGGAGAACTGCCGCCGTGCTGTCGGTGGAGCAGTCGTCATTGACCAGTACTTCATAGGCAAAATCTGTCTTCTGGCTGACGAAACCCTCAAGCGCGTCTCTCAGATACGCTTCGTGGTTATACGCCATACAGAGCACGGATACTTTACAGGTATTTGTTTTCATGCCCGAACCTCCACGCCGGCGGCGGAAATCGTGGTATCATTAACTTTTTAAGTATACCGCAAAGACCTGTTCTTTGCAATAATATTCGCCCTCGGGCTGTGCCCGGTACCGAAACCACAGAAAACGCCAAAAGAAAAATTGAAAGCCTCATAATATTATGGTATGATATATAGAACATGATTTTTCCCGTGTGTCCGTCGTCCGGATCTGCCAGCCGGCAAAAGAACTGTTTTTTCTCTTTTTAATAGTTTTTTCCAGAGGGTTTCCGTTATGGCAAACAAAAAACCGAGTTTTCTTTCCAAGCTCGCTGCTGCTATCGTTGACAAGAGAAAAGGGATCTTTGTGATCTTTCTGATCCTGGCCATATTCTGCGCTTTTTCGCGTAACTGGGTCTCCGTCAACGACGATCTGATTGCGTTCCTTTCTGAAGATACCGAGACCCGCCAGGGTATCGATTTGATGGACCGCGAGTTTACCACCTTCGCGACGGCCAACATCATGGTACAGAACATCACTTATCAGCAGGCTGACGCGCTGTATGAAGCCATTGAAGAGGTCGACGGTGTCAAATCGGTCATCTTTGACGATTCTCCGAATCATTACGCCTCTGCTTCCGCTCTCTTCTCCGTCACCTTCGACGGCGGCAATGAGGACGATGTCAGTGTTCAGGCGCTGGAGCGGGTGAAGCAGCTCCTCTCCGCTTACGATGTTTACGTCAGCTCCGAGGTGGGGAATCCGCTGAAAGCCATTGTAAATCAGGAAATGCTGGTCGTGGATCTGCTGGCTGTTGTGGTCATCGTGCTGGTGCTGCTGTTCACCTCCCGGACTTATGCCGAAGTCCCTGTTCTGCTGATCACTTTCGGCGCGGCGGCGCTCCTCAACATGGGCACCAACTTCATCTTCGGCGAGATCTCCTTTGTCACCGACGCCATCGCGGTCGTCCTGCAGCTGGCCCTCGCCATCGACTATGCCATAATCCTCTGCCACCGGTATACCGAGGAGCGCGAAAAGGCAGCGCCCCGGGAAGCCGCCGTCACCGCCTTGAGCAAGGCGATCCCGGAGATCTCCGCCAGCAGTCTCACCACGATCGCAGGCCTCGTCGCGCTGACGTTCATGCAGTATCGTCTGGGCTACGATCTCGGTATCGTTCTCATCAAAGCCATCGTGCTGAGCCTGCTTTCCGTCTTCCTGTTGATGCCCGGCCTTCTGGTCACCTTCTCCAGGGCGATCGATAAGACCCATCACCGGAGCTTTGTTCCGAAGATCCCATTCCTCGGCCGCTTTGCCTTTGCCACGCGCTATGTGGTCCCGGTGCTTTTTGTGGCCGTGATCGTCTTTGCCTATCTCTTCTCCCACCGCGCGCCTTTTGTCTACTCGCAGTATTCCGTGGAAGCCATCCGGAAGAACGAGACCACCATCGCCAATGAGAATATCGACGCCACCTTCGGCAAACGCAACGTTCTCGCCATCCTGATCCCGACCGGCAGCTATGAGGAAGAAGCCAAAATGATCGAAGAGCTGGAGGCGTTTCCGCAGGTCATTTCCGTGACCGGTCTTGCGAACATCGAAGTCGGCGACGACTATGTGCTCACCGATCGCCTGACGCCGCGGCAGTTTGCGGAGCTGACCGGGCTGGATTACGAGCTGGCCCGCACGCTGTACGCCGGGTACGCGGTGAACAACGATGACTATGGGCAGGCCGCCACCGGGATCGACAGCTACACGATCTCCCTGATCGATCTGTTTACCTACATCAACGAAAAACGGGACGACGTATCGATCTCGATGTCGCAGGAACTGTCCGACGAGCTGGACGATCTGGCCGAACAGCTGGACGACGCGCGCCTGCAGCTGCAGAGCGACGACTGGAGCCGCATCGTGCTGGAACTCGACCTGCCTGTCGAGGGCGAGGAAAGCTATGAGTTTCTCAACATCCTTCGCGGCATCACAGCGAGGGAATACAGTGAATTCTACTTCGTCGGCGACACGACTTCCTGCCGTGACCTGCGCGACTCTTTCGAGCACGACAATCTCCTCATCAGTCTCCTCACGGTTTTCTTCGTGGTCGCCGTGCTGATCTTCACCTTCAAATCCGTCGGGCTCCCGGTCCTGCTCATTGCCATCATTCAGGGCAGCATCTGGTGCAACTTCTCACAGCCGTATCTGAAGCATGAGAATCTGTTCTTCCTGACATATCTGATCATCAGCGCCATCCAGATGGGCGCCAACATCGATTACGCCATTGTGATCACCAGTCGGTATATGGCGCTGAAAAAAGAGCTTCCACTGAAAGAGGCTATGGTCGAAACACTGAACCAGGCGTTTCCCACCATCATCACCTCGGGCACGATCCTGGCGGCGGCCGGCATTGCCATCGGTTTCCTGACGTCGAATGAGACGATCTCCACGATCGGTATCTACCTCGGCGTTGGAACAGCGATCTCCATCTTTCTTGTCATGTTTGTTCTTCCGCAGATCCTGCTGTTCGGCGACAGCCTGATCCGGAAGACCACCTTCAACTTTGAACCCAACGCCCGCGCGGCCAGCCGCGTCGGTGTGATGCGCATCGACGGACGCGTCCGCGGCATGATGAACGGCTACGTGGACGCCGAGATCCACGGTCTCTTCCGCGGCACGATGACTGCGCTCGTCGATATGAACGACGTTGTGGAGATGAACGAGCCGCAGCTGGAAGGCAAACACCTGAACCAGGACCTTGATGATATAGGAGTGATCGAACTGTGATGATCCGGAAAAATCTGTCTGTTCTTTTGGTTTTGCTGCTTCTTTTTTCGTCTTTTGCTCCGTCGTATGCTTTCGCTGACGAGGGAAAAACGATCCGTATCACTGGCGAAGATGATCTGCGGCAACTGGTCGCCGCCTGCGCGCTGGACAGCTATTCCAAAGGGCTTACGGTCAGCCTGGATACCGACCTCGATCTCTCCGGCAGCGATGTGGGGCCGATCCCTGTCTTTAACGGCACGTTCCTCGGCAACGGGCACACGGTGTCCGGTCTTCATCTCACCGGAGGCTCCAACCAGGGTCTCTTCCGTTATGTGCAGGCCGACGGGGTGATCCGGGACCTCCATGTGCAGGGTACCGTTCTTCCTGCGGCGGAAAGCGACCATATCGGCGGCATCGTCGGTACCAATTACGGCACGCTTGAAAACTGCACGTTCCATGGCTCTGTTGCCGGCCGGAACAATATCGGCGGGCTTGTCGGCGAGAACTACGGCACCGTCATGAACAGCAGCGCCGACGCTTCGGTGAGCGGCAAGCGTTTCACTGGCGGCGTGGTCGGCAACAATTCCGGGCTCATTCTGTCGTGCAGCAACTACGGAGCCGTCAACACCGAAGTCTCCGACGAGCAGCTCAGCCTTGACGATATCTCCGCCGTTTCCTCCGCGCTCTACGCGCTGGATCTGCTGAATGCCGAGGACGAAAATGTGATCTCCGACAGCGGCGGTATCGTCGGTTATTCCGGCGGCATCGTACTCAACTGTGAAAATCATGGCGTCGTCGGCTATCAGCATTACGGCTATAACGTCGGCGGCATTGCCGGGCGTCAGGCCGGTTATCTGAACAGCTGCCGCAACTACGGCAACGTGCTGGGCAAGAAGGACGTTGCCGGCGTTGTCGGCCAGATGGAACCATTCATCAATCTGGTCGATTCTGAAAACATGGCTGACGAGATCGCGCAGCTGAACGAATACATGAACGCTGCTTCCGGCGACCTGCAGACGATGTCAGAAGAAATGAATAACCTGCAGGAAGAAGCGGAAGGTTATAATATTGATGTCGGCGGTAACATCGGCGGAGGGTCAATCAGCCACGAAGGTGAGGATGCCGGCGGCGGTGGAAGTATTATTAATGGCGGCGGTATCATTGACGGCGGTGGCGGTTCCATCGATGGCGGTTCCGGAAGCTCCGACGACGGAAGCGGCGGGCTTATCAACAATCTCTGGGACGCTTATGCGATCCTGAGCGATTCCTCCAGCGCGCTTTCCCATGATCTTACCAACGCCAACAATCAGTTTTCCAAAGTTATGACGATGTTTGCCAATGCCATGGGCGGAGATGCCAATCACGAAGTGTTTGAGGATGTTTCCGAAGATCTTCCCCCGGAAGAGACCGAAGGCCGCGTATCCAACAACCTCAACTATGGCCGTGTGGAAGGCGATAATAATGTCGGCGGCGTGATCGGCGCCATGGGCGTGGAGTACGAGTTCGACATGGAAGACACCATCGCTGAGACAGTTGGGGCGAACGGCATCGTCAACAACCGGTATGAGACCAAATGCGTCAGCTCCGGCAACATCAACCAGGGCGCTGTGGAGGCAAAAAAAGACCGCGTCGGCGGTGTGGTTGGCAGCGCAGAGACCGGTACGGTCGTCTCCTGTGAAAACTACGGCGGCGTCAGCAGTACCGAAGGCGGCTACGCCGGCGGTGTGGCAGGCTATTCCAGCACCAGCGTTCGCCAAAGCTATGCCATGTGCACCGTCGGCGGCAGTGAATATGTAGGCGGGATCGCCGGATACGGGACCAGGATCACTGACTGTGCCAGTATGATCGAAGTTCCCTCTGTAAACATCTGCACCGGCGCTATTGCCGGCTGGGCCGATGTGAACGCTGAGGAAGCTGTGGACCGGAATATCTATGTCCATACTTCCCTTGGTGCCATTGACGGTATCAGCTATGCTGGCAAAGCGGCGCCTGTCTCTTATCAGGATCTGATCGCCCGCTCCGATATCCCGGACGAATTCCGCTCGATCATGGTCACTTTCCTGGCCGATGGCACCGTCGTGAAAGAAGTCCGCGTCCCGTACGGCGGCGACCTCGCGGCAGAAGACATTCCTGACGTCCCTGAAAAGTTTGATCATTCCGGCAGTTGGACGCCATTTGAATCGGAAGATTTGCGCTTCAACGTAACTGTAGAAGCCGAATATACGCAGAACCAGAACACGCTGGCGGTGGACCGTACCCGTGACGATTCTCCCATGGCTATTCTCCTGGTAGACGGCGAATTTACCGAACGTATCGCGCTCACCCTGGACGAATATAACGGCGATCTCCCCGGCGGCAGCGTTCTGGAGGCATGGGATCTCTCTCTGGACGGCTACACCAACCCGGACGGCGAAGGCTATACGATCCGCTATCTCGCGCCTGCTGTGGGCAAAGGCAGAGAAGTGGAGCTCTTTGTCCTGGACGACAGCGGAAAATGGTCCCGCATTGAGCCCGGAGTCAGCGGCAGCTATCTCACCTTCCGCAATGATGATGATCATATCACCTTTGCCGCCGTTGAAAAAGACAATGTCCGATCCTCTGTAATCAAATGGGCGGCCATTGGCGGCGCTGCTCTGGCTGTAATGATCGTTCTTCTGGCCATTAGCGCAGGAATAAAAAAGAAAACGGCTATCGTACCCAAAGAAAAGTCGGCTCCGATTCCTAAGGGTTCCGATAAGAACGAGTAAATGCCTCGTTAAGACGCAGAAAAGGACCTCGGAAAATCCGAGGTCCTTTTTGTCATTTTTTTGTTCGTTTATTCGTCGGTCAGCAGATGGAAATAGTCTCTTGCCAGCTGTTCCCGAATCATGAGTTCTTCGTCCATATGGACCGGCGCTTCGTAATTCCTGCAGATATACCATGCCGCCCATGCCGCGTCATCTTCTGTCTCAGCCAGCCACTGCAGAAGGGTCCACGTGTCCGAATAACAGACCTGAAGCTCTGCGATCATAAAGATTTGCTGCACAGCCGCATCATCCCGGTCGAGCCCCGCCCGCTCGCAGAGCGAATCAAGGCGTGCCTGCCGTTTCTCGTTCCATTGGCAAAGGCCGAAGGCCTGTCCGTTATCGCCGATACGCGTCGGTTCAAAGCCGGATTCGCGCTGTATATTGGCAAGGATCCCCGCGATCACTGCGTTGCTGAGGCCTGCATCTTCCCGAAAAAATGTGGCATACTCTTCGCAGGTCTCTTTGTCCAATGCGGGTTTCTCGGTTGGAATTTCCGGTTCTTCTGCCCATCCTGTCACAGAAACAGAGAGCGCCAGCAGAAGCGCCAGAAGTGCGCTGGTTATTCGTTTCATGGCTGCAGGCAGATCTCTCCTTTCTTTTGATTTTTGGTCTTGAGAACCCGTTTCGTTTGGTTATTTTCGGTCTTTTTTCGGCTTGCGGCTCAGGACATACACAATGCCCAGCATACCCCACAGTGCCGTCAGTGCAGCAGATGCGTAAAGCCTAGGATTGGCATCATCAGCAGTTCTTACACCTCCGGAACCACTGGATGAACTACCCCTCTGCCATACGGCATAGAGCGTAACGTCACCGTTCTTAATCGTAACATTGTCGCCCGGCTGGTATGTTGCACTGCCAACTCGCGAAGTTGCCCATCCCAAGAACGTGTATCCTGTGCGCGTCGGTCGCGTCAGCGGAATCGTCAGCGGAACTGCTCCTTTTTCATCACTGATGCCTTTCTGTGTGCTCGGCGCACCTGTACCGCCATTAGCATCAAACTTTAGA
>JAEEGI010030061.1_pt1 | contig 10231 bp, 4 predicted proteins | sample 8958751 | NCBI WGS metagenome assembly JAEEGI01 (sample SAMN16246545, study PRJNA631951) | gut metagenome | biome: gut microbiome; feature: rumen; material: KS-attached | host: Bos | place: Iran: Karaj | collected 2018-10 | reverse complement strand
TCTTCCATCTCATGCTTCTTGTAATGGTCTTGTATCCTTTTAATTATCTCGGGCGCCTTCTTGGCAGGCGCATCATAACCCACAAGAACATCCACGGAAATCTCGAAAAAGTCCGCAAGCTCCATGATCATGGAAATATCCGGAATGCAGTTTCCGTTTTCCCACTTGGAGACCGTGCCCACTGTAACACCCACAGCTTCTGCAAGCTGCTCCTGGGTAAAGTGCTTTTCTTTTCGATATTTCTTGATGTTCTCGCAAAGGTTATGTTTCATTTTCTACCACTCCAACTGTTGATTTCTGGTTCCGGAAAAAGAATAATCCCAGAAACATCACTGTACCGAGTACGCCAAAGACAAAGAGGATCCTGGCTACGCTGAGGGAAACAGCCATTATTCCCACGATGAAGGTTGCCACAGGTGCGCTGGCCATGGCGATGGCATTAAATACCGCGCCGATCCTTGCAAGGTAGTCATGGTCAACTGTTTTAACAAAGGTGACATTCAGACACGCGGAGAGGAGCCCCGAAGTAAAGCCCAGCATGATAAAGCAGCCTCCGCCCAGCAAGTAGGCACCGACGGCATTTCCTTTTACCAGCCCTCCGAGCGAAACGGCTGCGCAGGTAAGTCCCAGGACGGATCCCAGGGAAATTGCAAGGGTGTCAAAAGAATACTTCTCGATGACCCTTGGCATCACAAGGGATGCCAGGATTGTAGCCCCGGACATCAGCATTACGCAGATGCTCATGAAATCACTGCTCATACCATAGACATCGGATGCCAATGGTGCAAGGAAGCTGTTAAGGGGTGTCACGATGAAGTTGATCAGCACGCACAGGAAGCAGAAATAAAGCACAGTCTTATTGTTAAACAGATACTTGATGCCCTCTGTGAACTTGGTGCCATAGCTCTGAGATGCGATCTGATCGTTCTTTAAAACGCAGCCCTTATACTCAATTGTTGCGATTATCGCAGCTCCCACGAAGAAGGTTGCCGCATCGACCAGCATTGCAGTTCCTACTCCAAAGGAGGCGATGATAAAGCCTGCTGCCCCCATACCGATGAGCTCAAAAATCTTGGAGGCCGTCATGTTAAAGCCTGTGGCAGTGACATAATGTTCCTCGTCGATAAGCTCAGGAACAAATGCAGATGATGCCGGAACATTGAAGGACTCCACCGTGGTAATGATCATGGTAAAGGCCGCCATGAGGAGCGGTGTCACCAGGTTCATGTAGTACATGGCAACAAAGCCCGCGATTATAAGGCCCCTTATGATGTCGGTAACGATCACTATCCTCTTTTTGTTTTTGCCCTCTACAAATGGCCCTGCCAGCGGCTGAATAAATATGCTCGGCAACTGGTTTAGTCCAAATATGAGAGCCGACCAGGCTGCACTTCCCGTGATCTGATAAACCAGCCAGGTAAATGCAATTGCATCTACCGAATCCCCAAATCTGTTTATGAGATTAGAAGTGATCAGTCTCCTGCAATTGGGAATCCTCAAAATCTCTTTGTAAGTAATCCTCTTATCTTCCATTTCAAAAACCCCTTCCTTTTCATTATCTTTATAATGATTCTAAAAGAAGGGGTTAATTATATTAATACACAATTTTTCCAGTTTATAAAGTTATTTTTTTCTTGATTGGAAAATTAATTGGTGGCGGTTCAATTGCTCTCTTCCAGAGGGAACAGAACTGTATCTTCCGATACATCACTCCATTTTCCGGTGGCATCGTCGTAGGTCTGGGAACAAACAACAACGCACTCGCCGCCGCTTATTTCGTAATAAGCTTCTATCTTCTCTCCGGTAAATACAATCCTCCTGCCAAGAACATTAAGGCTCCCTGCGGTGACATCGAGGTCAGGAGATATCTTGTCACTTTCCTCATACGAAAAGATCGCAGTAACAACATATTTTCCACCGGCTTCCTCATAGTAACTCTCCGTGTTCTTGTAAGTTGAGAGGTTGCCAAGTCCCACATAGGCGATGGCTTTACCCGCATCTGTAGCTTCCTTAAGACCGGTCAGAGGCAGCTCATCATCAAATTTCTTTTTATCAAATACCGCAATGACCCTGTCATTACTTATTGTGAGCTTCTCAAGCCCAAACATATTCTTGCCGCTCACGGTGTAAACCGTATCCGAGTCGTTTTGGACATTCACAGCAAGAGTGGCCGTCTCCCCGGCCTCATCTTCCTGTTGATCCCGCTCAGAGGACTGATCCTCTGTGTCGGCAGCTCCGGCATTTTGCTCAGCTGTAGCCTGAGCTCCCGCGCATGCCACCTGTGACCAGGTAGTTGCAAGTAGCATTATCGTTACAATAAACTTTTTCATTTCTGTCTCCCTTCGATTCTTTGGCCTTGGGGTGGTCCTAGGGGACGGGGTTAAGGGGCCATTTTTATGGCCCCCTAACCCCGTCCCCTAGGTCCAAAAATGCGTCTCTATCTTGTACACAGATTAGAGACGCATTTTGTTGCAAAAGCTATTTTTCTTTTTTTCCGTTGATGACAACCTCCCGCAGGTTGTCGTTCTCGTCATATGCCAGTTTCAGGGAAAAGAAATCCCGGCTATCCTCAAGGAGCCTGAAGAAAATCTTGTCCCCTTCCCACAGGTTCAAGGAAAAGACATCCCTCTTTTTAACAAAGACCAGTTCACCCTCATCACAGGGAACAGGCTCCCCGTCAGGACAAGGCGCGGTAAAGAGGCTCATGAGCTCATAGGCTCCGCGGTCTGAGATAAAGGTTACCAGACCGCGATATTCAAAGTCAGAAAGCGGTATGTCATATCCCGTCTCCTCGCGGACCTCCCTGGCAACGCATTCCTCGGGACTCTCCATGTCTTCGAAGTGTCCACCGACGCCTATCCACTTGTCCTTGTTTATGTCATTCTTTTTAGATACCCTGTGGAGCATCAGGTATTCGTCCCCGCGCTCCAGATAACATAGTGTTGTTAGTTCTGCCTTAGATGTCATTTTCACCCCACGTACAATCTTTTTTTGAAATGAACCGTTAACCCCGTCCCCTAGGGTCATTATTAAAAATGAACCGTTAACCCCGTCCCCTGGGACCATTTTGGCGGGTCAGGCACCGGGATCATAATAACCGTCCAGCTTGGTATCGTTTATGAACTTCGGTTTTGGCTGGTACCAGTTGCTGAACCATCCCGTGATCCTGCAGTTGTCAAAGACAACGTTGGTAGCTATTGTTTTGTTCCTTCCATTATAGGCATGATAGCTCCTAAATTGCCAGTTATCCCTTTGAGCAGCTGTAAGAACTGTGTTCTTGATATAAATATCATCGCAGACATGGAACGAATCATCGTTTGGCTCTACGCAGATACCGGCCTGGGGTGGTGTGCCCTGGGCGTTGGTGATAGTGCAGCCGTCAATGTAGATACGATCTCCATAGGTGATCGTAACATTGTTCCTTCTGTTGTAATGAATGTTGCAGTTTATGATACTTATATCCGAACAGCCTTCTCCGTTAGTGCAGCCAATATAAACACCATCACCCCAGTTGTCACAGATTTCCATGTTTGCTACGGTGATGTTATATGATCCAAGGATATTTACACCATGGCCGTATTCATCTTTTGAATAGAAGCTTCTTCCGCCTATAAGTTTTCCGCCCGATATCAAAATATCATGAACGTCGTTAGCTCCCAGGATTCCATATCCCAGGTTAGATTCAGACCTCTTCGTGCAATTGAGAACCGCACCAGGATCAAGTTTTAAATCAACGTAACTCAAAAGCTTTATGGAATGCCTGTGATTACACGTAATAGTGTACTCTCCGGGAGGGAAATAAACTGTAGCCCTATTGCCAGCTGATGCACTGCGGCTTGCCATATAAATAGCCCAGTTTATATCCTCATTGTCCTCCACTCCGTCATCAGGTATCGCTCCATAATCCGTTACATTAAAGCAGTTGTCATTTTCAGGAAGGTCTTCATAGGAGTAATGGCATTTGGCGTAAAACGTAATATCACCGGTGGTAAATCTTGATATAGCCGGGGTACCCACAGGTACGCTCAGGTCCTTATCCATGTACCAGCCTTCAATAGTGTATCTTGCCGTAGAAACACCTGTAGGAAGTGTCTCTATTTCCGTACCATAGGTATAACTGGTTGGAGTAACTCCTGCAATTTTCCTGTCATCAGGATCAAGGTAAGTGATAGTATATGGTCTGATCTTCCACTGTGCAGCCAGGTAAATAACCGCTCCATCAGTTAGTGAAAGATCCTTAATCTGCTGCTTGTCGGTAAATGTAAGGGGACTTCCGTTCTCATCAAGCACAATAGACCCTTCTATATTGTCGGGATCTCCTACCATTACCCATCCGTCAAACTCAAATCCGGGTCTCGTGAAAGCATTGGCACTTAGCCTGTAATCACTTCCGGTCTTAAGGTCAGACATATCGGCCATGTCACCTTCAGCATCATCTGCATTACTCAGGAATCTCACGGTATACATGTTATTGCGCCACTTGGCATAGAAAACCTTATTGCCTGTCGAATGATGCGGTATTACCGGATTTCCTGCTGCCTGAGTCAGCTTTTTATCCTTAAACCATCCTTCAAAAGTAAATCTTTCTTTTTCCGGGTTCCTTTCAAGGTTGTCCTCACCGGCATTTTCAAATACCGGATTGATGTCCTCGGACTCATAAGAATACTTAACAGGTGTCATTCCGGCAATTGCCTTGCCGTTGTTCTCCAGATACTGTATGGTAAATTCCTTAACCTTCCACTTAGCTGCAAGGTAAATAACATCATCGTCTGTCGTAGACAGATCACTGCTTAGCTTCTGCCTGTCGCGGTAATCGATATCTTCTTCCCGGATATCCTCGACAATTGATCCTTCAGGGTTTACGGGATCTGAAACTGTAACAATGACCCACCCTTCAAAATCATAGGCACTGCTCTTAAAACCATTGGCGATCAGGTTAGGCCTGCTGCCCACCTTGACGCTTTCCATATCCTTCATGGTTCCTGTAGCGGCATCGTTGTTCTTAAGGAATTTAATGGTGTAGGCATGGGGCACCCACTTGGCATAAAGGGTTATGTCACTGTTTGGATTGGTTATTGAGTAGCCAACATATTTCCTGCAGGCCGCATCGCTGTACCATCCGCCAAAGCCATAGCCGTCTCTGCTGGCGGTAGCAAGAATATAGCCGCCGTCATAGAGGTCCTTATAGTTTGTAAAATAACCGGCTTTATCTTTATCCAGACGAGCACTTGAGTCATCACCTGCATTCAGGTTGTAGTTAATGGTGTACTGAGTATTCTGCCACTTGGCATAAAAGCTCTTATCTCCGGTGCTGCCGCTTGCAATGCTCTTTACAGCCTTCCCGGATAATCTGGCGTTTTCAAACCAGCCAAGGAAAGTCCTTCCCACTGTGCTCACATCGTTTATTGCAAGTGATCCGTCGTCATTCTTGGGATAAATGTTTGTCTTTTCCTCATCGGTCCATGCATCTCCAAGAACCGTATATGCCACCGGATTGGATGAATTATCGACACCATCTGCATTGTTGTAGGCAATGGTATATGTATCTTTTTCCCAAAGGGCGTAGAGAGTGATATTGCCGCTCTGGGGATAAGCATTTCCCACACTATATACAAAGGCTCCGTCAGCGATAATATCCGAGGTTCCCTCAGGATTCCATCCCATGAAGGTATAGCCCTTGCGCTTAAAGGCGTTTTTGGTCAGCTTCTTGCCCGTACCATAAACAAGCTTCTGAGCGCTCATCCTACCTGTAGCGCCCTCTCCGCCCACAAAGGTCACGGTATATCTCTGTCCTACCCTATCGGGCTCTGCTGCCTGCCACTGTTCCCAGACAGCATAAAGGTTAATGGTCTGATTGTTCTGAGTTTTTTCTATTCCGGCGTCAGATAATAAATCTTCCGCTTCCACTGCTCTCAGAGCTACATATGAAGGTGTTCCTGCATTCTCCGCAAGGCTCCAGCCCTTAAACTCATATCCTTTTTTGGCAAAAGAACTATCGGGGAGTGTCACTGCATCGCCAAAGCTAAAGCTTACATTGGCAGTCCTGCCGGTTGCGCCTTCTCCGCCCTTAAATACTATGGTGTATTTATTGGGATTCCACTTAGCATACAGAGTCATGTCCCCGGATACGTTCTTGCCGATGGACTTAACCCGCTTCTTAAGTGCGGCATCCGAATACCAGCCGCCAAAGCTGTAGCCGTCCCTGACCAGCACAGGCAGATTGCTCAAGCCAATACCGGATGTATAAACCCTGTAAGCATTCAGCTCTACCTCGTCAATTGCTGCGCCATTATCCAGGTATTCGATATTAAAGTCATTTCGCCAGATGGCATATAAGGTTACGGACTCATTATGATTATCTGCATTATCTGCGATGTCCGATACCACCTGCTTGTCTGCATAATCTGCCTTGGAATACTCCGCCGGGGTATCATCCGGAATAGCTTCGTCCTTACTCCAACCCGCAAACTTATAACCCGCCTTTTTGAAGGTATTGGCAGATAAAGCCTTGGGAATACCATAGGAGAAGACTTCATCATGCATGGTGCCTTCTCCGCCGTTTCCGTCAAATTTAACTGTATATGTATAGGGCACCCACTTGGCATAGATGTCCAGGTTGTTTACAGTACCCTTTTTAACCTTGCTGATCCTGGTCTTATAGGAGCTGTCCAGATACCAGCCGCCAAACTGATAACCGGTAGGCCATTTCTCTTTTTCCGGAACGTTAAGGATGAAAGTAGCGGAATCTGCACTAAAGGTTTTGGAATACAAGGGTCCGCTCCCTGTAACCCCTTCGGCAGCGATCCAGCTTTCATTATCGGTCCAGCCGTTCAGGTGATAGGTAGCCGTAAATTCTTTGGACTCCCAATGAGCATAGAGGACCACAGTGCGACCACTGACCACTCCTGAATTGGTTATTTCGTCCTTATCAGCATAATCCGCGGCAATACCACTTTGTGTAAGCTTCCAGCCCTTGAACTCATAGCCGGTTCTAATAAACTTATTGGGAGTAAGCGTTACGGGCTTACCCACAGCAGAAACAGTCATATTACTCATGTTTCCTGAGGTTGAGCCGTTTCCGTTAAACACAACCGTAAAGTTTGTGCTCTTAACCTGGATGGCAAACTTGACTTCCTTGGTTCCGCCATAGTCACCGATGCCTCTTATGGTGAGGGTTCCCGAACCTTTCTTATCGTTTGGCCCGTAGGAATCAATCACATAATCCTCACCGCCGTTTAAGATGACGCCGCCAAGCTTAACCTCAATCTGGCTGTAGTCAGGCTGTACCTGTTCTCCATCGTAATACTGGGTGTAGACTCTGACAGAAGCCTTGCTGATGTCTGCCCCGGTAAGTCTGAAGGTAGCATCCTTGGTTCCCTGATAGTTCCCGTTTCCTGTTATCTCCACCCTGAGGGTGGTTCCCGCGGGAACTGCATCATTTTCTTCAACAGCATCGCCGGCCTGTCTGTAATCTCCGTCAACAAGCTTGGTATCTGCGGTGTAGAAATACTTAAATTCCTTTTTGTAGTCAGTTACTGCCACCAGCTTTTTCCCGTCAGAATCTGTCACGGTCACGGTGGTGGTAAAGTTACCTCTCTTATTTACAAATACCTTATCTGCGGCAACAAGGCTTATATCATTGCTGCCGATATCCTGCTTGTCAATGGTGATATTCACAGTCCTTGCGCCTGTAAAATTGCCTTTTCCCCTGATGGTCACAGTGGGCATCCTGGTAGCATTTTGGGCAACAGTATTGTTGGAATAGCTAAGGGTATAATCATGGTCCTTATCCAGGATCCTATAATTGCCTTCTCCGTCTTCAAAGGTTACAACGACCTCAGGCTTAACGCCGCCCTTAACATAATTAAAGACAGCATTATCATCCCTAAATCCCACAGTGATCTTATCGCCCGTATCCTTCGGTTTGATGTCATAGGGCGCGATCTTAAAGGACTTGGTCACAGTACCTGTATATCCGTTAATTCCGGTATAGGTTGCAGTGACAGTCCCTGCATTTACGTTATTATCATTTTTATAGTTAACCCGGTACTGGGTGTTCTCAGTAAGAGTTACACCGTCAAGCACAAGGTCTTTGGTCTTGGCTGTTCCGTCATAGACAACAACGGAAGTGTCTACTTTGGCCTTTGCTATGGAAGTTCCGCTGACCTTATAGGAAACGGTCCTGCTGCCGTAAAACTTCGTATCTCCATCTCCTGTAGCTGTTATTTCCACTTCGCCTGTCAGGAGATCACCATCATTGTGATAGGTGTAATAATACTGGTACCCACTCTTCTCATCCTCCGGAAGAGAGTCATATTCGCTCTCTAAAACGCCTGTAAGTGGTGCACCTTTCCCGTAGATCAGAGTAACAACAGGCTCAGCTGCAAAGTTTCCTTCGCCATAATCAACTGCCTCAGCCACTATTGTCACCTTGGCCTTATCAATGGAGATAAGATCCCTCTTAAGTATTGTCACGTAGGTGGTCGCAGTTCCTTCAAAATTGCCTTTTCCTGTGATGTTTACAGGATAGCTCTGGCCGCCTTCCTCAGTTCCCACGTAGTCGGTAGCAGGATCACCCTCTCCCGGATATGTAAGGGTATAATCCGTGCCGTTTTTAAGAGTGAAGGTTCCGGCAGGTGAAGAAAAGGTAACAATCGGTGCAGGCTTTTGCGCCTTACCGTTGTAGGGAAGCTCAATCTTCTGAATATTAAAGCTGTAGAGAGCTCCTTCCTCCGAAGTGTCCTCTTCAATCTGAAAATCTGCCCTGGCTATGGTAAAGTCCTTGGTAATCTTTCCTGAGTAATTGTTTTTAAAGGTTATTGTAACTGTAGCTGTTCCGGCATTCTTGTTATTCTTGTAGGCCACGGAATAGTTGGAAGGATCCACGGTCTTGGTGTCATGATGCACCACAAGGTTCTGGAAGGTAATGTTCGCACCGGTATAGGGCTTATCCTCAATGCCCTCGATCCAGAAGCCGTCCTTTTCATCCTCTTCCTCCGGATCTCCGAATAGCCCCGTAAGAAGAGTCTCATCTCCCACTCCTGTAACAGCAAGGCTCGCAGCAAGCTCTTCCTCAGAGAGGATTCCAAGGTCGCCTCCCTCAAGGCCTGTAACCTCAAGGTTAAGCGCTGTTTCTTTTGCCTCGTCCTCTAAAGAGGAGTTCTCAGGATCCGTTACCTCTTCATCCTCGTCCTCTTCATCGTCCTCGCCCACTTCCTCATCTTCATGAGGTTCACTCTCTCCCTGCTCCTCAAGGTCATCAGCGCTGTCATCGTCCAAAGTCTCCGGCTCTTCATCCTCAGGTTCAGGCTCCGCCTCGTCTGCAAGCCACACAGGAAAAAGAACTATCACTTCCTCATCTTCCTCGGAGCAGGTTAAATCCTGTCTATCCAGAAGATCCTTGATAAGGGTATCCTCCGTCACCAGGTACTCGGAAGAAACCTCTGACTCATTAGTAAAGTCCTCTGTCTCGATGACGTAGTATCCTATAAAGCTGTAGCCCTCACGCCTTGGCTTAATAAGCTCTGTGCAGGTTATCTCCTCAGAAGTTCCGTCGCTGTCTGTATCTTCAAAGCGGATATAATCAGAAAAAGACCCAGCCTTGTCGGCATGGATCAAAACGTTCTCATCCTCATCGTAATAAGCGGTTTCATCAAGCTCAAATTCGCCCTCTCCTGAAGTCAGGAGTACCTTGATGTCATAACTCTTTTCAGTCTCATTCCGGGCGGAAACTACCTCGTCGCCTTCGCCCTCTGCAGGCAAGGTCTCATCTCCAAGTTCAGTCTCACCTCCGGGCACTGTCTCATTATCAAAAACACCATCATCTCCTGTTCCGGTACCATCGCCATTTTCTGCTCCGAGCCCGGATCCTGTCTCACCTTCGCTCCCATCGCCGGTCTCGGTCTCAGCCTCATCCTCATCTTCTATCTCATCCGTCAGAATTACTATCTCGTCGTATATATCAGGTTCAGGCTCAGCTGCTAACGCAACATTAGAAAACGCTCCTTCGCTTAAAAGGAGCACTGCCAGAGACATAGCCAGTATTCTATTTGTTATACGCACATACTTTCTCATCATACTAATAAATATGCACAAAAAGGGCCCTTATCTCAATAAGATAAGGACCTTTTTTATCGTTTTTTAATAAAACATTTCAATTCTCTAGCGTACACCAAAGAACTTTATTTCGGAGTTTACACTTCCTCGATATAATTTACAAAATCAAACTCAT
>JAEEGI010030060.1_pt1 | contig 10231 bp, 13 predicted proteins | sample 8958751 | NCBI WGS metagenome assembly JAEEGI01 (sample SAMN16246545, study PRJNA631951) | gut metagenome | biome: gut microbiome; feature: rumen; material: KS-attached | host: Bos | place: Iran: Karaj | collected 2018-10 | reverse complement strand
TATCGTCCGAAGCTGTTTATTCCGTTATATAGCTCGGGGTTGTCAATGCTCTTTGCCTGCAGAGCCTTCAGCGAGTTAAAGATAAAATGCGGCTGTATCTGTGCGACAAGCAGCCTTATCTTGTTCTCCTGAAGCTCCTGCTTGTTCTGCTCTATCTCGAGCTGCTTCTGTATCAGCTTGATTTGAGTATATTGTCTTTATAGCACAACTGTACGCGAAAGTCATTATACTTTTAGCGAGGATTTGCCCTGTATAATGAAAAACACGGCTGCCATCGACAGCCGTACTTTTCAAAAAGGAGAGAATTTATGAAAAAATTAAAAGTTATCTGAATTAAGTGTTTTTCTTTGTTTGACTATAATATAAATCATAATCCTTAAAAAATACTTAACTTTTTTGAAAAGAAAAAATTTTTTGAAATTATATTGACAGTGCACCCACCCCATGGTAGAATTAGTATGAAAAGTATGATTTGTATAACTTTTCAGAAAGGACGATTTGATGGATAGACCCGAAGGAAAGAACGCATGGACCGTAACGGTCGGCACCAAAGGGCAGATTGTTCTGCCAAAGGAAGCAAGAGAGATGTTTGACATCAACCCCGGAGATACTCTGATTATTTTGGGAGACAAACAAAAGGGAATGGCGATTCCGCCCAAAGCTCAGTTCTCTGACTTCTTCGGAAAAGTTTTTAACAGGTAACAAAGGAGTGTAAGGATCATGCCCAGTGTATTTGGTATTCCGCTTATCGGATTTATTCAGATGGTTCTCGGAACCGCGATCATTGTCTTTCTGGCAATCAAGTTTCTCAAACGTCCAAAGAAAAACAAAAAAGGCGAATACATTATCAAGGACGTTCATATCATCGTCGGCAACGGCGACGAGGCTTCTCATCAGTACGTCTATATCAAGGGCGGTAAGATCGAGGAAATCTCGGATATCCCGGTTGAAAAGAAGAACGTGCAGATTATCGACGGCACAGGCAAAACCCTTATGCCGGGACTTATCGACAGCCACATTCATATTCAGGGCGGCTTCAACTGCCGCAACGAGGAGGAAAGCGACGCGTTCCTCAACGAAAAGATGCCGCAGATCTTCAAGGAGAGCGTTCTCCCCTACGGTATCACGACGATCAAGGATCTTGACGCGCCGAAGCACTTCATCTACAAGCTGCGCGAGAAGCTCCGTTCGGGCGAAATCGAAGGCCCCGAGCTGCTGATCGTCGGCCCTAACTTCACCGCTCCCGACGGTCACCCCGCAAACACCCTCGGCAGCAACAGCGAGTGGGCAAGGTCGGAAATGGCGATCGAGGTCACTACCCCCGAGCAGGTTTCCGCAGGCATCAAGGAGCTCAAGGAAGCCGGCGTTGACTTTCTGAAATTCACATATCAGGGCGGCGACTTCTGGTACTTCGACAACAAACTCCGGATCAACAAGATCGACAAGGCTCTAATGCAGCAAATCATCCGCGAGGGCAAGGAAAACGGTCTGAAAACCACCGCGCACGTATTCAAGTACGACGACGTTTGGGAGCTGCTTGAGGCCGGCATCTACGGAATTGAGCACGGTATTCTCGACAGAGATATCGAGCCCGGCGACCCGATTCTGGAGCTCTGGAAGAAGTCAGGCGCGCACTTCGTTCCCACCGTCAACGCCATGAACTACGAAAAAGAAAAGACCAGAATGACCCACAGCATGCACAACCTCAAGGTGATTTACGACGCGGGCATCCCGATCGCAATGGGCACGGACAATATGTTTGAAACCATGACGGGCGTTGTCGAGCACACAGAGCTGAATTATTACGTTGAGGCGGGACTTACTCCAATGCAAGCTATCGTGCTCGCAACAAAAAACGGCGCTGAGCATCTCGGTATTGCCGACAGGAAGGGTCTTGTAAAGGAAGGCATGGAAGCGGATTTGATTCTTCTCGACAAGAACCCCGCCGAGAATATCGCAAACATCAGCCTTATCGACAAGGTATTCCGCAAGGGCAATATCGCCTATTCCCAGAAGGTCATTCAGTCGTTTGAGATACCCGATTTCAACTATCCCGAGGGTCTGATCTCCGCCGAGTACGTCAGCGCCGACGGCAAGGACAGCCGCGCACTCAGCTATGAACGCCTTGAAGATGAGGACGTGATCACCCAGACAACCTGCCACGGCGGCGAAAAATGGGCTGAAGAGACCTTCACCGTCGACCGCAATCTTTCAGCGACCAAATGGACTTACCTCCGTCCGTCAGACAACACGGATATCACCGCCGTCAGAGAAAACGTCACGATCGCGCTTAACGGTTCCTTCAAGGGCAAGCCGCAGGACAAGAGCCTGAGCATCAGCGAGGGCTTGTGGTACCAGATGATGGATCTGTGCCTGCCGGCGTTCGCAGCCTCAGAGCTAGACGAGATACTGTTCTATTCAATCGGCACCGGCAACAACATGGGCGCGATGTCCCTCGGCGAGTTCGGTGTTAAGAAAATCGGCACCGAGGACGTCACCATTGACGGCAAGACCTATTCCTGCAAAAAGCTCAGCATGGTGCTCACTATGTTCTCGTGGGCATGGACGGGAATCTACTGGATCGACACCGAAACCGGACTGCTTGTTCAGAGCGGTGAAAAGAAAGGGAAAAATGAAAAAATCATGTGGCAGCTTAAGAAGCTCAGCTTCAAATAAGCCGCCAAAAACAAGAGGAGCTGCCCGAAAGGGCAGCTCCTTTTTTATCTGTTTATGACCGCGAACAGAATCGAAAAGTAATGGCAAACACTGCCCGCGACCGTAAATATGTGCCAGACAGAGTGAAAATACCTGACCTTCTTTATCGCGTAGAAAATCACGCCGACCGTGTAGAAAACTCCGCCGCCGACCAGAAGCCACAGGCTCCACGCGTTCATCACCTTGAGAAGCGGACGTATCGCAAAGATTATCACCCAGCCCATTGCGATATAGCACACGACGGAGGGCTTGCGGAACCTCTCGAGGTCGATGGAGTTAAGCACTATTCCTATCACCGCCGCGCCCCACACAACGCCGAACAGCACCCAGCCGATCGCGCCGCGGAGAATTGATATAGTTATCGGGGTGTAGGTTCCCGCGATCAGGAAGAATATCGTGTTGTGATCCATTATCCTGAAAAAGCTCTTAGCCGTCGGATTCGTTATCGAATGGTAGAGCGTGCTCATGCAGTAGAGTATTATCAGGCTCGCGCCGAATATCGCGCTGCCGACAACAGACCACGCGTCGCTGTATATCGCCGCGAATACAATCAGCACCACCGTTCCCGCGATCGAAAGCAAGCCGCCTACGCCGTGAGTGACGGAGCTGAAAATCTCCTCGCCGAGAGTGTATCTTTTTGGAGCATTTGAAGCCATATAAAACCTCTCTTTCATTTGCTGAAAAATTCTTACACTATTATAGAACAGGTTCGGAGAAATTACAATACCGTTATTCGGAAATCAGGCAAGTCAAGGCTGAAAGGAAGATTATCACAGCCATTTCTTCTTTTTGAAAAACAAGAGGCTGCCGACGACTATCAGCACGCTGAAGACAATCACTATCGGATAACCCCATTCGCTCTCAAGCTCAGGCATGAACCTGAAGTTCATTCCGTACCAGCCCGCTATCAGCGTGAGCGGCATGAATACGGTCGTCACTATCGTCAGTACGGTCATGATGCGGTTCTGCTTTATATCGAGATGGGATTTGTAGATATCGCGTATCTGGGCGGTATGGTCGCCAATCGCGACGGTGCTGTCGCGCAGGCGGTCTATTCGGTTCGAAATCAGGCGGAAATAGCGCAGGTTGTCGTGCTTGAAAAAGTTGTTCTCGTTCTCCTCAAGCTCCTGACTGAAATCGAGAAGCTGCTCATAGTGAACCCTGAGGTCGCGGATCTCGCCGCGGATCTCGTTCAGGCGCTCGGGATTAAAGCCTGAATTCTCGTTGATAATCTCGAGCTCTATCCTGTCAAGCTCGGTGTCGTACCTCTCCAGCAGCTCGCGGTCATACCTGACGATTTGCTCCAGAAAATCGTACAAAAACCGCTCCAGACTCGGGAACCGCCATTTCTTTGTTCTCCTGACCTGCGAGATGATACGCTCAGCCGCGCCGCTGTTGTCAATGAAAACTATTCCCTTCTCGTCAAGGGCAAAGGAGAATTTATCGCTCTTGTCGGAGATATCGCTTCTGTTCGGGATAAAAAAGCTGCCCGTCAGCGAGTCGAAATTCACCTCCGCCTTGGTTGTATGGATATCCCTGAAATCAGGCTCGATATCGATGCCCATATCAAAGCTGTCCTTGTTTTCTTCCCATTCATCAAAGGTCAGCACAGCCACGTACTGCGCGGACGCTTTCTTTACTTCTTCAAAGCCGATTTCTTTCAGCGTTTCCTCTATCAGATAATACATAAGCAACTCCTGTTTATCATTAATAACGTATTTTTATTATAGCCAAGAAAGCGCGTTTTGTAAAGAAAAAAGGACGCTGCAAAACAGTGTCCTTTGTAAACTATAATATTTTTTCCATGCCGATTTTCTGCGGGACAAGTCCCATCGCCTCGTAGAATTTCAATGCCGTGGGATTGCATGACCAGACGTTGAGCGTGACGTTATAAAAGCCCTGTTCGCGCGCGTATGAGATAACCGCGTCATAGAGAGTTTTGCCGACGTGCCTTCCGCGTGCGGCGCTGTCGACGCAGATATCGTCGATGTAGAGCGTCCTGATATCGGTCAGCACCGAATCACCGACGACCTGCTTGTGAACACAGAAGGCGTGACCGAGCGGAACATCGTTTGAGTCAACACAGACAAAGACGGGAGTTGAGCTGTCGCTGATGATTTTCTCTAGCTGCCCGGCGCTGAACTTTGTGGCAGGCCCCTTGAAGATATCGGGTCTGCCGTTGTGGTGAACCATGTCGACCTGCACGAGCAAATCGAGGATCTTGGGTATGTCCTTTACGACTGCCCGTCTGACTTTGAGATTCACTTTAACTCCTCCTTAAATCGCCTTGATGCGTTTGAGCGCCTTGGCGTACTGATTCCTGACGCCATTCTCCTGCTCGGCTTCGTATATATCCCTGACCGTGTTTACGAGGTCGCTGTTTCTGTAGCGCTCCAGAACAATTATCCTCGCAAGCGCGTAGGCGCTTCCCCAGCGGACAACCGTGCCGCTGACAGAGGTGTTTTTTAACAGTGCTTCGATTGCTACGCCGAGCTCATCGGGATAAAGATGCGCCATGTTGCCGACGATGCGCGAGGCTTCGCGCTTGCAGGAGTTGTTATCCGAGAGAATGTACTTCTCCGCAAATTTCAGATACTCAACACCAAGGCGGCTGTCCTTCTGACCCGTAACGCTTTCGATTGCTTCGAGAAAGGTCGCGGTCTGCTTGTCATTAAGCTGCTCTGCCCTGCCGCTGAAATCAGTCAGAGAAAAGCTGCCGTCCGATATCGAATCGGCAATCAGCTTTCTCGCCTCCAGTTTCCTTATGCTTTTATCGTTCAGGATTTCGAACACGTCCATAGCACTTCTCCTTTGATCTGTTTTCTTAATTATATCAAAGAAGAAGCGCCGTGTCTACAAAAATACTTATTCCGATGGCTTTGACTGCTGTTCGCTGTTATTTGGCATACCGTTCGGCGCACCCTTGCCGCCCTTTTCGCCGCCCTGTGAGCCCATGTCGGTCAGCTTGAGGTCGGAAGCGTCGACCTTATCCTCGCTCTTTTGTGTGTCGCCCGTGCTGCCGAGAGTTCCGTTCAGCTGCTTTGACCAGAGTGAGTATTATAGAAACTGCCTTTGTCATTGGAAACACCTCTGTGATGATTTTTTATTACGATAGCACCGCTGTATGAAAACCATGTGATACAGACATGAAAAATTAAGGGATTTCCGCAGAACTACAAACCGCGGAAATCTCTTTTTTTACTTTTTGCCGCCGAGGAAGTCAGGCAGACGTTTTCCCTGCTTCTTCCAGTGAGCGTATTCCGCCGTGGCTGTGAAGAGCACGTCGCCCGAGGAATTGATGGCGGTTTCCATGCTGTCCTGAACCACTCCGATGATGAAGCCGACGCCGACGACCTGCATCGAAACGGAGTCGGGAATCCCGAACAGTGAGCACGCCATCGGGATCAGCAGCAGCGAGCCGCCCGTTACTCCCGAGGTGCCGCATGCCGCGAGTGCCGAGAGGAACGACAGGATCATCGCGGTCGGGAACGCAACCTCAATGCCGAGGGTGTGAGCCGTCGCGAGGGTCATGATCGTGATCGTGACGGACGCGCCGTCCATGTTGATCGTCGAGCCGAGCGGGATCGACACGGAGTACATATCCCTGTCAAGCCCGAGCTTTTCACATAGAGTCATGTTTACGGGGATATTCGCCGCCGAGCTGCGCGTAAAGAACGCGGTGACTCCGCTCTCTCTGAGGCAGCGGAAAACGAGCGGATATGGATTCCTGCGCAGGGTAACAGCGACGATAAGCGGGTTGATAATCAGCGCGACGGTGAGCATTGTTCCGACGAGCAGAAGCATCAGCTTGCCGTAGGTGACGAAGATATCAAAGCCGCTCTCGGAAACCGCGTCGAAAACGAGTCCGAGAATACCGAAGGGTGCGAGGTTGATGATCCAGCGCACGACCTGTGTGATCGCGTCTGAGAAGTTGAGCATCATTGTCTGGGTAGCCTCGCCCGCGAATTTCTTGAGCGCGAGGCCGATGATGATAGACCAGAAGAGAATGCCGAGGTAGTTGCCCTCAGCGACGGCGCTGACGGGGTTAGCGATGAGGTTCTGGAACAGTCCCGTTATTATATCGCCCATACCGCCCGGAGCCGTGATTGATTCGCTCTTCATGCTCTCGGTCAGCGTGATCGTCTGAGGGAAGATGTAGCTCGCGACTACTGCCGTGAACGACGCGAGGTACGTCGAAAACAGATAGAGAAAAATAACGAGTCCGAACCGCTTGTCGAGCTTAGCGCTGCCCTGACAGAGCGAGCCCGCGACGAGCACCGCTACCAGAACGGGCGCTATCGCCTTCAGCGCGCCGACAAAGAGCGTGCCGAGCATAGATATCCACGTCGCCTGCGGAACAAGAAACGCAAGCCCTACGCCGATCGCTATTCCGATGACTATGCGAAGTATCAGGCTCGAATCAGTGTACACCTTAAGAATCTTTTTTATCACATTCATTTCCTTACCTCCTCGTATTGACAGATATATTGTACCATAAGGTCACGGGGTGATGTCAACGGTTTTTAACATATTTTACGTAAATATTGAAAAAATAATGTTATTTTTATCATGTTACTTCGAAAATCATATTGCATTAGCTATAATAATTTGTTAAAATATACTTAAGAGTGTACGCTCACCGAACATCGTACTTTATTGATTTTCAATATTTCATAAACAGGAGAGGAGTTCAGCAATGATTGGAATTATTTGCGCGTTAAAAATTGAAGTGGACGGACTGAAGGCGCTTATGGAAAACCCCGAGGTTACACAGAAGGCGGGTCTTGAGTTTATCAGCGGTAAGATTTACGGCAAGGACGTGGCGCTTCTCGAATGCGGCAGAGGCAAGGTCAATGCCGCTGTGGGCACCCAGATCATGATCGACCTGTTCAAGCCCGACGTGGTTATCAACTCGGGTATCGCGGGCAGCCTTTCAAAGAACCTGATCATCGGCGACATCGTTATTTCGAGCGACTGCGTTGAGCACGACATCAACTGCACCGCCCTTTAGGAACCAAGAGGAGAAATCCGGTTCCCGAACGAGAAGAGAATCGACATTCCCGCCGATAAGGAAATTTGCAAGAAGCTCGCTGAGTGCTGCAACAGCCTCGGCTCCCATGTAAACATCGGCAGAGTCGCGTCAGGCGACATCTTCATCGCCTACAGACGTCAGCGCGAGAGTATCGCCTTTGAGTTTGACGCTCTGTGCTGCGAGATGGAAGGCGGCGCCGTCGGTCACGTTTGCTATATGAACAAGGTGCCGTTCGCGATTATCCGCTCAATCAGCGACGACTTCAAGTTCAACAAGCCCGAGAACTACGAGGAATTCAGCCAGCTCGCGGCTGACAGAACCGTCAAGGCGCTCAAAAAGTTCATTCAGATGGATTAAAATACTAAAATTAATAAAGCAGAAGGGTTTTGTGCTGAACCCTTCTGCTTTTTTTCGTCATGAAAATCATTTGTTAAATATCGGCGCGAGGTACTTCTCAAGCTCTTCAATGTACATCTTCCCTACCCTGCTGAGGCGGAGGTTTTTCTTGGTGATGTAGCCTATATGCATTGTACAGCCCGGGTGCTCGTCGTCAGGTGCGAATGGTACGGCGATGTAGTCCGAGCCGTTTATCTCCTCGCTGATGATTCCCGAGCAGAGCGTAAATCCGTTTAGCCCGATCATGAGGTTGAGCATTGTCGCGCGGTCGGTCGCCCTGATTGTGCGCGGGTACGGGTAGGACGCTAGGATCTCCTCGGCAAAGTACATCGAGCCGTTGCCGCCCTGTTCAAAGGACAGACACGGGTACTGAGCCAGCTCGTCAAAGCGTATCGACTCTCTGTTTGCGAGAGGGTGCCCCTTCCATAGATAGACGTACGCCTCGCAGGCTATCAGCTCGTGAAACTCGAGCTTGTTCGAGCGGAGGAGCTTTCCGATAACGGGCGTGTTGAAGTCGCTGAGATAGAGGATACCGATTTCGCTCTTCATGCTGACAACGTCGTCGATGACCTCCTGGGTGCGGCTCTCGCGGATAGCAAACTCGTACTCGTCGGTGCTGAGCTTGTTTACCAGCTCGACAAAGCTCTTGACCGCGAAGGAATAGTGCTGGGTGGTGACGCCGAACTTCTTTTTGCTCTCGCCCTCGCCGTAGCGCTCGCGGATATTCTCGATCTGGTGGTACGCCTCGCGCGCGTAGCCCATGAACTCCACTCCGTCGCCGGTCAGCGTAACGCCTCTGCCCGTGCGTAAAAATATGGTGATACCGAGCTCGTTTTCAAGCTCCTTGACCGACTCCGTCAGCGACGGCTGCGAAATATAGAGCACCTCGCTCGCCTTGTTGAACGAGCCTTGCTCCGCGATCGTTATTATATATCTGAGCTGCTGAATAGTCATATGTATAATCCTTTTCATATATTATCTATTGCTTTAATAGGTATTATACCAAAGTGCGCGCCTCTTGTCAATCTTTCGGATAATCCCGCTATATCAGTATTCCGTTGCAGTGGTCGGTTTCGTGCTGGATAATCTGAGCCGTGAAGCCCGTGAAGGTCTTTGTTCTCCACGCAAAATTGCTGTCCTGATACTTTACCTTGACCGTTCTGAACCTCGTGGTCTTTCTCGGCGCGCCGAGAAGTGACAGGCAGCTCTCCTCCGTCTCAAACGGCGCGGATTTTGAGATGATTTCGGGGTTGTACATCAGCGTTAGCTTTATGCCGTCGAAAAACGCGATTATCCGCACGGTCTTGCCTATCATGTTCGCCGCCATACCTACGCAGGTTTCGCGGTGAGCCGAAAGTGTGTCGAGCAAATCGCGTGCGACTTCGGCGTCGTCCTTTGTCGCCTGTCTTGATTTCATTCCCAGAAACATTGGGTCGTGCATTAAATCCCTTACCATATTTATCCTCGATTCTTATTTTCTGATTTGATTATATCTTAAAGCGCGGCGGTTGTCCACAAATTTATTTTAAATACTACTTGACAAATTATACTATGTGTTGTATAGTATTAGTTGAAAGGAGGCATTTTAATGGACGCGCAATTAAAACGGGGACTGATTGATATCTGCGTTCTCGCCGCAATCAGGAACGAGGACAGCTACGGCTACCGTATTATCAAAATCATCAAGCCCTATATCGAGATTTCGGAGTCCACCCTCTACCCTGTTCTCAGGCGGCTCGAGGAAGCTCAGATGCTCTCGGTTTACTCGGTGGAGCATAACGGACGGCTGCGCAAGTACTACCACATCAACCAAGCGGGAATCGAACGCCTTAACGCCTTTTCGGAGGAATGGAAGGAGATCACCGCTATCTATAACTTTGTCACAAAGGAGGCAAGTGATGAATAAAACAGCTTTTATGAACGATTTATCCGACAAGCTCGACCGTCTCAGCGAGGACGACAGAAAGGAATACCTCGAGTTTTTCTCGGAGATAATCGACGACAAGATCGAGGAGGACGGCTCAAACGAAGCTGCCGCCGTTGAAGCAATGGACAGCACGGAAAACATCGCGGACGCGATCAACAGGC
>JAEEGI010030055.1_pt1 | contig 10232 bp, 5 predicted proteins | sample 8958751 | NCBI WGS metagenome assembly JAEEGI01 (sample SAMN16246545, study PRJNA631951) | gut metagenome | biome: gut microbiome; feature: rumen; material: KS-attached | host: Bos | place: Iran: Karaj | collected 2018-10 | reverse complement strand
ATAGGCGCTCTGGTCGGTAGAGTAAAGCATCTTGTTCTGTATCAGCCACCCCCATACGTTGCGCTCGTTGTCCGTCATCCACTTCATCTGGTCGGCTGTGTAGCGCAGCAGCACGCTGTCGGCGATGCCGGGCAGGGTCTTCTCCATGAAGTAGAGTTTCTTGCCGTCGGCAATGGCGTGGTCGAGCAGCGTCAGGTCGCCATCGGGCCCTTTGAGATACAAGCCGGCCAGCGTGAACATGCAGTCGGGGACGATGTGCTCGCGAGTGAGGGTGCGAACCAAGTAGTTGGGCATGCCGAAATACTGGTAGCGTTCCATAGCGCCGAGGGCATACTGGTCAAGGCACACGCAGAGGTCGCCACAATTGCTGAACACCCGGAACCCGTAGTTGTCGAAGTCTCCCGTGACCATGGTGTAGAAGCGCTCCACATGCTGCATCTTCGGGCAGAGTTTGTATGCCCGTCCCAGAGCTTTTCCCAGTTCTCGCTCCACGTCGGAGAGATTGTGGTAGAGGCTGTCGGTGATGCGGTAGATGTCGCGCATCACGGGGTCGGCGACGAATTCCTGCGTCATCTGCATAAACTCCGGCTCCTCGGGGGCGAGTATGATCAGCTCGGAACTGAACTCGTTCCGGTGCTTGGTCAACTCGGCCTGCAGCCGGTCGGCAGGGGTGTCGAAGAGCATCTGCTCAAAACGGTGGAAACTTACTTCCTCGGTGCGTCGGCAACCTGTCAGTGCCACAACAACGATGCAGAGACACACGAAGGCGTGTCTCTGCATACGGTTGAGAGTGTGATGTTTGCTATTCGGCATCTTTCTGCTCTTCGTTCTTTTCAGCTTCGTTGAGGATGCGCAGCTTGGCCTGGAGGAGGGCAATCTGCTGGCGGGCACCTTGCATCTTTTTCTCAAACTCCTGCTTGAGCAGGTCGGCCTGCTTGGAGGAGGCGAGGAAACCGAGGTTGTTCTCCCAGAGGTTCAGGTCGTTGCGTAGCTTCTCAATCTTGTCGTGCAACTCCTGTTTCTCACTGCTGACAAAGCGCTTGGCGTCGCCGCCGATATTGCGCAGACGCTCACGGTAGGCGGTCTCTTCGGCTTCGCGGGCGCTGATTTTGAGCTGCTCGAAGATGCGGTTTATCTCGCCGCGGAACTCCTTCTGCAGGCGCTCCTTGTCGGCGGCGGGCACAAAGCCCACTTCGGCCCAGCGGCGCTGGAAGTCTTTGATGATGGAAAGGTTCTCTTCGCGGTCGTCACCGAAGATGTGGGTCTTCAGTTCGCCGAGGATGGTTTCCTTCTTGGCGAGGTTCTCGCTCTCGGAGGTGCGGCGTTCTTTGAAGAACTCTCCCTTCTTGGCGAAGAAGGTGTCACAGGCGCCACGGAAACGGTGCCAGAGTTTGTCGCTGACTTTACGGCTGACGGCACCAATCTCTTTCCATTCCTGCTGGAGCTGCAGAAGCTCTTCGGTGGCTTTCTTCCAGTCTTCGCGCTGTGCAATGGCTTCGGCCTTGAGGCAGAGCTCGACCTTCTTCTGATAGTTGACCTCCTGCTCGTCGCGGATGGAGGAGAAATACTCTTTCTTCTCGGCGTAGTGACGGTCAATCATACCTTTGAACTTGGTCCATATCTCCTCGTTGACCTCACGTGGCACCGGACCGATGGTTTTCCACACCTTGAGAAGTTCGTCGAGGGCGGCGGTGACGTCGTTCCACTGGCGGGTGTTCTGCGGGCGTTGGCTTGTGAGTTCGGTGGCCTTGTCGATGAGGGCCTGCTTGGCGAGGAGGTTGTTGTCGAATTCCTCCTTGCGCTGCTCGTAGTATTCTTTGCGGCGTTCGTCGATTTGGTTGGCGGCATTCTGGAAGCGCTGCCAAATCTCCTCGTTCTGCTCGGCGGGCACGGGACCAATCTCTTTCCACTGTGCGCGCAAATCCTGCAACCCCTTGAATGCTTTGGTGACCGAGGGCTCCATGATGAGCTCTTCGGCACGTTCGCAGAGGGTGAGCTTCTGGTCGAGGTTGCGCTTCTGGTCAAGGGCGCGCAACTCGCGGTTTATCTTGAGCTTGTTGAAAAACTGTTCTATCTGGAAGTGGTAGTTCTGCCAGAGGTCGTTCATCTTGTCGCGGGGCACTTCGCCGATGGCTTTCCAGCGCTCCTGGATTTCGTTGAACCGGTCGAGGGAGGTGCGAACCTGCTCCTCTTCGCTGTCGACCAATGTGCGGAGCTCCTCGAGAAGAGCTTCCTTCGCTTCGAGGTTCTTCTTTTTCTGCTGTTCAAGTTCCTCGAGGTACTGCTGGCGACGGGCACGGTAGCGGTCGTACAGGGCGTAGAACTGCTCGGCGACGCTGTCGTTTTGGCTTTGGTAGTCGTCCTTGTTGCCTCCGTCGGCCAGGAAGGCTTCGAAAGCGGCTTTCTGCACTTCGTGGTTGAGTTCGTTGAAGCGGGTGCGGATGGCTTGCGCACGACCCTTGATTTGCTGCACCTCTTCGGTCATCAGCTGCTCCAGGGCGGCCAGCAGGCCTTCGCGGTCAAGTGCGCTGTAGTCGATTTCCGGCTCGGCGGGTTCCTCAGTGTGCTCTTCGGCAACTGGTGCGGCCTCTTCAGCGACGGCAGTGGGTTCAACAGGTTGGTTGTCGGTCGTAGCCTCGACGGGGGTCTCCTCGACGGGAACCTCGGCGGCTTGGTTTTGCAGCTGCTCGTTTTCAGCGGGCTGCAGGGGGGTGTCCTCTTCCATGATTAGAAGGTTTTGTTAAGGATTACTGTTTGTAATACAGGTTGTTTTGTTGCTCTTCCCCTTGGGGGGACAAGGTGCAAAGATACGATTTTTTTTAATTCTATTTCAAATCAATGAATGGTACGCTGTTGCCAAGCATGTATTGGGGCATTTTGCCGTCCCATTTCTGCACGGCTTCGTAGCTGACCAGTTTGGGGTTGCGCTCGAGGGCGTTGGCTTTGATGCGCATGGCCTCGGCTTCGGCTTCGGCGGCAATCTTGGTCTGCTTGGCTTTCTCCTCGACCTGGATGGTGACGTTCTTGGCCTTGAGGGCCTCCTGCTCTGCCACCTGTTTCTCCTTGATGGCGTTCTCGAATTGGTCGTCGAAGTCGATGTCGACCAGCTGGAACTGGACGTTCATGAAGTAGTTGCTGTCGAGGGTGTGGCGCAGGGTGTTCTCAATCTCGCGGCGCACGGCATCGCGGTTTTCCACGATTTCGGTGGCGGCAAAGTTGCCGAAGGCTTCTTTCATGGCCGAGCGGATGAAGGGCACCACGATGCGGTTGTGGTAGTCCATACCCACGTTGCGATAGAGTTTGTTGACGTTGGCACGTACGAGGTCGTAGTTGATGGTGTATTCGACCTCCGAGGTCTGCACGTCTTTCGTGTAGCTGTTCTCCTTGCCGTCGAACTTCTTCTGCTGGATGTTGATTTTCTTGACCGTCTGGATGAAGGGTATCTTCACGTGCAGACCGTCTTCGACGGTGTTTTCCGAGATGCGGCCGAAGGTGCTGAGGATGCCGCGTTCGGTCGATTTGATGGTGTAGAACGACGAGGATGCCACGATGAGCACCACGATGGCCACCACTACGATGGTGACTACTTTCTTTGTTTCTCCGAAGAAATTACTCATTTTGTTAATGTTTTATGTTTTATATTTTAAGTTTTTAGTGCTTTTCGACTCAGCGGCCCTGCAACTCCTTCATTTTTAATTCTTAATTCTTCATTCTTAATTTCCCTTTCAACTCTCAACTCTTTTTTCTCCCGCTGCGCGCAATCCTGTAAATCTTGTAAATCTTTTCTCTCTTTCTCCTCCGGTCAGCTTTATCCTGGAAATCCCTGCGCTTCGCGTAATCTGACTCGAGACATCGAGACTTGTCGGCAAGCCGACGGCACACCACAAGACCTCAATAATTTCACTTTTCACTTTTCAATTTTCAACTTTCAGATTCTTCATTCTTCATTCTTCATTCTTAATTCATTCTTCAGTCGCATAGTATGTACAGGTCGTCGCGCGGGTTGAGGAAGAGGATGGGTGTGTGCGAGGGGTGGGTGAGAAGACGGTATTCAGGTAGAGGGGAAAGCAGGTCGAAGATGTCGCGCTCGCGGGGGTCGGAGGTGCGGGCGATGAGCAGGTCGGGCTGCAGGAGGTCGAGGTTCTTGTAGTCGTCTCCGTAGGCAACGGCGTCGGTGTAGGTGATGCCGAGCGGGGTGAACATCTTGTCGACAAACCGCATGTTGTTTTTCCAGCGCATGCGCAGGTCGCCGTCGCGGTAGTCGGGGTGGGCGATGGTGATGCGGCTGCCGAGGAAGCGGGCCAGATAGGAGGCCCAGACGAGCTTCTCCTTGCCCTCCCGCCGGTGGGTCATGGTGAGGAGAGCCTTCCGACTTCCGCCCTCCGACTTCCGCCCTCCGACTTCCGCCCTCCGACTTCCGACCACCAGATATGCCGTCTTGCAGTTCTTGAATTCGTGCAGCAGCGTCTTGGGGTGGGTGAGCGAGGAGCGCGGGGCGGCGGGATTGACGGCGGCGACGGCGAGGATGCCGTTGAAGGCCGTGGGGATGCCTTCGATGGCTGTGCGCCAGTCGCCCTGCATGCTGACAAATGGCACACCGAGCTCTTTGAGCCAGCTGTCGTCTGTCGCTGTCGTCGACACATGCAGCACCATGAGTCCCTTGTGGTTGAGGCATTCGGCGAAATGGCGGGCCCAGGGGAGCACGGTGGCGGCGCTTTCGGCCGACTCGACGCAGGCTATGACAAACTGGTCCTTGTTCATCGTATCAGTGTTATATCTCCTTTAAAGTCGTTTTCAACGCCGTTGTGGCAGCGTATGTGGCAGGTGTAGGTGTATACGCCTGCGAGGGCGGGGGCGTGGCGGAAGGTGCCGTCCCAGCAACTGGTGGCATCGTCGCTCTGGTAGACACACTGTCCCCAGCGGTTGAAGATGGCGATGCTGAACTCGTCGAGGATGTCGGCATTGAAGCAGAGACGGTCGTTCGTCCCGTCGCCGTTGGGGGTGAAGGCGTTGGGAACGACAAATTCCGGAGCACCGCATACGAGGTCGGTGCATTGGATGCAGACGGTGGCGGTGCGGGTGCAGCCGTCGGCCGACGTGGCGGTGACGGTGTAGCAGGCCGCCGTGTCGGAGGGTGTGGCGGTGGGATGCTGCTGGTCGGGCCGGTCGAGGTCGGCGGCAGGACTCCACAGGTACTGCCGGGCGCCGCCGCTGGCATGCAGCCCGACGCTTTCGCCCAGATAGATCTCCGTCCGGTCGGCCCAGACGCGCAGGCTGTCGAGGCTGTGGTCGCGCACGATGACGCTCGTGTCGACCAGCGGGCAGCCCCCCGCCACCAGCTCGGTGACGTAGGTACCGGGGCAGAGGCCGTCGAGGAGGGTGTCGTGCGGTTGCTCCTCTGGTATGGCGCTGAGGTTGTATTGGATGTGTATGTGTCCGGAGCAGCTGTCGTCGCAGAGGGCGGCGGTGAACTCTTTGGTGTAGTGTGGCGTCGGCGGGTTGGTGAGGTACACCTCTTGCGTGTAGGAACAGCCGTAGCCGGTGACGCTGACCAGATAGGTGATGCCGGGCGAGAGGCTGTCGACCGAGAAGAGGGTGCGTGCGCCGGAGGTGTGGAAGGGACTCACGGGCCGGCTGGGGGTGACGACGACGGTGAGCGAGTCGGTGTCGAGTCCCTGACCCAGACGGAACACCGCCCGTCCGTCGCTGCTGTCGTGGCAACTGACAGCCGTGGGTTGCCACAGGTCGACGAGGGTGTAGTTCCGCACATGGAAGGTGTCGGTCTGCGAGCATCCCGGGGCGTGGGTGTGGAGGATATAGGTGCCCGTGCTGTCGACCCAGGGGTTGGCCACCGTGGCGTCGCTGACGGGGTCGCCGGTCCACTGGTAGGTCACTCCGAGGGCGGGAGTCTGGCCTATCTGCAGTCGGCCCCGGTTGCAGGTGATTTCCGGGAAGTGGGCGATGGCGGTGTCGCCGAGCACCTGCACCACATGCCGCTGCGTGTCGGCGGTGGAGCACCCGTGGGGCATGTAGGCGATGAGGGTGACGGTGTAGGTGCCTGTGGCGGTATAGGTGTGGGTGGGGTTGACCTCCGTGCTGGTGGTGCCGTCGCCGAAGTTCCACAGGTAGGAGCTCCCGCGGCTGTTGTTGCTGAATTGCAGCGTGTAGGGGACGCAGCCCGACTGGGGGATGGTGAAGTCGGCCACGGGGAAGTCGTCGGTGATGTTGAACCGGAAGAGCGCGTTGTTGCAGTTGTTCGAGCGGTTGCTGTCGCTCCACGCTCCCGGGGTGGTGGGGAAGCCCTGTGAGTGTCCGCACGAAGCACATACCGACTGGTAGAGGGTGCCCATGCGGTCGAAACGCGACGTGCCGCCGTCCACGTGGTCGGCACCGTTGTAGCTCGAACCGCTCACATGCTGTTGGCCGAAGAAGGTGGCGTAATCCATCTGGCTGGCATCGGCAGCGAGGGAGATGATGTAGAAGTCCTGTCCGTCGGTCGTGCTGCTGTAGGCGTCGGGCGTGGTCTCCATGCCGGTGGTCCCGTTGGTATACCAGTCGGAGAGGTAGGGCACGAAGTCGCGCCCCCAGCCGGCGGCATAGACGCGGTTGCAGATGTCGGCGGCAAAGGCCGTGGGCGAGAGGTTGATTCGCCCCGGAGTGCCGAAGAGGGTGCTCCAGCGCATCGTCGACAGGTCGGGCGAGAGGTGGGCCAGCAGCATGCCGGCATTGGCGACGCCATAGGCCGCGTTGATGATAAACGTGGTGCCGGGGTTCTTCGTTTGTCCGTACACAAACACCTCGTCGTGCCGGCCTACGCGTACGAAATACAGCTGGTCGTAGTTTCCGCGCCCCAGGAATGACGAGGCCATGATCCGGTCGCCGTTGTACGACAGCTTGCACACAAATCCGTCGGCCGTGCCGCCGCCGTAGGTGGGCTGCAGGCTCCCGGCGGTGACGGGGAAGTTCTGGCTGGTGGTGCCGCCACAGACCAGCAGGTTGTAGGCCGAGTCTACGTCGATGCTGTACACCGCGTCGTCCATCGAGCCTCCCAGATAGGTGCTCCACAGCATCGTGCGCATATTGTGGTCCAACTTGAACACCAGGCCATCCTGGCGGCCGCCCGGGGTCGGCTGCACAGAGCCCGCGGTGGCGGGGAAGTCGGTGCTGAAAGTGGTGCTGCCGATATAGATGTTGTTTAGGTTGTCGGTGATCAGCTCTCCGCGCGCTCCGTCGCCATAGTTATAGTACAGCGAGTCGTTGCCCCCCATGTAGGTCATGTCCTGGTTGTAGCTCCACTTGTAGTTGAGGCCGTCGTTGCCGCTGCCACCCACAAAGGTGGAAGCCTGCAGCTGGCTGCCGTCGGCGCTGAAGCGGCTCACGAAGATGTCGCTCCCTTGCGGGAAGGCAATCTCCTCGGTACCCTCGTAGAGGATGTTGGCTCCTCCCGCAAACGATGTCTGGAAGGCGCCCGAAGTGACAGGGTAGTTGCTTGAGCCGGTGGTGCCGAATACAATCAGCTCGTCGAAACTGTTGACAAACATGCTGTGCGGCATGTCGGCCTGCGAACCGCCCAGATAGGTGGCATAGAGGCGTTGGGTGCCGGTGGAGTCGAATTTGAAAATGCCTATGTCGCAATTGCCGCTCGGGCTGGTCTGGTAGGCTCCCAGCGACACAGGGTATCCCACATTGAACACCAGCCCCGCCGTGTATACGTTCTTCTGCGAGTCGTAGGTCGCCGTCGTGCCCCAGTTGTCGGCCGTCGAGCCGGTATAGGTCGAGAACACCAACACCGGGTCGATCACCAGGTCGCGCCCATGGTCATAGGCATCCACCTCAATCCACACCTTCCACCGCTCACCCACTTTCCCACTCTTTCCCTCTCCGACTTTTTGACTTTTCGACTCTTCGTCTTTTTGACTTTTCGACACCTTCTCCACCCTCCAGCGGCTTCCTACTTCCACCTTCCGACCTCCACTGTCCACTGTCCACTGACCACTGTCCACTTGATACACATAAGGCTTCAGCTCCAGCAGGTCTCTCACCGAGGTGCGCACCAGCAGGTTGCCCTTCGAGTCGACCGACACCCCGTCGGTGCCCTCATACTCGATGACCACCTGCGACGCGTCGCCGCCCGGATGCACCACGAAGTTGTACTTCAGCGCCTGACTGCCGCCATACACCTCCAGGTCCACGTTGTCGTAGAGGCCGCTGTAGAGCACCGCGTCGTAGGCGGGCACGTGGCTCTGCCACCGTGTGGGGTCGGAGCCGAGGTAGTAGTTGTTGTGTGTCGGCTGCGGGTTGAGGCCTTCGGGGCTGACCAGCGTGCTGCCCACGAAATGCATCCTGTAGGCGTGGCCCCTTCCTCCCTCGGTCTCTCTTGACTTTTCGTTTTTCACCTTTGCCGCCGGGTGGGGGAGGCGCTCCCGGAGCGCCACCGTGATACGCCCCTCTTCGAGGAATATCGCTGCGCCGTGCAGTTGAGCCTCATAGCGGAACGGCTGCTCCCACTGGCCTCGGTTTTCCACAAAAGTCACCAGCGTGCCCACACCCAGTGTGTCACGCTCCTGCCGTGCCATCACATTGCAACACAGCAACATCGTCAGCAGTATCAGCCCAAATCGCCTCATGGCGTCATTTACAATACAGACTGCAAAGATACGCATTATTTATCACATGACCAAAAATAGTTGCCCTTTAAAAAAAGGTTCCTTTCCCAAAATGCCCAAAATCGACCCACAAAACTACCTTATTGTCCCACGAAAGTACCCAATTGTCCCACACGCCCACTCCTTCCCCCAACGCCAAAAACAACCTTTTCGGGCGGCAAATCTCTCGAAGCTACGCAGGTCAAGCGTGTTCACAGATATTCATGGTATTTGTCGTGCGATGTGTGCGCTGATTGTCAACATGATGTTGGTCTGTTCTTTTAGAACAGTAAAAGAACAGCAAAAGAACAATAAATAAAATGGAGTAGGGCAGAAGGATACGAAAAAAGGGCGGAGCAAATGAAAATGACAGATGACAATTGACAAGGCTGGCAGACGGTTGGAACCGATGTAGCCTGTGTATCAAAGTTCCTGTCCCCGCGATTTACGAATTAATACAGCAAATAGCACCGCTAAAAAGAGCATATGTAGCGAGTCAGCACCACTGAAATCAATCAAATCAAGCGAAAAACGCATTAACGCCCATAATGCACTTTTTTTAGTGCAAATTTTAATGCAGACGCACTTTTTTTTAGTGCATATTAAAATTAAGTGTGATGAGCACCGCTTTAACACGAATTAATACAGCGAATAGCACCTTTGAAAAAAAATTATTGCAGCGAGTCACCTTGAGGAGCAAACGCATTCTTGATGCCTTCTTCGTGGGTTCTTTGATTATTCTTTGTCGGTTCTTTGTGTCTTATTTTGAATTAACATAAAAATAATATAATATTTGAATGACAATATGTAAAACTAGAACTTACGTAACGGTAGTACTAACAGTTGCTTAAAATATCTCTGTCGACCTTCTCGCTCCCAGTATTCATATTCTTTTTCCGTCGCTTCTTTATCAAACGTCAACTGGCTTTGTTCAGAAATTTTAAAACCGTAATTTGATACTGTTCGACAAAAATCCTCCATGTTTCTCCCAGGGTAATATTTTGTTCTACACAGTTCCACTGCCTTCATAGAGAATAATGGTTGTTTCAAAAAATTACACATCATAGTTGCAAGTAAATCATCAGGAAAAAACTTTCTACTTTGTTGTGATAAATCGTATATTAATTTCGATATTGCTGTGTCATGTCTAAAAAACACCCGTTCAACGCCGTCTACTTCATTAAAATTCTTACCATTTGGTAAATTCATTACAAGTGCGGCTTGTTTCCCCGGTCTATTGAAATATTGAATACCAATTGCATGAACATTTTTATTTCTCACATTACCTGCAGGTAACGTCCATCTATATCGATAGAAGACGCCATACTTGAGGCTATTTTTATCTGATGTATCTATAGGTGAATATGCGCCATTTTTATAAATAGTTGTTGCAAAGAAAGCTGCCACCCATTTGTTTGCAGTCAAATCCAACAGTGTGGTTTTTATTCCATAATGCTGAGCAAGCCCTTCTAAATGAACTGGGATTTTAATATTGAATAATTTGTTATCATAAGAAAAACGATTAATAATAAAGTCCCAGATTACAGGATGAGAATATAAGCATAATTGTAACTCACAAATCTGTAA
>JAEEGI010030052.1_pt1 | contig 10233 bp, 6 predicted proteins | sample 8958751 | NCBI WGS metagenome assembly JAEEGI01 (sample SAMN16246545, study PRJNA631951) | gut metagenome | biome: gut microbiome; feature: rumen; material: KS-attached | host: Bos | place: Iran: Karaj | collected 2018-10 | reverse complement strand
CTGGAGACGGTCACCACCGGGGCCTTCATATCCAGGTTCAGCCCGGAGAACTCCTCCTTCATCTTGTTGCCGGCCCGGTCACGGCAGGTGATGCGCACCGTCAGGTTCGCATATTCCTCTCCCTTGGGCACGGTCACGGTGGTCTCTCTGCCGACCTTGGTGGGCACCCGGACGGAGGCGGCAGCCGAGGAAGCCTTCTGGGTGGCCTCGTTCACCACGCTGAATTTGATGGGATTGCCCTTGGCGTCGAGCAGTTCCATGAGGAACAAGCCCTCCACGGGATTCTCCACCAGAGGATAGAGATACAAGTCGTCCGGTACGGTCACCAGGGTGGCCCGCTGCTGCCAGGCTCCCGTGAGGCCCGCAGCCCCCTTCTCATTGAGCTCGACTGCCGGCTCCACGTTGTCCAGCTTATAGACGCTGACCCGTTTGTCTTCCACAAAATATGCGCCGTCCCCCAGGGTGATCTTATCCCCGGCGATGGTCAGCTCCTTGGCCGCTCCCTGCTCATAAGACTGTTTCCAGTTGAGGGAGTAGGTCACGCCGCCCATAGGCACATTGAGCCCCGTCAGCACCAGTTTGACGCTTTCGGAGTCGTTTACCTTCTTGGAGAAGGGGAAGGAGACATAGACTGCGTCTTTGTCGCCGCTTTTATAGGAGATCGTGCCGGTCAGATAATCGCCCGATCCTTTGCCGTAGTACAGGAGCGCTTTGACGCCGGACTGCTTGGCCAGCTTTTGGGCGACATCGCTGCTGCTGTAATTGTTGTGGGCCACCACCGGGATCCGGAAATCCACGGTCGTGTTGCCGGCGTTGAAGTATTTATTGCTCAGATGACCTTCCACATATACCGGATAGGGATCGGGCTTGGAGACCACCGTGGGATCCCCCATCTCGAACTGCTTGCGGTAGATGTAGTAATACACACTCTTGGAATGGCTGGAGGAGCTGCCCTCCTTGGGGAACTCCCATGTGACCTTCACTCTATAAGCGAAATAGGGCGTGTTTTTCATGAGACTGTCGGCGTCGTAGGAGAAGCCGATCGGGCCCCAATCCTTATGGTCGTCGTCAGTGATGAGCGTGAAGCGTTTATTGAATCCGTTATCGTTTTCGACCCAATTACCCGTGACATTGTCCGCATAGGCAGGCAGAATGGTAAGCTTTGGGGCGAGCTCATACTTATTGGGGTTATACCACTCTGTGTAGACGCCGTCGTCGTCCACCACGGGATACCCGTCCTTCCACTTCACTTCGACTTTGCTGCCGGAAGCGCCGCTCTCCCCCAGGTACACGGTCTTCTCGAAGGATTTCGTAAAGGTATCGTAAGCGCCGCTGTCGGGCTGGACCTGGCGGTAGGAGCGCTCATTCTTATCGTTCTGGTCGATGTCGAAGGACCACTCGGACTTCTCGATCCACTTCGTGCGCGGGGTCCTGTTGACCCTCTGCATGGCGGAATTGCCCTTGTCGTTGACCTCGATCCAGATCTCGTCGATGCACATGGCGTCGTTGCCGCCGTTCTGGAAGCCGAAGCCCTTGATATACCAGTAGGGGTGTTCGACCGTGACCTCGTAGGTGCGCTTGCTGTTCCGCTCGAAGTCGTCGGCCTTGCTGTCCAGATGGACCTTAAATTCCTTGCCCTTTACAAGATAGGCCTTGAAATAGATGTTGCTGTCCGTTCCGGCATATTTGATGTCCGCCACCTTGACCGTCACGTATAAGGTGGTCTTTGTCCTGCTGTAATCCTTGGCGCTGGCCGGGGAGGCGATAAAGACGCCCAGAACCATGACCATGGCTAGCAGCAGGATCAGGAATCTGCCCAGCCGTTTCGTTTTCGTCATCAGGTCGTTCTCCTTTCAGAGGGGCCTTCCCCTTTTTCTTCGATGATCTGTGCCTGCTCCGCCCGCTCGTCCGGGCTGCCGCGTTCCCCTCCCCCGCCGGGGTCCTGTGTCAGGGACCGCGCATCGCTCAGCCGGCCCGGCGGGTCAACGCCGTTGCGATAGCGGATGCACAGCAGCGTCACCAACACGCCCGCGGCAAAGGCCAGCACGCCCGCCAGGATATAACCCCCGGCGCGGCTGGGCAGCAGGAACGCCCCGTAGTCCGCTTCCTCCAGGGAGAAGCCGCTCCGGGCCGCCAGGCTGTACCCCAGGGCCAGCAGCGCGCAGAAGCAGCCGCCGGTCCCCATGGCCAGCGCCCGCTGCCGCCGCCGAAGGCTGCGTGCACGCAGGGCTTCGGCCCGCTCCAGGGTCTGATGCAGGGCTTCGTCCGTTCCGTATCGCATCCCGTCCGCCTCCTTTCCCGGATATTCTTCCGAAAAATAGTTCTTCTGCTCATTAGTCGCCCGTTTTCTGATAATTACTCACCTGAAAACAGAAATTTCCAAAAAAAGAAATCGCCTCCCCGGAATGGGGAGGCGACGGTGAACGGGAAAGCCTATTGGACGGCGGCCCGGATCTTCCGGTAGGGCCAATAGAAGACGACCGCCAGGAGCAGGGGGAGCGCATAGCCCACGGAGGCGGAGGTCCCCGGCACGGAGACCAGGAGATTATACAGGGCATGGAAGACCACGGCCAGGGACAGGCAGCCCACCACCGTGGGGAAGGTGAAGACCCGGGAGCGCCGCACCATGATGAGGGTCAGGCTCATGGACAGCATGCATACGATGTGCATCACCCCCACCGCCAGGCCTCGCACCAGCGTGAAGGTCAGGCTCTGGGAGCCGGTGGCCAGCAGATAGCAGCAGTTCTCAAAAGTGGCGAAGCCCGCGCCGAGGGAGATGGCAAAGGTGGTCAGGGTCATCTCCTCCGGGCGGAAGATCACCAGGTAGAACAGCAGGGGCAGCAGCTTCATGATCTCCTCCGTCGTGGGGGAAATGTAGACGGCGGACTCCTTCAGGTCCATCCCCGCCAGCAGGGTCAGATACCCGCTGATGTAGCTGCTCAGCAGACAGACCGCCATGCCCAGGATGAAGGCCCCCAGGGAGCGTCGGGCAGCGCCGCGGATATAGATCAGGGTCAGCAGCAGAGGGATGCTGACGCACAGCAGGATATTTTCGGAATAGATCACGCTGCCTTCACCTTCTTTCGGACCGCCAGCAGGATCAGCAGCAGCTGCAGGGTCGCCAGGTTGGCGAAAATAACATAGGGGAGCCCTGCGGACATATACATGCACACGGTGGCCCACAGGTAGCCGGTGACGCTGAGGCTCAGGGCTTTATTCGGGCTCCGGCCCCGCCGGAGGGCCAGCAGGATGCGCGCCAGGAGCCAGGCCGCCCCCGCCGCCAGCAGGAGCGTGGCCGCCAGGTCCATGGAAATGCGCAGCCGCTCGGATACGAAGAAGGTGGCCGCCTGCAATGCCGTGATCAGGGCGCAGAGAATCCAGAGGGCGGTCCGTTCTCCCTTGCCGACGGCCTCCGTCTGAACCAGGGAGCGGAAGCAGATGCAGAGGAACCAGCCCCAGGAGAGCCCGCCCAGGATATCCCGGAGCCATTCCCCGGACCAGCCGATCCACAGGGCCACGTTGGCCGCTGCGAACGCCAGAGCGGCGGCGGTCACCCCGGTCATTCTGCGCTGGGGCCTGCCCAGAGTAGTGATCAGGGCGGTGCCGAGCAGCAGAAATGCACCGAAATCCGCGATATCGTTGGCCGCGAAGGGGATCCGCATCCCCTCCCGCAGATAGTTGTGGGTGGAATAATAGACTTCGCTGAGCATCATAGTTGCGTAGGAAAGAGCAAAGTAGATCAGATAGAGATTGTTCTTCGTCCGCCGCGCATAGTGGAAAAAGGCCACGACGCTCACCAGGAACAGCAGCACCTGCGCAAGCTCACCGATCACGAATCATCGTCCTCCGACTTTCCCCGCCGCTCCCGGCGATAGATGCACAGCAGGGTGACGCACACCCCCAGGGCAAAGGCCAGAACAGCGACGGCGACATAGTTCAGCTTGGGAGAAAGCAGAACAAGGCTGCCGAAGGTCGCGCCTTCCGGCAGCGACACGCCTCCGTCCCCGCCGGGCAGCAGAAGGCCCAGGAACAGAACCAGCGCGAGACAGCAGACAGCCGCCGCGCCTGCCAGCCAATGCTGCTGACGCCGACGCAGCTTTGCGGCCTTGCTTCGGATAAGTCTCAGTTGTTCATCCGTGCCGCGCATAGTCGAACCCCGTCCTTTCCAGCTCGGCGCGGAGGGCCTTCTTCCCCCGCTCCGTCAGATTATAGATCTGCTTTCTTGTTTTGCCCATGACCCGGGAGGCGTCCTCGGTGCTCATTTCCTCGAAGTAGATCAGATACAGCACCTGCCGGTATTCCGGGTTCAGGCGCTCCAGCGCCGCATACAGCGCCCGGTTGTTTTCGCTGCGCATGAGCTCCAGCTCCGGGGCGCCCTCCGGCTCCGCCTCCTGAGAGGGCAGCTCCCTGTGCCGCCGCAGCTGCCTCAGGGCCAGGTGCCGCCCGATGCCGAAGAGCCAGGTGCGGAAGCTGCTGCGGCCCGAGTAGGCGGAGGTGCGGGCGGCGGCTACGGCGAAGGCGTCCAGCATCAGCTCCTCCGCGTCGTCCATGTTGCGGACGAAGCCGAAAATGAAAAGGGTCAGGCTCTCCCGATGGCGCAGCAGCAGCTCCCGCAGGGCATCCTCGCTGCCTTCGGCCAGGTAGATGCGATATAAGCTCTCGTCGGATTCCCGCATCTTCCCGCCTCCCCGCTTCGAATGTGGCCGCACACCGGCCTATGAAGGTTTATTAAATTATTATAGCACATTCTGCCGCCGGAGAAAAGCCCTGCCTGCAAAGGAAAAGCCCACACTGCCTGCAAAGGAAATAACCGGGCGGGACTGTGCCGATAAGCTTGCCCGCCCCCCGAAGGGGACGGGCGTGATCTTATTCATGCGATTTCGGGGCCGGGGGCCGCTCAGGCGCTCATACGAATCTTCCATTGTAACCAGACAAGGAATTGCGAGAATGATTTGTGTCAGCCGAGGCGAAGGACGCGTTTCGGGCTGCCGCCCGCCAAGGACGCTGGTGAAGGATGGCGCAAATCAGGCCGCAAGGACTGCCGTATTTTATGGAGGATTAGTATCAGTTCTGCACCAGGCGGACGGCGATCAGGATCGCCTGCTCTCTCGTGGCGTGGTTCAGGGGCTCCTCCCCGCTCGTCACCAGCTTGGGGGCGAAGCAGTTGTTGCCCACGCCGTTGAGGACGCCGTTGGCCGCCATGAAGTATACGCTGTCCTTGGCCCAGGAGGAGATGTCCGCGTCGTCGGCGAAGGGCTCCGGCATGGTGAACAGAGCGCGGAAGGCTTCCGCGTATTCCCCGTCCGTGTCCAGGGTCCAACCTGCAAAGGTGACCTTCTTGTAAACGCGGGAGAGCATGGTGGCCGCCTGCTCCCGGTTGAGGAGGGCGTCGGGGCTGAATTCCGTAGCGCTCGTGCCATTGGTGACGCCAACGTTGAGGGCTTTCAGCACTTCAACGTCGGCGGTGTCGGTGAAGGGATTGACGGCGGCGGGCTCGGCGGTCAGACCGCTGAGGGCTTCGTAGACCTTGACGCTGACGGCGGCAAACTCCGCCCTGGTGATGGGCTCCTTCAGGTCCTTCTCCCGCAGATCGGCGGGGATCAGGCCCGCGCCGTCGGCTTCCGCCAGCTCCGCCTTGGCCCAATCATGGGCGTTGAACTCAATGGGCGGCTCAACAGGTTCCTCCTGTTCGTCTTCCGCCGGCTCCTCGCTGTTTTCCCCTGGCTCATTGATGCTCAGGATATCTGACCAATTGCTGAGAACAGGGCTGCCGCTGTCGTTCACGCCGGTATAGCGGGCCTGCACCTGTACCCAGGAATCTGTGATGAGGCCGCTGATATTCCCGGTACGCCACGTCCCGTTCAGCATCGACCCCCTTCCGACATGGGTCATATCCAGCTGCTGCCAGGCCCCTCCCGAAATGGATGCAGACAGCTGGACTCCGCTGATATAGGACTCTTTTCCCAGAAATTCCAGCAGCTCGATGGTGCTGCGCACATTGCCCGGCGTTGTTACCTTCATCTGCAGCCATATACCGCCGTCTTCCTGGCAAATCTCCAGCTGCGAGATCTCCGGAGGCGTGGATGTGTCCAGCTTCAGTTCATCGGCCAGCGCAGCAGTCGGCAGCAGCGCCAGGGTGAGCAGCAGCACCATTATCGCACAAACGAAATGTTTTTTCATATTTCCTCCCGGTTCGGTCAAAACCGCATTCGCGATTACTGGCGCAAAACCCCGGAGTATGAACCTCCGGGGCTTTGCACTTGCTTTCAGTTAATCCGTCACAGTCAGTGTGCCATAGAAGATGAAGAAGTTGTAGTCGCCTTCCAAGGTATTGCTGTCAACCTCATAGGTGAATACATTCGGACTTGTGCCTGGCATACGGCGGAAAGCATTTGCAGAGAAGGTATACTCCGCGCCTTCGCCATCCACAAACCCAAATGCGACGCCGGTCGTGTCCATTCCAGCAATGCTCGTCGTCGTGTCGTTTACGTCGCGGTTAGTCAGATATCCGGAGCCCAATGCAGCCTTGCTTATCGTCGAGCTGCCGGAAATCAGCACCACAACACGCCGCTGGATGTAGAGATGGAGCGGAGGGATGCTGCTGAGTTCAGACTGCCATACCAGGTACTTTGTGCCGCCGACTGTGACCGTGATATAAGCACGGACACCATAGGTTCCTGCGTGCGTCACTTCTGTGGGATCCTCAATCCGCACATAGGAGCTGTTATCCGCAGAAGGTTTGTAGTACACATAATGCACCGCAGTCGACGCTCCCACCGGAATGGAGAGCGGCTGTTCCTCCGGCTGATAATCGGTCTTCGACGTGCCGTCGTAGTAAAGCACGATATCATCGACCACGATGGAATCCTGATCGGGAACCAGGTACACCCGAACAACGACCTTTCCGCTCTCTACCCCCGCGTCAGGATGAAGCGTGATAAAGTTATCGTAGCTTGCCGCGCCGTCATATACGAAGTGGTCAAAGCGGTAGTGCGTCAGATTCACGCCATCGACCTCGGGCTGCGTATAACCAAACAGCACATATTGGCTGGGCGCGGAGACGTCCGCGACTCTGGTGACCAGGATTGCTTTCGGATCGGCGCCTTCATCATAGTCTGCAGCAGCGACCCAGGATGCGGGGTTCTCCAGATTCTCATACTGGACATAGTATTCCACATCGTATTTCCAGGATGCATCGCGATACCGAAGGATGATCTCGTGATTCGCCTCGCTGACGCGATAGATGGTTCCGGACACATCAACATGGGTATAGCCGGCGATATCCGGGGCTTTGTAGGTCACCCTATCGCCATCTTTGACCACGATGTTTCCTTCTGCAGAGAATTGGAGATTTCCTTCTGCATCCCGATAGGAGGCAGTGACACTTTCCTGCGCGGTTCCGACGACATTGTTGCTATAGTCCACCAGCTGGTACTGAATCGTGATCGGGCGGTCAGCATAGACATCATCTTCACCGAACATGGGATAGAGAGTCATATTCGTTTCCAGCAGATATGCATAGCTGAAACGCTTGTAGGTGTCGCCATCCCGATAGCACCAGTATTTGAAGCTGTAGCCGTCAACGCTGGCCGCGGGGCTGAAGGATGCCAGGACTTCCCCGTTGGCGTCGAAGATATCCAGGGTATCGCCGCTCACGAGGTTTTCCGCTTCATGGAGCGTATACCCATATTTCACGGTGTAGCTGGAGGTCATCCCCGCCGGCAGCGCAGAGGCAGTAACCGCATGGCCGTCGCTATAGTCCACGCCCTCCAGGCTGAAGGCCACCGTCACAGGATTATGGGTGAGCTTTGCGTAAAGGCGCACGTCGCCGTCCGGCATCTTGCGGGTGCTGTTGTAATCGGCGTCTCCCACCTTGAAGAAGGGCTCGCCCTGGCACTGCTCATTGTCATACCACTCGTTCTCGAAGGTATAACCGGCAGGCACCGTGATCGACGCAGGGATATAGGGCGCCAGAGGCTGATTATAATATACCATTTCCTCCTCTTTGACCGTAGTATTGGTCTCGCCGATCATAAAGGTCAGCTTTCCGTCATGGGGCATGAAGCGATAGCGCATTTCAACGGCATTCAGGGTTTCGCCGTTCACCGTAAACTGTCTGCGGTAACCACTGTGGTTAAATTGCGTATTCTCACCGTGAGCATCAGCATTTTCAAAGTAACTCTCAAGATTATTCGTGCTGTTACTCATGCGCACCAGCTTCGCTTCCGTAGCATAGCCGTAGAATTCCAGAGAGGCCTGACCTCGCGGATCACTACCAGAGCCGCCTTTGACAAAGTATTCCAGATCCGGCGAACTCGGATAACTACTGGTTGCGGGATCCCAGAAATACTGCCGGTAGATATACACTCGAGGAGTACCGGTGGAATAGCGGCAGTGAAGTTCGACCGAGCAGTCATTCTGGGCGTTGACCGGCTTATTCACATATTGTCCGTTTTCCCAAATATCGATGACCTTCCAGTTCATCGTATCGATCTTGCCCTTGACACTGCTGTTGGGCGCTTGCAATCCGTGGGAATCTGTTGCCACACCACGCCAATACCAGGCTTCCTCGGGTGCGATCCAGCCGACAAAATAGCTGCCACCGGGCTCAGGCTCCTTGGCGGGCCATTCATCATAGATACTGGCGCCGTATTTTGCGGTCACATCCTTGAAATAGATCTTATTCTTTTTGGTGCTGTCAATATAGGTGCCGTTAAAATTGTCGACATTGAAACCGCCAGGCATTTCCACAGTACCGGTGGTCAAGAAACCTGTGTAGCCGCCGCCCTGATTCGAGCTCGTGATCGTACTGACATAGTACTTCGGATTATTTGCGGTGGCAAGATACAGAGTATCACTATAAGTGCCTGTCTGCTGCTCCTGAACGGTATAATACCATTTAGCACCGGTTTTTGTCAGGACAATCATTTCACCGTTTACAAAGCCGCGGTTGAATGTGTCGTCGGTTCCTTCGCGATAGCGTTGACCGGTATACGTTGCGCCGTTATAACGCCACACTTGTTCGGTGCGAGAAACGCCATTTGTTTTTGCGTTACGGTAATTAGGATTATACGTCCTATAGATGTAATAGGTGCCTGAATTTATACCGCTGTTGCTGTCAAATGTAGAACTTGTGGTGAGGCCAGAATCTGTATATCCAGATCCATTACTCACATACAATGTTACATTATTATCCGCGTTACGCCAGTCACCATTGCTTTCATATTGCCAGTTATACACGTAGCCGTTTTCTTTTGTAAGCTGCACTACTACACCATTGACAATACCATAAACTGCTTGATCGCCGGGTTCCTCTTTGTACCGGGTTCCCGTGTATTCATTTGTCACATTTACCATACCGGAGTATGTCCACTGGTTATTGACATACTTCAGCGGCACATAACTTCCGTTGATCAGACCATAGACCTGCTCATGGCTGGCAAGGGCCTGCGCTTCCGTTCTGGCAGAATAGCCCCAATTGACGTCGGAACGTGCAAAGCCAATGTCAAATCGAATGGTGTAGATCTTTCGATCATAATAGACATTGAGGATCGTGCCGCCGTTGCCCCGGACCTCGACGCCGGAATCACTGCTGCTGTAGCGGATATATTCGCCGATCTCCGAGAGCTTTTCATAATTGGAAGCACTGACCGACTCCCAAGCGCCGTCCCCCGCCTTGACGGAGAAGCCGCTGTCAGCGCCGGCGACCGTCAGCCTGTCGCCTGCGTACGCCTGCCGCTTAAGGTCGCCGGCCAGCGTATAGCCTTCATCCTCGGCATTTTCCAGCCAGACCAGGATGGTATAGTCCACCTGGGCGCCCTTCCACTTGGCCCGAATGGTCAGGTCGCTGTTCGGCATCTCCTCGGGGACCGCCGCATCATCCGTGCCGGTGACCCAGCCCTGGAAGGTATAGCCGGTATAAGTCGGGTCAGTGATGCCTTCCATATAGGGCGCCAGAGGCTGGCCTGCATAGACCTGCTCCGGCGGGTAATAACTGTCGCCCGTATTGGTGAACACAAGCCAGTGCTGTTCGCGCTCATACGTCAATTCGAAAATAAACTGAACCGGTTTTCCGTCATGCGTTTCTTCCACGCCGTACTTCGTCTTCAGCTGATCGAAATTGGTGGACGGAGCCGCCACATCCCAGACCATCGCATCACTGGAGAAGCCTGAGATGCCGGTCAGGAAGCTTTCGTCCGTCAACACCGGGTAGGTGTTCGAAAGGGTCTGTAC
>JAEEGI010030051.1_pt1 | contig 10233 bp, 9 predicted proteins | sample 8958751 | NCBI WGS metagenome assembly JAEEGI01 (sample SAMN16246545, study PRJNA631951) | gut metagenome | biome: gut microbiome; feature: rumen; material: KS-attached | host: Bos | place: Iran: Karaj | collected 2018-10 | reverse complement strand
GCGACGGCACGAGCAAGATGTCGGGCGCGACCTCGCGGACGGCCGAGATGGCCTTCGCGAGGCACGCCTTGTCGTAATAGACCTCGAGGTCGTTCGCGAACGGGGGATGGAAGACGGCGCCGAGGCGGGCTGCGCCCCGGCGCTCCTCTTCGCCGCGCACGCGGATCGTCTCGGCCTGGTCCATGACGTTCGAACCGCAGCTGCCGTTGCAGAACGTCATGTAGTGGAGCTCGCACCCGGCCTGGGCCAAGCGGAGCATCGTGCCGGCCATGCCGAACTCAATGTCGTCGGGGTGGGCCCCGATGGCGAAGACTTTCTTCGCGGCCATGGCCTAGTGCATCTCCACTTCGCAGGTGCCGATGCCCGGGCGATAGAAGTTGAAGCGTACGTTCGGGTGGTCGGCGAGGAGCGACATCGGAACGGCGGCGTCCGGGATCTTCTTGGAGATCATGAGGGCGCTGAGGCGCATGCCGAAGGGGTTGTCGTGGTGGCCCGGATGCCAAATGGAGACCGTCTCGGCCTTCCAGGTCTCGTACGGCCCGACCGTCATGGCGTTGGAGGGGACGGACTGGACGACGCCGCCGCCGGAGGTGCGGGCGTTCTGGATGAGGGTCATCGGGTGGAGATCGACGCAGCGGGTGCGGAGCTGGCGCTGCACGGCCGGGGGCGGGGGATTGTCGATGTACTGTCCCTCGCGCTTGGGCGGGTCGTTGAAGGCCCAGTGCTTGGTCTCGCCCTGGCCGCCCTGCATGATCACGCAGCGGAAGTCCTCCCAGGACTTGCAGTAGGCTGTCGTGTCGGTATCCGGGAAGTGGAGGTTCTCGTCGGGCATGCGGAGCTCGGGGCGGATGCGGTCGAAGCAGAGTTCGCGGTCGGCCTTCTGAAAGCCGAGGGGGAAGTCGCGGCCGACGGCCTTGCCGTCGACGACCCATTCGTCCATGCCCCAGAAGTGGCAGTTGCGGAGGTTGAGGCCGATGGCGTTGACGATCTGGGCGACGATCGGGAGCTGCTCGGTCGGGCCTATCGGGCCGCAGATTCCGCAGGGGCGGTCGTCGGTGGCCTGCAGCCAGGCCTCGATGTATTCGAGTGCCTCGGCGGCGTAGAATTCCTGGAGTGTCTCGTAGAACGTCACCTTGAAACCGGGACGCGAGAGCTGGAGAATATCCTTCTCGGTCAAACGGGCGGCGTCGTCGAGGATTTCACGGTCGAGTGTGGTGTAGTCCCACCAGCCGGGTGCGACTTTGCTTTGGTTACGCATGATGAAGTCTCCTTATGCAGAAAATTATACCATAAAAAGCCAATCACGCGCGTTCCAGCGGAGTCTTGAATGACAGTGCGCGCGGGGTCGGCAGGGAGTCGAACTTGATGGTGTACGATGCGGCGGCGTCATCGACGGCGATGATGCGTCCCGGACCGAAGACGCGGTGGCGGACAACGTCACCCACCGCGAAGGCTGGTTTTTCCGTCGGCTTGCCCTTGATGCGGAAGCGGTCGCCCGCCTCGATGGCGCGGCGGATGTCCTTGACAACGTCGTCCCCGAGCTTGTTTACGAAGTCGAGGCGTTCCTTGTCGATATCAAGGATAAAGCGGGACGGGAAGCGCACGGAACCGTCGAAGTTGCGTCCGTCGGCGGAGGAGAGGAAGAGCCGGTCGGCGGCGCGCGTGAGGGCGACGAAGGCGACGCGGCGTTCCTCCTCCATCGCCTTTTCGGAGTCGGTCTTCTTGGAGGGCATCACGCCCTCGTTCATCGCGGCGACGAAGACGTTCGGGAACTCGAGCCCTTTGGCGGTGTGGACGGTCATGAGCTTGACGCGGTCATGGGCGTTTTCGGCGTCGCGGTTCGTGAAGAGCGCCACGCGCGAGAGGTAGTGTTCGAGGGTGCATTCCTCGCCGCAGCTCGATTCGTACTCGTAGATGGACTGCTTGAGTTCGGCGAGGTTGTCGAGGCGGGTCTGTGCGCCTTCGGTGCGGAGCATCTTCTCGTAGCCGCTTTCGTCGAGGATTTCGACGAGCGTCTCGGAGACGGGACGCGAGCGGCTGGCGGCGGACTCGCCCTCGACGAGGGCGACGAGTTCGCGCGCCTGGGTCCCCTTGAAGATGTCGGCGTCGAGCGCGCGGGTGAGGGCCTGGTAAAGCGAGCAATTGTTCTCCTCGGCGGACTGCTTGAGGAAGGCGATGCGGCGTTCGCCGAGGTTGCGGCGCGGTTTGTTTGCTACGCGCAGGAACGAGAGGTCGTCGCGGAAGGCGATGAGGCGGAGGTAGGAGAGGGCGTCCTTGATTTCGGCGCGGTCGAAGAATGGCACGCCGCTGTAGATGAAGTAGGGGATCTCCGCCTTGATGAGGGCGTCCTCGACCGAGCGCGTGGCGTAGTGGGCGCGGTAGAGCACCGCGATGTCCGCGTACTTTGCGCCGGCATCGTGGAGCGCGGCGATTTGCTTTACGATCCAGGCGGCTTCGTCGTCGGTGGTCTTCGCCTTCATGTAGAGCGGCTTTGGACCTGAGGGGCGCGTGGCGACAAGGTCCTTTTCGATGCGTTCGGCGTTCTTCGCAATGAGCGAGTTCACGGCCGCGAGGATTTCCGGCGTGGAGCGGTAGTTCCGCGTCATGAGAATCGTCTTCGCCGGCGAAAACTTCTTGTCGAAGTCGAGCAGGAAGCGGACGTCGGCGCCGCGCCAGGAGTAGATCGTCTGGTCTGGGTCGCCTACGACGAAGAGGTTCTTGTGGTAGCCGCAGAGCGCCTCCATGAGACGGTGGAGAAGAGGGTCTATGTCCTGGAACTCGTCGACCATGATGTACTCGAGACGCTTCTGCCACTTGAGGCCGATCTCAGGGCTTGTTTCGAAGATGTACAAGGTCAGGACGATGAGGTCATTGTAGTCGAGGCCGAAGCACTTCTTCTGCTGGTAGAGGTAGCCGTAGAAGACGATGTCGGCGGCGGAGGTCGCCTGCTCGTAGCGGAAGCGCGCCTGTTCGGCCGTCATGGCGACGAGGTCGCGGTAGTATTGCTGCTCGGTGACGGTCTTGCGGATTTCGATGAGGTCGCGGGCCTGCGAGAAGGTCATGTCGCGCAGTGAGAGACCCCGCTCGTCATAGACGGTCTTCAGCATCGCGTCGATGTCGGAGTTGTCGAGGACAAGGAAGTTCTTCGGGTACTGGATGGCGTGGCCGTCCTCCTGGAGCACGGACACGCAGAAGCTGTGGAACGTGCAGACGTAGCCGGTGTCGTTGTCGCCCGTGAGCGCGTGGATGCGCTGGCGCATCTCTGCGGCGGCCTTGTTGGAGAAGGTGACGCAGAGGATGTGCGCGGGCAGGACGCCGAGGACATCCACCAAGTAGGCGAAGCGGTAGGCGAGGGCGCGTGTTTTGCCAGAGCCGGCCCCGGCAACCACGCGTACGTAGCCTTCGGTGGCCGTGACGGCCTGGGCCTGTTCGTCGTTGAGGGCGGAGAGAATCTTTTCAGAAGGATCGTCGCTCATGTGATTGATGTTTTTCCCAACGTATTGAAGTTATTTTTCGCGAAAATCGTTAAGTCTTTCACGTAGCCGCGCGCGTTGCGTTTCGCTCTCGGACGACAGCTGGAAATGGCGCAATACAAGTTGCGCGAGAATCTGCTTTGTGGTTTCGGAGTTAACGGCGCGCAGTCTGTTGCACGCGATGATTTCGTTGCTGTACAGGCGCAGGTCGAACCTCGCCTCACCGCCCTTGCGCGCCATGCGCCATGCGAATCCACTGCCAGGATGCGGCAGCTTCGAGAAATGCTGGTTAAAATCTCGGATCGCCCCGGCGATGCTGCGCGCAAGAGTGACGGGTTCCAGCGAGCCGCCGCCGAGAACTGTCTCGCCTGGTTGGCCGGGGAAGCCCGCCGTCAGCGAGGAGACCCTCTCGTTCCAGGGGGCGGGGCGAGTGTCCATTAGCCACGGATCGATAAGCCCTGCGGCTCCGCGCGCAATGATCATTCGATTGCCGTGGACGGCGAGCTGGACATAGTCGAGGTTTAGCATGAGGGATACGGCTTCGCTCGTGCCGCTCACTCCGCCCTTTTGACGACTGTCGCCGTCGGTGACGATTTCGTAGGAGATGACCCCATTTCTGCCTTGCGGAACGACGTCCGATATCTGCTTGTTTGCCGATGCGGCGCCCTTCGGGGCGAAATAACCGCGAAGGGTCTTGAGCGCGAGATCAGGCGACTTAAGTGTGCGGATTGTAACCGAGCCGAACTTGTGGTTGGGCGTGTCCGTGACAAAGGCCGAAAGGGCCGTTCCAGTTAGAAAGGGCCGGATTTTCTCGTCGAGGTCGAAGGCGGAGGGAATCACGCTGAAACCGACAAGACGCGTGTTGGTCGCAAGATCCGCGAGCCATTTCCTGTTGCTTGCGGGGAGGGTCGCCACGAAGCCGGAGAGGCAACTTGCGGAACGATTGCACGCATAGGCCGGGAAAAGTTCCATCCAGGTGTCGTCCGGGGGCTTGAGGGCCGCGATTGCCTCCGCACGCTCGCTGCCGGGCTCCGCGACGAGCCTTACCGCCGCGTTCCACTGGCTGATGGAGGCGTCGATTGCAATTTCAACCCCTTGAAACGCGGAGAAGAAGACGCCTAGTTCGCGGATGTGCTGGAAAATGTTTTTTCCGGCCGTCTTTTCGCCTGTGTCGTCATCCGTGTCGAGAGAGGCGATCAGTTCCAACAGAAGACCAAGTGATTTTCCATCGGCCGAGGCGGAGAGGGGGGTGCGGCGGAAGGTCGGAGGTTCTGGAACGGTTTTTGACTGGAGGTTGTAGGCCATCCAGCGTATGGCGTCCACATCGGGCGAAATCATCGCGTTTCCTTCGGCCATTGCGACGTAAAGGGGTTCGACAGACTTGCCGTCGACCGGGTCGGAGCAAATTTTGATGTTTCCCCCTTCAACGCTGGCGTAGCGTTCGCGAAGGCTGCGGAGGACGATGGAGGATCCGCCGGTCTGCAGCGGAAGGATGACGGCCTGTTCCGGCAAGGCGGCCGGAGGATTCTGCGAAAGAAGGAAATACCGTGCGGGGCGCTGGAGGTCGATTCCGTTGAAGGATGGGAGAAAACAGAGGTCGGCAAGTGTCTTCGTGCAATCAGATGGCTGGACTTCAATTCCTGCCCCGACCAGGCCATCGTTCAGGAGGTGTGTGACGTCTGCGAGGCTTGTGGCGTGGATGGCCACCATCGGTGTGAGCAGGCGGTAGGCCGGCAGGTCACCGGCCAAGAGTCGCGCCGCGACAAAAAAAGTGCAGGGGATGGCCCAGTGAAAGAGGCCGCCACGTACGATTTTCACTTGCGCTCCCTTCGATTCCCGTGGAGCTTGATGACGTCAATCAGCTTGTGGACAAGTCGCAGAAGTTCTTCGTCGTCCGTGACGCATATCGCCTTCTCGCGATTGATGTTTGCCTGGAAAAGAACGGTTTCCTTCGCTTCGTTGTTTTTAGAGACCTTGTTCTTCGATGAATCCATTACACCTGCGTCGACGAAAAGCTGTAGCCAGTCGCGGATAACGTCAGGGTGAACCCCCAGTTTCTCCTGGTAGACATCCTGCCACTGGGCGTTGCCGACATCCTGGGAGAAAGCGTTTGTCACCCGGGGGCTGCGTCCCTCGATGAATTCGATGTAGCCGACGCCGATAAGGTTGATGCGGCTTTGGAGAATGTTTTCATCTGCGGAACGGCGCGTAATCTGCAACCAGTTGAGCTGGGAGTCGCTTACCACGACAGGGGGCGTGGCGCAACCGCAGAGGAGCGACAAGGAGGCCGCAATGGCGACAAGGGAAGTAAGTGCGGTTTTCACGATGGCGGGATGTATGGTTCGGGAAATGGTGCCGGAGGAGGGAGTCGAACCCTCAATGGTGTTGCCACCGACGGATTTTAAGTCCGTTGCGTCTGCCATTTCGCCACTCCGGCATGTCTGTACTAATTATGCCAGTACGCGCGTCTCCTGTCAATCATTAACCATTTTGTTGCGTTGCGACCGCCATCGACGCCTAGTTTGATTCGACTGATGTATAATTGTAAATATTCACTTCCGCCTCGCAAAAGGGGCATCCTCCGAGGCGCAACAAAGCCTTCCATGATGAATGACGAGACTACTGAACGAATAGCACCGGCCGGACGGCTGGAAAGCATGGGCAATTTCGCCGTGCCGCCGATGGAGGTGATCCGCGTCGGCTTCATCGGCGTCGGCAACCGAGGGCTTACCGCCGTCAAGCGCGTCTCAGGGCTGCCCGGCATCGAGGTCGCCGCCTTGGGCGACGTGCAGGACGTGCAGGTCGAGGCGGCCTGCCAGGCCGTCCGCGAGGCTGGCCGCCCCGGTGTCTGCCACGCCTTTTCGGGTTCGGCTGAAAGCTGGAAGGCCGTCTGCGACGACCCCGGCGTGGACGTGGTCTACATCGCCTCGCCGGCCATTTTCCATGCGAAAATGGTCCTCTACGCGCTTCGGGCCGGCAAGCACGTTCTCACCGAAGTTCCCGGTGCCCAGACCGTCGACGAGGCGTGGGAGATCGTCGAGACCTGCGAGAAGGTCCGCCGCCACTGCATGATGCTCGAAAACTGCTGCTACGGCGAGATGGAGATGCTCGCCCGCGAGATCGTCCGCAAGGGGCTGCTCGGCACCCTCACCCACGCCGAGGGAGGCTACCTTCACAACCTCACCGCCCGCCAGCTTGAAGACCACTTCCGCAACAGGGGCATCATGAAGCCGGGGCTCGTCATCCACCGCTACGGCAACACCTATCCCACGCATCCGCTTGGTCCGATCTGCCTCTACTTCGACATTAACCGCGGCGACCGGATGGAACGTGTCGTCTCGCTCTCCTCGCTTTCCGCAGGCCACACGGAATTCGCCGCCGCAACCTACCCTCAAGACGCCTGGCAGAACCAGATACGGTGGGAGACGGGCGACATGAACCTCTCGATCATCCGCACCGCGCTCGGACGCACAATCACGCTGCAGGTCGGCATGTGCACCCCGCGCCCCTACAGCCGCATCAACCTCGTCCAGGGCACAAAGGGCTGCTTCGCCGACTACCCGCCGCGGGTCGCGCTCTCCGACGTTCCGGGCGGAGAAGCCAACTGGCTCGACGAGAAGACCTTCGCGGAATTCCGCGAGGAGCACAAGCACCCGCTCTGGAAACGGCTGGGTGAAATCGCCCGCGAGAAGGGCGGCCACGGCGGCATGGACTACATCATGGACCTCCGCTGGTGCCACTGCCTGCACAAGGGGCTCCCGCTCGACATGGACGTCTACGACCTCGCCAGCTGGAGTTCGGTCGTCCCATGCTCCGCCGAGTCCGACCGGCAGGGCGGCACGCCCGTGGAACTCCCCGACTTCACGCGCGGCGCCTGGCGCACGGCCCGGCCGGCGGACATCGGCGACGTCGACCTGTGAACCTGCGTTAGTTGGGCGCATATGGTATAATTGAAGCCGAAAATGAACGCGCGGATCAAACTTATCGCCTCCGATGTCGACGGCACGCTGGTCGACTCCCAGAAGCGCCTTCCGCCCGGCTTTCCGGAGGCCGTGCGCAAGCTGCGCGAGCATGGTGTCGTCTTTGCGATTGCCAGCGGCCGCCAGTACTACAATGTCCTCAAGACCTTCGACTGCGTTCGCGACGACATAGTTGTCATGCCGGATAATGGGGCGATGCTCATCGAGGACGACGAGGCTTACTATACAAGCCGCATGTCGGACGAAGACGTGGCCGCCATACTTAAGGCCGTCGAGCCGATTCCAACGGCGCATCCCCTTCTGGAAGGAGTCCGCGCCCTTTACATGCGTCCCGGCTCAGACTTCTACGAGCATGAAATTGCGCGCTACTACGAGCGGCGAGTGGTGTCTGACGACGCCTTTGAGCAGGCGGCGTCGGACACCATCTGCAAGGTCGCCATCTTTGACGACGAAAGCTCCGCGCAGAACATTGCACCTGCGGTCGTCCGCTTCTCCGACCATTTGAACGTCGCTCTGAGCGGCGACAACTGGCTCGACATCATGAACATGGGCGTCGACAAGGGTTCCGGCCTCAGAATAATTCTCGACCACCTCGGCGTCAAGCCCGAGGAATGCATGGCCTTCGGCGACTACGACAACGACATCCAAATGCTGAAGATTTGCGGCGAGAGCTACGCGATGGCGAACGCCACGGACGCGGTCAAGGCGGTCTGCCGCCACACGGCGCCGTCCAACGACGAGGCCGGCGTCATGCAGGTCCTCCGTCGCGAATTCCCCTTCCTCAACGACTAGCACAAGGAGACACACAACATGCCCGACACATTCACAACCACAACCCGCACGTCCTACGGCAGCCGTCTCGGCTCGTCGTTCAAGGGAATCGTAGGAGGATTCGTCATCTTCCTGATTGGCTTTCCCGTCCTCGTCTGGAACGAAGGCCGCTCCGTCAAGCGCGCCCGCGCCCTCAACGAAGGCGAAAAGAACGTCGTCGCCATTGCGGCCGATGCCGTTGACCCCGCCAATGAGGGGAGCCTCGTCCATTTCGCCGGCCGCGCGGTTACGGCCGCCGTCCTTGCCGATCCTGTCTTTGGCATTACCGTCACCGGCGACCTCCAGCTTGTCCGTTCGGCGGAGATGTACCAGTGGGTCGAGGAGAAACACACCCAGACGAAGACGAACACCGGCGGCTCACAGACCACGACCACGACCTACAAGTACAAGAAGGAATGGAGCGACACACCGGTCAGTTCAGACTCCTTCGAGCATCCAGAAGGCCATGCCAACCCAGGCGGTTTCACATTTCCGCCGGAATCCTGGTGCGCCGAGGACGTGCAGGTAGGCGCCTTCGCCATCCCCGCCTCGCGCGTTGCGGCAATCGGCTCGGCATCCGACATGTACTTTCCGCTCACGGCCACCTCGGTACCGGATGGTGTTCCAACAAACTCGATTCGCATTCCAGGAGGCTGGTACATTCCGGCGGCGGCGAACGGCGGCACCCCGCAGTCGCCGCAAATCGGCGACGAACGCGTGAAATTCGGACGCGTCCCGCAGTCCGACGTGTCGTTCGTCGCCAAGCAGATCGGCTCCACGATCGCGGCCTATCAGACGAAGAACGGCCCCGTTCTCCTGCAGCGCAACGGCATCCTCTCGGCTGAAGAGATGTTCGCCGCCGCCCGCAAGGACAACGCGATTCTCACGTGGATACTCCGCCTTGTCGGCTTCATACTCTTCTTTGCCGGAATCGGAGCCGTTCTTAAGCCAATCCGCGTCCTCGCGGACGTCCTGCCCTTCCTCGGCAAGATTGTCGGGATGGGGCTTGGTTTCGTGGCCTTCGTCGTGGCGCTGGTCTTCTGGCTTGTGACGGTGGCGATCGCCTGGATCGCCTACCGTCCGCTCGTTGGCATCCCGCTCCTCATCGCCGCCATCGCGCTCATCTTCATGCTCGTCAAGCGCTCGCGCTCCGCGAACGTCGCCAATTCCTAAGACCGATGTCACTCATGTTCCGGTATGATGACCGTTAGCATGGGGACGGCGCGGAAGTGTTCGTCGTAGGTGAGGATGTCAGCGCCGTGTTCCAGCGCGGACGCGGCAATCCACATGTCATTCTGGGGAATGGGACGCCCCTGGGCCTTAAGCGCCTTGAAAACCTTGGCGTACATCTCGGCGGTGGCGTCGGTGACTGGGGCGGTATTCACCTCCACGTACGATAGCAATTCCAAGAGTCGCTTTTGTGACTCGGCACCGCGCCGCGTGTCTAGGATGCCGGCTTTGAATTCTCCTATGACCACTGAGGGTATCAGCATTTGTCCGCATGTTCCAAGTGCTGAGTGATTGAATGAAAGTGGTTTTTGGCAGAAATCTATGAGAACGTTTGTGTCGATGACCAGTGGTTTCACTTCCACATCTCCTCGTCAATGACCTCAAAGTCCTTCTGGACTGACCTTAACTCATCTGCAGCTTCTTTGGAGAGCGGGGTGATGTTAAAGAAATCCGGCAAAGGGCGTTCCTTGCGCTTGAGGAGACCGAGCGCCGCCCCCAGTTGGTTCTTGATGTAGGTGTTGATGCTTTGTCCTGCCTCGGCGGCGGCGGTCCGGATTGCCGCAGCCAAGGTGTCGTCGGCGTGAATTGTGAATGTTGTCATGTGAATCACCTCTTTGGTTTAGAATGATTCACATAATACACCACGAGCATGCAAAAGTCAAGGCAATCCTGGTTTTTCATCGCACTAAATCGCCCGGCGTCGGAAGAGGCGCGAGGCAATGAATAGGCAGAGCGCCGAG
>JAEEGI010030050.1_pt1 | contig 10233 bp, 4 predicted proteins | sample 8958751 | NCBI WGS metagenome assembly JAEEGI01 (sample SAMN16246545, study PRJNA631951) | gut metagenome | biome: gut microbiome; feature: rumen; material: KS-attached | host: Bos | place: Iran: Karaj | collected 2018-10 | reverse complement strand
GAACAACAAGGACGTCTCGCGTCTGCTGAAGTATCTTGCCGGCGATGATGTAGAAGTTGTACTGTTTGCATGCGATATCAACGGCGACGGCAGCGTGAACAATAAGGACGTCACGCGCCTACTGAAGTATCTTGCCGGCGACGACGTTGAGATCTTCTGACAGAACTGAGAGCCATCATTGCGTATGAAACGATATTTCAGTTTTTTCCTTGCAATCGTGATGCTTTTTATTCTGACGGGCACCGCGATCGCCGAGGAAAAAACTCCGGCATTCGTGATCTCTGAGGCAACGGCGGCGCCCGGCGAAACCGTACGCGTAACGGTCAGCATAGTGAACAACCCCAAGGTTGCAAGCGTCCAGTTGGAGCCGCAATACGATCATAATGTCCTTGAGTGGACAAATATCGAACAAGGCGATTATGCCGATTTCACCGGCACATGGTATCCGAGAATTGACAAAGGGTACTTTGCCTGGTTCGGCGCCGGCGGTCAAAATGTAGACTTCGACGGCGTTCTTGCGACGTTGGTTTTCAAGGTCAATGAGAATGCGCCGGCGGGAGATACGACGGTAACCGTGTCATACGCGGAAGACAACGTATATGATGAGGACGAAGAGAACGTCCACTTTGACATCCAGGACGGCAAGGTAACGGTCAAAGCACAGCAGGAGAAGCCGGCGTTCAAGACGCAGTCGCTGCTGCTTGCGGGACAGATCGGCGTACGGTTCTATGCATATCTGCCGAAGATCGAGGGCTATGTATATCAGAGCGTCGGCTTCACGATCAGCGGCAGGGACGGCAAAGCGGCAACGGTCCCGTTCTCTGCGGATCTGCCGCGGAACAGCCGGGGTTGGTACGGCTTTACGTACTATGTGAGTACCGTACAGATGGCGGATACGATCACGGCGACGCTGAACTACACCGTGAACGGCGCGGCGAAGACGCTCGTAAAGACCTACTCGGTCAAGGCGTATTTTGCGGCGTTCGATGAAAACTACGCAAAGAACCCGGGAACGTACACCGGCGACGTCGTGAACCTGATCAAGGCGGCTGCCGATCTCGGTCACTATGTGCAGGCGCATCTGGATGAGACCGCATCCGATTGGAGCGTTCAGAACGGCGATCACGCGGCGATGAATAAGGTCTATACGACATACACCGACGCCGATCTGACAAAGACGACGGCCACGGTTGCGGACCACGCGCTGAAAGTCGAGGGCAGCTGCAGCGACATCCAAACGCTGTCGTTCCGGCTGGAGCTCGATCATATGACGGAGATCCGTGTAATCGTGACCGCAAAGGACGGCTTTTCCGGCACATTCACGGCGACCGTCGACGGGAAAGCGACCAACGTAACGAAGGGATCGGAGAACCGGTATGTGATCGGGATCCCGGATGTTCCGGCACATCAGCTGAGCAGAAAGCACACGATCGTGATCTCGACGGCGAACGGTACGGTCACGCTGACCGGCTCGGCGCTCAGCTATGTGAATATGATGCTGGAGACGTCCGGCGGCAACCCGGCAGAACGGGACGCGGCGATCGCGCTTTGCCGCTACTCCGGGTTCGCGGACAAACAAAAGGATCCGGGATCCGGAAGCTGATCTCCAAACGATACAGGACCTGCAGGATGCTGCGCCGACGGCGCGGCATCCTTTTTGCGTAATTATACAAAATGTGTATAAAATACCGAAGGGACCGGCGGATCACACGGTCCTGCCTGATAAAAATACAGAAATATATCTTTTTTGTCCTTGCAAAAAGGGCGCTGCTGCGATAGAATGATTTGCGGTGATTTATCGGATGCGGTTTTTATGCCGACCGTGATGCGCCGCGGAAAAAAACTGCGGGATGCGCATGGGCCTTCAAAAAAAGGAAGGGGAGAAATGGAAGGATCCCGGAGAGAAAGACTGCGTTCCATGCCGACGGCAGCGCGCATGCGGCTCGCAATGCCGATCAGACGGTGATCGAAGATCCCTTCGGCTCCGGTATGCCGACGACGGACGGGACGGATCCCCAAAAAATCGGATAGATTCCGTGAGAATCAGTAAATTTTAGTAGACAGAACGGAGAAACAGTGTTATTATATTAGAAGGAATTGTATGTTTATTTCTCTGCGGACGACTGTGTCCTGTGTGCGATGAGGCAGACCGTTCAAGAAGGAAAAACGTACCGAAACGGGCAATGGTTTCCGAGGCAGTCCCTGCCGAAGAACTTTGTTACAGATGATGACTTTGGTGTCAACTGATTGAAAGGAGTACAAGAAGTAAGTATGAAACGGTATTTGAGCCTGTTCCTGACAATTGTGATGCTCTTTGGTTTGATGGGTACTGCATTTGCCGAGGGCAATACGCCGACGTTCGTGGTTTCCGAGGCTACGGCAGCGCCGGGTGAAACCGTACGCGTAACGGTCAGCATAGTGAACAACCCCCAGGTTGCAAGCGTCCAGCTTGAGCCGCAATACGATCATGATGTCCTTGAGTGGATAGATGTAGAACAGGGCGATTACACTGGCACATGGAATCCGAGAGTAGACAAAGGGTTTGTAAACTGGTATGGACCCAGCGGTCACGCCGTAGACTTTGATGGCGTCTTTGCGACGTTGGTATTCAAGGTCAATGAGAATGCACCGGCGGGAGATACGACGGTAACCGTGTCATACCTGGAAGACAACGTCTATGATGATAACGAAGAAAACGTCTACTTCGCCATCCAGGATGGCAAGGTCACGGTGACCGCGCCGGAGACGGCGTACTATCTGGTCGGTTCGATGAATGAGTGGTCGGTCGATGAGACCTATAAGTTCGTGCCGAACCCCGAGAACAACAGCGAGTATATGCTGCCGATCACGCTTGCAGAGGGCGATGAATTCAAGGCGGTCGCAGCGACCGGCACGGCGCCCACTGACTGGTATCCGGACGGTATGGATAACAACTACGTTGTCGATGCGAATCAGGCAGGCGACGTAACGGTCTACTTCCGTCCCGACTACAGCGGCGGTGAAGACTGGCATTACAACTGTCTGTACATCGCAGTACCCGCTCCGGAGGAACCCGCGTTCATGACGCAGTCGCTGCTGCTGTCCGGTCAGCTCGGCGTACGGTTCTACGTGCGTCTGCCGGAGCGTGAAGGCTATGAGTACGAAGGCGTCAGCTTCACGATTGAAGGCAAGGACGGCGAGGAAAGTACAGTTCCGTTCACCTCCGACCTGCCGACGAACAGCAAGGGGTACTACGGCTTCACGTACTATGTGAACACGATCCAGATGGCGGATATGATCACGGCGACGCTGAACTACACGGTCGACGGCGAAACACAGACGCTTGTCAAGGAATACCATGTCATGGACTACTTCGACACGTTTGATGAGAATTATGAAAACAATCCGACCCCGTACGACGAAGTAGAAGGACTTGTGGATCTGGTCAAGGCAACGGCGGATCTCGGTTACTATGTACAGGCGTACCTGGATGAAACCAGAGGCGACGACTGGAACATTCCGGACGATCATGCACTGGTGAATAAGCACTACACAGACTACACCGAAGAGGATCTCACGGAAGCGACTGAAGGCGTTGCTGAGCACATCGTCACCGCCACTAAAGAAGCGGACAAGATCAAGAAGATCTCGTATGCGCTTGTGATGGACAGCGAGACGGCGATCCGGTTGACTGTTACTCCGGCGGCGGGGTACACCGGTGAATTCACGGTCATAGCAAGCGAAGACGTCACGTACACGGTAACAAAGGTGTCCGGAAAGTACGAGATCAAAGTACCTTTGATGGCGCACAAGCTGAGCACCGAGTATGTGATCATAATCAAGGCTGACGATGGTACGACGGCAGCGACGGTCACGACGTCCGGTCTTGCGTACATTAAGATCCTGTTGGATCACTATGCAGGCAACCAGAAAGCGGCAAACGCGGCGATCGCGATCTACCGCTACTCGAAGTTCGCGGACATCGTGCACGGTGATCCGTCGGACATCAATAAGGACAACGGCAGCAGCTATTGATCCGGCGTAAACAGTACCTAACCGACACGGTGCGGTCCCCCGACGGGATCGCACCGTATTTTTGTCACAAAAAAAGCACGATCCGACGCAGAGGGATCGTGCTTTGTGCTGTTTGGTATGCTGACGGTGCGGGGAATGTATGGCGGATCCTCTTATGCCTGTTCCGGGAGGGGTGAGGGATCGTCCGGCTTCGGCGCGTCGGACGAGGATTCCGCTTCCGGCTTTTTGTCGCGGCGGAAGAGGTCGTAAAGCACAGGAATGATGAACGCCGTGGTCAGCGTGGCGTAGGTGAGCCCGCCGATGCAGACGATTGCGACCGGCTGCACCATCTCCGCACCGGTGCCGAAGCCGATCGCAAGCGGCAAAAGACCGAGGATCGTGGTAAGCGCGGTCATCAGGACCGGACGCAGACGGATGACGGTCGCCTGCACGATCGCATCGCGCTTGCTTACGCCCTGCTCGCGGAAGCGGTTCGCGCAGTCAACGAGCACAATGCCGTTGTTGACCGCGATGCCGACAAGCATGATGAAGCCGATCATCGGGACGACGCCGATCTCCGCGCCGGTGATCCACAGCGCGATGAACCCGCCCGCGAACGCCAGCGGCACGGTGCCGATGACGATGAACGGCGAAAGCAGGGACTGGAACTGCGCGACCATGATCAGATAGATGATCAGAACGCCGAGTGCAAGCATCCACAGGAGATCCTTCAAAGCACTGTTGATCGATTCGTTCTGTCCGTCGTAGACCAGCGTACAGCCCGCGGGAAGCTTTACCGTGTCGACCGCCTTCTGCACGTCGCGGCTTACGAGCGTGACGTTTCTGCCCTCCTCAAGCGATGCGGTGATCGTGAGACAGCGCCGCTGGTCGATGCGGTTGATCGATGCGAGCGTGGTCGTTTCGGTGACGTCCGCGATGTCTTTGAGCTTTACGGTCTCGACCGATTTGTCGAGCCGCGTGACGGTGAATTCGATCTCTTCAAGCTCCGCTTTGGAATGCGGAACGCCGGAATCCGCAATGACCGAAACATCCAGCGCGGTCGTGGTGGAGGTGACGGAGGCGGAGGAGGCGGTCGTTTTCAGCACATCCGCAAGCTTCAGATAGGTTTCGGCAACGGTCAGCCCGTGCGCCGCCGCCTTCGCCTTGTTTACGGAGACGTGCAGCGTGGGCATGGTTTCCTCCGTGCCGCTGTCGACCTCTTTGACGCCGTCGACGGTGCGCAGCGCGTCCGCGATCGCTTCCGCCGTTACGGACAGCACGGCAAGATCGTTTGCGTACAGCTTGATCGAGATATCGTCGCCGGACATCGAGGAGGAGAAGCTCATCGTGCTCATGCCCGCGATCGTGTACGGATGCTCGCTCTTGAGCGGAGACAGCGCTTCGTCGATTTTATTGTGGATCGTGATGCTGGACAGCTCGCTCTTTTCGTCGATCAGCGCGTAGATCGTCAGCTCACTGACGTCCGTGTTCTGCGCGCCGCCGAGACCGAGGATCGAAACGACGCCGCCGCCGAGCATGCCGCCTGCGTCGGTCAGACCCGGCACGGTGTACATGATCTCCATGAACTCGTCGGCGATCTCCGTCGCTTCCGCAAAGCTTGTGCCTTTTTCAAGCGGGACGTTGACCGAGATCTGCTTGCCGCCGCTTTCGGGGAACATCACAAAGCCTCTGCGAATGACCAGCCAGCCGGAGCCGATGAGAATGATGAGCGCAAGCAGCAGCGCGATCGCACGGTGGCGCAGCGTGAAGCGCAGCGCTTTTTCAAACGCCGCCAGCAACCTTTTGCGCGTCTTGCCCTGCGGCTTCACGGGACGGCGTAAAAGCCCCGTGACCGCTGCGGGAATGACCGTCATGGCAACGATCAGGCTTGCAAGCAGCGAATAGGTGACGGTCAGCACCATGTCCATAAAAATCTGGCGCGTCAGCCCCTGTACAAACAGGATCGGCACAAAGACGCAGACGGTGGTCAGCGTCGACGCGGTGATCGCGCCGGCGACCTCCTTGACGCCCTGCACGGCGGCTTCCTTGACCGGCACGCCCTCGCTGCGGAGCCGGTAGATGTTTTCAATGACGACGATCGAGTTATCCACCAGCATGCCGATGCCGATGGCAAGACCGGACATCGAGATGATGTTCATCGTGACGCCGGAGAAATACATCAGAACGAGCGCGAACAGCACGGAGACCGGGATCGAAATCGCAACGGTCAGCGTCGGGCGGATATCGCGCAGGAACAGGAAAAGGATCAGAATCGCGAGCACGGCGCCGATCAAAAGATTCTGTACGACCGACGAGATCGCCATATGGATGAAATCGCCCTGGCTCATCAGCGCGGTAAAGGAGAGACCGGGGTAGAGCTCCTCCAGCTCGCGGAAGCGTGTTTCGATGCTGTCGGAAACGGTCGCGGTCGCGTAGCTCGACTGCTTTGAGAAGGAGAGCAGAACGCCGTTTTCACCGTTGATCTTGGCGTAGGTGCTGCCGGTGTTGTCCGTAATGCGGATCGTGGCGATGTCCCCGAGCACGATGGTATCCAGCGAGCCGATCCCCGGCGAGAACAGCGGGATCTGATTGAGCAAATGCACGTCCTCGATCTCGTCGCCGACGGATACCAGCCATTGACCGCCGTCTTCCCTGAGATAGCCCGCGGGCATCGAGAAGTTCTGCGCGGACAACAGCTTTGCGATCATGTCTTTTGTGAGGATCTTTTTGAGGTTTGCGGCGTCCTTTGCCGCGGCAAGCTGATCCTCGGCGGCTTTTTCCGCCTGCTCGAGCTGCGTTTTGCCCGCTTCAAGCTCCTTTTCACCGAGCTCAAGCGCCGCCATGCCCTGATCGATCGCCGATTGCGCGGCGTTCAGCTTTCCGTAAACGGCCGCCTTTTGCCGGTTCAGTTCTTCGCGTCCGTTTTCCAGATCGAGCTTGCCGTTTTCCGCCTGCGAAAGAAGATCGTCGACCGTTGCGATCCCCTCCTCAAGCTGCGGGATCGCTTCTTCGAGCTGCGCGATCGTTTCGTTCAGCGTATCGCGGGTCAGCCCGCTTTCCGAAAGCTGCGCGTCGGCGCGCGCAAGCCCGTCCTCGACCGCGCGGTATTCCTCGCTCGATCGGATGGCGTCGATATACGCCTGCTTCTGCTCGTCGGAGAGCGACGGATCGTTTTCGATCGCCGCGATCGACTGATCAAACATCGTTTTGCCGGTCTCAAGCGCCAGGATCGTGTATTTGAGCGCAAGAAGCTGCGTACGCGCGGAGTTTGCCGCTTCCAGCTGTGCGTTCAGCGTGTCGCGCTGCGCGGTGAGCTCCTCGATCGCGGCGGTCAGCTGTTCGTCCGCCTCATTCAGCTCCTGTTCCGCCTGTCCGAACTGATAGCCTGCCTGCCGGCGCCCCTGGTCAAGGGCGTCCTGCCCTTCGGCGAGCTTGTCGCGGTTTTCCGTCAGCTCCTGTTCGCCGTCCCTGACCTTCTGCCGCGCTTCATCAAGCTCCTTGGTCGCTTCGTCAAACTCGCTGTCGATCGCGTCGAACAATTTGTCGTTCAGCGCGCTGATTTTGCCGTCGTCGAGCGTGATCTCCACCTTGCGTTCGATGAGTCCGGAGGTCGTGACCGACGCGACGCCCGCCACGCCCTCAAGCCGCGGCAGCAGCGTGTCCGAGACGAACGCGGAGAGCGCGAGCTGATCCATGTCCTTTGCGGAAACGGCGGCGACCGTGACCGGAATGAGATCGGAGCTCAGCTCCATCATGACCGGCGTGCCGATGGGATCCTCCCAGCCGGCTGTCAGCATGCCGATCGCCTTCTGCACGTCGATCGACGCGATATCGACGTCGGTGCCGTCCTCAAACGTCAGGTAAACAACGGAGAGGTTTTCGCTGCTCTTCGAGGTGACCGACTTGATGTGGTCGAGGGAGGACATCGCCTGCTCCAACGGCTTTGTAACGGCCGTTTCGACCTCCTCGGGCGATGCGCCGGGGTAGGTCGTGAACAGTACGATGTACGGGAAACTCATGTCCGGCAGAAGATCCGGCGTCATTTTGCCGACGGAAACATAGCCGAGCACAAGGATCAATATCACGACCACCAGGACGGTAAACGGTTTTTTCACGCTGAATTTCGCAAACATGGCGGTTTCTCCGATCACAGGGACATACTTCCCATTATAATATCTTATTATAGCACACTTCGGTCGTTTTGAATGTGGCAAAGATGTAAAAACTTTACGTTCGTAAACTTTTTCCGGGCAGCAGCGCCCGAAGACCGACGCCTTTTTTCGGATGAACGAACGACGCGGCGCCAAAAGATCCCCGGTTTCGGCAGGATCCCCGTTTCATCGCAAAAAAACCTTTTCAAACGGCGCGGATTGTGGCATAATAAAAAGAACAGAACGACCGGAGGACAATACGATGCAGAGCGGAGCGATACGCCGCACGGAACAGTTCATTGAAAACAGACGCAGGATCGAGCATGCGTTCCGGATGTCCACGCCGCAGGTGCACTGTCTGTGCGCTTTGCTGCTCGGGATCGACGACCGTGATGCGGACCTGCAGTCGATCCGCCGCGGCAAAAAGATCCTGAAGAAGAATACGGGGATCTTTTCGGCGTTCCGGGGTCTCGGCATGGCTCCGGCGGCGATCAAGGTCGGCGAGCACGAGGACGGCGCGCAGCGGCTGAACTACGCCAAGGACAACCGCCGCAAGCTCAAGGAGGCAGGGTTTGCACCGACCGACTACCTGTGTCCGGCGGCGTTTCTGATGGCAAAGAGCCACGACCGCGCGGAGACCGTGGCAAAGGACGCCTACGAGCATTATCTGGAGATGCGCCATGCGCACCGGATCCTGACCGGCGGCGAGGACGTGATGTTTGCCGTGCTGTTCGCCATGTATCATGCGGACAAGGACGTACTGTTCCCGCGCGCGGACACGGCGATGGACCTGCTTTCCGGGCGGTTCGGACGGAACAATATGTCGCAGATGGCAAGCTTTGCGATCGCGTTTTCGGATCAGCCTGCCGACGAGCTGGCCCTGAAAACCGAGCGGCTCTATGACGCGGTGCGCGCGGCGGGCGAGAAGAACCGCGAAATGCTCGATCTGCCGCTTCTGGCGTTCCTTACGGGACTGGACGTGCCCGAAAAGGAGACGGCGGCGCTGATCGCGGAGCTGTCCGCATACCTTCGGGAGCAGAAGGGCTTCTCACCGATGCGCATCGGGCGGAGCCAGCGGCTTGTCTACGCGACTGCGCTTGCGGCGATCGACGCGCTTTCAAACGCGCCTCTGCGGGAGAGCGACTATGCAAAGAAGCGCGATCTTCTGCAGACGCTTCTGATGTCCGGAATTCTGCTGTTCGTCGTCGTTTCGATGGCGGCATCGGCACATTGAATATTGGTTCAGGAAAGGAAACGAGGATGGAAAACAAACTGAAAGAGTATGCAAAGTTGCTGGTCGAGGTCGGCGTCAACATTCAGAAGGGGCAGACGCTGCTGCTGTTTGCGCCGGTCGATCATGCGCCGTTCGCCAGAATGTGCGCGGACGTCGCGTACGAGAACGGCTGCCGCGAGGTCGTGATGATGTGGAACGACGATCACATGACGCGCGCAAAGTATCTGCACGCCGACGACGCGGTGTTCGACGAGTTCCCGCAGTTCCGCGCGGACCTTTATACGCACTATGCCAAGGAAGGCGCGGCGTTCCTGCATCTGATCTCGGACGATCCGGAAAACCTTCTGGGCGTGGACAGCGATCGCATCCTGCGCTCGCACAAGGCGTCCGGTGAAAAAATGAAGGAATACCGCCGCTATCAGGACCAGAACGTCTTCCCGTGGGGCATCGGCGCGCTTTCGAGCCCGAAGTGGGCGAAGAAGGTCTTCCCGGCGCTTTCCGAAGAGGACGCGGTGAACGCGCTGTGGGACAAGATCTTCATGGCATGCCGCGTCAAAGGCGACGGCTCGGCGGTCGAGGCGTGGAGAAAGCATGCGGAAAACCTCAAAAAGCACGTGCAGATCCTGAACGGGTATCATTTTGAAAAGCTGCATTACGAGAACGCGCTCGGCACGGACCTTTGGGTCGAGCTTGCCGACACGCACGTCTGGGAAGCGGGCGGCGACCGCACGGCTTCGGGACAGGACTACATGCCGAACATCCCGACCGAGGAATGCTTCACCGCGAACAAAAAGACCGGCATCAACGGCGTCGTGTGCGCGTCGCTGCCGCTGTGCCGCGACGGCAATGTCATCG
>JAEEGI010030046.1_pt1 | contig 10234 bp, 10 predicted proteins | sample 8958751 | NCBI WGS metagenome assembly JAEEGI01 (sample SAMN16246545, study PRJNA631951) | gut metagenome | biome: gut microbiome; feature: rumen; material: KS-attached | host: Bos | place: Iran: Karaj | collected 2018-10 | reverse complement strand
TTTCAGTAGTTCATTCAGCATATCCATCGCATGACAAAGCGCAGTCCGAAATCTCCGGACTGCGCTGTTTTGTATGTTATCTGTCCGACGATCTCGCATCCCTGTATGACGGCATCTATGCATTGGAGCATGCTGAATCTGTGCTTGCCGATCTGTATGTGGACGGTGTGGAGCAGAGCTTCTGCATTCATGAGGTGGCCGAAAAAGACGGAGGGTTCAAGGATTTCATTTGTCTTGAAGATATGCAGTACATTGAATCGATTATCGGCGGAGCAATCGGCAAGGAACAGTTTGACTACGCCGCAATCGAATATTTCGGGAGTTCCGGCGAATACAGCGTCACGAAGATCAAAGACGGCAAGTTTGTGGATTATTGTTCCGATCTTTGCGAACAATTCCCCGATAAGGATGACAAAAACTGGGAGTGCATTAACTTACTGATCGGCGTACCGGCAGACAAGATCCCGGAGGAAGCAAAGAACCGGATCAAGGAAGTTATTCTTCGCGGCATCGACGAGACAGACACAGATCACACAGAGGAATTCTGGGAGGAATCCGAGGAAGAAGACTATTACCTTTGGCCGATCTTCTGCCATATTCAGTGGTATGACGATCTGAATCGGATGCAAGCGCTTCTGGACGAGATCAATGCGATTCTGGCGGAATACGCAATTGACAGCGCAAAGGTGGATGATGACATGAAATCTCTTTTCAATATCAAAAACTTCGGTTATGTGGAGATCAAAGCGGAGAAAGATGGATTCCACCTTGTCGGCACGAAGCTGATCTGACCCGAACGGACGCCATAGCAGAGGTGCGATATGAATTTTGAGTTTCTGAAAAAGATCTCGCAGTTTGATAAGCTGTATACGTCCTGCTGTGAAGCTGAAAAATATGTCCGGAAGGATCCGAATGTCTCAGCATCGGCGGCGCGCAGATCAATCGAATACATCGTGAAACTCATCTATAGTTCATCGGTAACCCCTTATATCGAGGGGTTATCGGTGTATGACATGCTGACGGATCCGCAGTTCATGCGTCACATGGATGATTCGGAGCTGATCAATGAGATCCATGCGATCCGCCGTGCAGGGAATCGTGCGGTTCATGAAGGAACGGTGGATCAGAACGAGGCGGAACAAGTGCTGCAAAAACTCCATCATGTGATCGGAGAGGTCTGCATCTTTCTCGGACTGGTGGATTCATATCCTCCTTTTGATCCGGAGAAGATTCAGACGAATGAGGACACGTATCCTCAAAGTGAGATTGAACTGGAGATCTCGAATGACCTTGTTCGGCTTCTGCATACACACATTGCAGCACATCCCTCCGTATCGCAGACGAGATCGGCGATCAACGTTCATATTCCCGTAAAAGAAAGAAAGAACTCCGAAACAAGGATTGATCCTGCTGCCAACTCCAAATCGGCGCTGTATACGGCAGCGGATTATCTGAAAGAAAACCTTTCGTCAGTAAAAATCGAGGTCAACCGGGTCAAGTGCATTATTACGCTGAAAGCGAAAAATGGCAAAACCGTTGCGGCTTCGGTGAAAAGTGGGTGTCCGCAGATCGGATCGGTGGTTGACGGAGAAATTGTGATCCTTCCGGGAATTGATCTCATCCTGTATGCGCCGGATTTCAGTACGGAAGAACCGCTGATTTCGCAGCTCCGCGTATTCACGAAAGAAGACTTCTTAGAGATGTGGCAATCGCTCGGACTCGTTCGTGCGAAGGTCTCTTCTGCACGGGTCAAGGAACTCCAGAAACAATACGGTAATGATTACACGTCCCATTTCGATCAGCACGCCGATGTCGTAGCGGTACAGAGCTTTTCCAATTCCGGCAGAAAAAAGCCCCTCGTATGGAAAGCGTTTGAAGAACGTCCCCTGCTGATAAAGGAAGGGATCGGCATGATCGCAAAGGCGTTGGAAGAAAACGCTTGATAATACAAATAAAAGATCGGAGGACTAAGATGATAAAATCACAAGCGGAAAAGATTCTTTCCTTACGCACAACCCATTTGACGAAAAAGTCCATATCACGTCAGAGGTTCTTGAATGTATACCCATTCAAAAGGTATTATCCGTTCGGGAGTATGCCGATGAGACGGAAACGGTTGCAGAAGATGCGCTGGACGATATATCCCATTATGTTAATACCGCAGGGGAAGAGTTACATCAGGAAAAAGGAGTGTCGGCTGCGGAGCTGAGTGGTGTTATGAAAGGCATCGACATCTCAAGTGCATCGGACTATGATGACCCGGATGATTGGGAATGCTCCTATTCTTGCGCTTTCCAGGAGTATTACAAGCACATTTACATTGTAGAAGCGTTGATCGAAGAATAAAACGTCATACAATCCCCGTTGGATTACCGACGGGGATTGTTGCTTGTTGAGCGATAAAGAAATGCTTCATACTGTCGTAATCTGTCGTAACGCGAGGCGGCTTTCGTTACGGCAGTTTTTTGCTTGCCGGGGAAGCCGGGAATCCTGATCATTTATCCTGATTTCCATCTTTTATCCTTTGGCGTTGCCGAAAATAACATTTTGATCGTGACAAGATGCAAATATAGCGAAAAAAGGCAGATAATATGAGCTTTTTCGGGAGGCGGATGAGGAGGGGACAAGTAGGGCGAAAATGACGTCCGAAAAGTCTGTTACGACAGAGTTACGACAGATACAAGAAAAGTGCCCTGTTTTCGGGCACTTTTCAAAAGATTTGGCTCCCCAGGTAAGACTCGAACTTACAACCCTTCGGTTAACAGCCGAATGCTCTGCCATTGAGCTACTGAGGAATGCTGCAAGCGATATAATAACAGTACGCCCGCGTTTTCGCAACGGCGAATACAGACGATTATAATGAAATATAAAGAAATACCTTTTATATTCTCTTGAATACTCACTATTTTACGGTTTGATTGACGAAGTCGCTTTTTTGTTGTACAATACCCGCATGGAACGAGAGATGCCGCACATCGTGCATACGGAGCGTTGTTCGCCGGAACGGAGGTTCATCCGCTCGGACGGCGCGCTGTACGTTTTGCTGCTGCTCGGCGCATTCGCGGCGATCTGGCTGTCGCGCGTGCTTGCGGGCAGGCTCGGCGTCAATACGCTTCTTGTGCAGATCGCTCTCTATGCCGCTTTGCTCGGCGCGGGGTACTGGATCTACCGCGTGCGGCTTGTGGATTATCTGTATGAGCTGTACGACTGCGAGCTGCGGATCGTGCAGGCGGTCGGCACGAAGCAGAAGATGCTTCTTTCGATCCCGACGGACGCGATCACGGAGGTCGGACCGTACCGGAAGACCGACGCGAAGCCGGACCAAAGGACGTTTCACGGTCCGCGGGAAAGGACGACCGCCGTCTGGTATACGCAGAACGGCGAGCGGCGCGTGCTGTGCCTCTGTGCATCGGACGCATTGAAGGAAAAACTGACGGAGGCTTCCCATGCCGGAAAATGATTGGATGGATCGAATCGAACGCGGCGACGTTCCGCACGCGATCCTGTTTGCGGGACCGCAGGAGGGGGACCGGCTGCGCCTTGCCCGCCGTGCCGCGGCGCGCTATCTGCTGCATACGGATCGCGTCGAAGCGCTGGAGGACTGTCCGTTCTACATGGAGCCGGACGATTATCAGGTCAAAGCGGTGCGCGACGCGCTTTCCGCCGTCAACGCGGAGGCGTACGAACGCGGGCGGCACTGCATTCTGTTTGCCGACGCGCACAGGATGAGCGAGGCGGCGCAGGACGTGCTTCTGAAAACGCTCGAGGAACCGCCCGCCGACACGATGATCCTGCTGACCGGCGCGGAATCGGGTCTTCGTCCGACGATCCTGTCGCGGTGCATGGTCCTGCGCGAAGCGACCGAGCCCTGGGAAACGATCGCCGATCGCCTTGTGAAGAACGGCGCGGACCGGGATCGGGCGACGCTGGCGGCAAAGCTTTCGGACGGCGTGTACGGACGCGCGGAGGCGTTTCTTTCGGAGGAATCGCTTGCGTTCCGGCGCGAGGCGCTCGCCTGCATCCGGCGCTTTGCGGCAAAGTCCAGACCGTACGCCGCACTGGCTGAGCTCTGCACCGACACGGTGACGGAGGAGAGCGAGGACGGCACGGTGAAGAAAACAAAAAAGGTCAGTCCCGCCGCGGTCGACGCGTTCCTCGAGATCCTGCTTTCGGTCCTGCTGGACGTGCTGCGGCAAAAGAACGGCGTGCGGGATGTGCGCAACACGGATTGCACGGAGATCGAAACAATTTTCAATTCGACCTTTACAATCAAGCAAATTCAAGGTATGATACAAGTTGCGGTCGATGCAAGGGAGATGCTGTTCTATAAGGCGAATCCCGCGATGACCGTCGATTGGATCCTGGCAAAGCTGCCGTGAGGGGAAAGTATGATAAAAGTTATTGAGATAAAATTCAAAACCAGCGGACGGGTGTATTACTTCGATCCGCTCGATCTGCCGATCAAGGCGGGCGACGGCGTGATCGTCGAAACCGCGCGCGGCATGGAGTTCGGCGAAGCGGCAAACGAACCGAAGGAGGTCGAGGAAAGCGAGATCGTCGCGCCTCTGAAGCCGGTCGTGCGCATTGCAACGGACGAGGACCGGCGCCTGCGCGCCATGTACGCCGCCAAGGAGAGCGAGGCATACGAGATCTGCCTTGAAAAGATTGCGGCGCACGGGCTCGACATGAAGCTTGTCGACGTGGAATACACGTTCAACGGCAGCAAGGTCGTGTTCTATTTCACGGCGGATGAACGCGTGGACTTCCGCGAGCTCGTCAAGGACCTTGCGTACGCGCTGAAAACGCGGATCGAGCTGCGGCAGATCGGCGTGCGCGACGAGGCGAAGATGCTCGGCGGGCTCGGCCCGTGCGGACGGCTCATCTGCTGCAAATCCTTCCTCGACGATTTCCGTCCCGTTTCGATCAAGATGGCAAAGGAGCAGAACCTTTCCCTGAGCCCGACCAAGATCTCGGGTCTCTGCGGACGTCTGATGTGCTGTCTCCAGTACGAGCAGAGCGCGTACGAGGCGATCCGCAGCGTCATGCCGAAGCCGGGCAAGGAGGTCAACACCGTCGACGGCGTCGGCATCGTCGTGGAGAACAACGCGATCACCGAGCGCACCAAGGTCCGGTTGACGATGGAGGACGGCTCGATCGACATCCGCGAGTATCCGTACACGCATCTCGGACAGCCCGGCGAACCGCTGCCGGAGGAGGCGCTTGCGGCGAAAAAGTCGGAAACCGTGAAGGAAAAGGACGCGGATGCACAGTTCCGCAAGGAAGCGGCGAACAACACGCGCAGAAACGGCAGAGGACAACAGCGCAAGCCGGATCAGCCGAAGCAGGCGCAGGAACCGGAACAGCCGAAGCAAGCAAAGCCCGCACAAAAGCAGAATCCGCAGAAGCAGCCGAAGCAGCAAAACACAAAGCCCGCGCAGGAACAGCCGAAGCAGCAAAACGCAAAGCCCGCGCAGGAACAGCCGAAACAGCAGCCGAAACAGCAGCCGAAGCAGGCGCAGAAGCAGGAAGGCAACGGGGAAGGACAGAAAAAGCAGTTCCGCCGCCGTCCGCGCCGCCGTCCAAACAACGCGCCGAAAGCGGATTCCTGATCTCCGAAACAGCAAAGCTCCCGAAACCGGGAGCTTTTTGCATATCGGTTATTCCGGGATCACGCTGACGCGGTCGACGCCGTAATAGGCGAGCGCCGCAAGCGCCGCTTCGTCGATGCGTTCGCCGGGCATCAGGACGGGCACGGCGGGGGGACAGCTGACGTCGGGCCTTGCAAGTGTGCGGTTGAGGCATTCGGAACGCGGGAGCAGGACGCGCGGACCGAGCATCGCTTCCCGGATCGAACAGATGCGCTCCGCAACGGAGGGACGCGGGGGAACCGCTTCGATCGGCGCATGCGCAGGGATTGCATGAAGCGCGCGTTCAAGCCGCAAAAGCCCGGTCCCGCCGTTGTCCGGCGTGAACATGCAGACCAGAAATTCGGGATCGGCAAACTCGCAGAAGATCCCCTGCGATTCGAGAAGCCGCGCGAGCGCCGTTCCGGTAAAGCCGCGGCGTTTCGGAAGCAGCGTCAGCTTCAAGGGCTCGTCGCCGGACAGCGTCCAGCCTGCGGCGGTCAGCCGCGCTTTCAGCGCGTCGAGCTGCGGGACGAAGGCGGAAAGCCGTTCGGACAATGTTTCGAGGATCGGGTTCAAAAGATCGAGCGACTGCAGAATAAGATACGAGGGGCTCGTGGAGCCGAACAGCAGCAGCGCGTCCTTTGCCTCGTCCGCAAGCGCGCCGAGGGCGGGGGAAACGTGCATATACGCCGCGCCGGTCAGCGCCGGCAGCGTTTTGTGCGCGGAATCGCAGCAGAGGTCGGCGCCGAGGTCGATCGGGTGCTGCGAGGGCATGAGGAACCGGAGATACGCGCCGTGCGCGTTGTCGACGAGCAGCAACACGCCGTGTTCGTGACAGACGCGCGCGATCGGCTCAAGGTCGATCCGATTGCCGAGATAGTCCGGCGAGGTCAGATACAGCGCCGAAGGATGCGTCCGCCCGATCGCCTCCGCGACCGTTTCGGGCGAAGGATTTGCCGAAAGGTACGACGGCGCGGGATCGAAGAGCCACGCGATCTCCGCGTCCAAAAGCGCGGCGGCGGACAGAAACGTCTTGTGCGCGTTGCGCGCGGCAAGGACCCGGAAGGGCTTTTTTTCGCCCTGCGCGCGCCGCATCGCAAGGTACAGCATCGCGCGGATGCACTGCGAACTGCCCTCGGTCGAATAGAAGGTCGGACAGCCGAACAGCGCGGAGGCGTTCGCTTCGCTTTTCCGGATGATCCCGCCTGCTTCGTACAGCGCGTCGGCGCCGGTGATCTCCGTGATATCTCGATCTTCGCCCAAAAAGCGCGAACGTCCCTTGTGCCCGGGCATGTGCAGCCGGATCGGGGAGCGCTCGACGTATGCGGTTACGAAATCGAAGATCGGCGTGTTCATGGCTTATTCCGTCTCTTTGAGCTGTCGCGCGACGGCGAGCATCAGCGCGCATTCCATGCGCTTTTTGAACAGGTCACAGCCGTAGGCGTATACGCCGTTGATGCGTCCCGTGGCGTGGTATGCGTTCGCGGCGCAGCCGCCGGAGCAGTAGAGCCGCGCCCAGCAGGTGCGGCATTCCTCGCGCGCGTAGACGTTGCAGGCGGCAAACTGATCCTGCACGGTATGATTCGATACGCCGTGATAGATATCGCCGAGCTTGAATGCTTCCTCGCCCACGAACTGGTGGCAGGGATAGAGGTCGCCCCACGGCGTGACCGCCATGTATTCGGTGCCGGAGCCGCAGCCCGAGATGCGCTTATAGATGCAGGGACCGCCCCGAAGGTCGATCATGTAGTGATAGAAGGTAAACGGCCGTCCCTCGGCGTCGCGCTCGAGCATCAGTTCGGCAAGCTTTTCGTACTGTTCCATGACGATCGGCTTGTCCGCTTCGGTCAGCGCCGAGGGATCGTCCGGCGCGCAGACGACCGGCTCCATGGAAAGCTCGGTGAAGCCGAGGTCGAGCATCGTCTGAATATCCTTCAGAAAATCCGGGTTCGCGTGCGTGAACGTGCCCCGCATATAGTAGCCTTTTCCGCCGCGCGCCGCGACGAATTTCTGAAACTTCGGCACGATCCTGTCCCAGCTCCCGCTTCCGGCGTAATCCCTGCGGAAGCGGTCGTGGATCTCCTTCCGCCCGTCCAGCGACAGCACGACGTTGTGACACTCGCAGTTTGCAAATTCGATCACGTCGTCGTCCACGAGCATGCCGTTCGTGGTGAGCGTGAAGCGGAAATGCTTGCCGGTTTCGGGTTCGATCGAGCGCGCGTAGGCAACGAGGTCCTTGACGACCTGGAAGTTCATCAGCGGCTCCCCGCCGAAGAAGTCGACCTCGAGGTTTTTGCGGCTGCCCGAGTGCTCGACGAGAAAGTCCAAAGCGCGCTTGCCGGTCTCGAAGGACATCAGCGCGCGTTCGCCGTGATACTTGCCCTGGCTTGCGAAGCAGTAGGAGCAGTTCAGATTGCAGACGTGCGCAACATGCAGACACAGCGCCTTGATCACGCCGGAGGTCTTGGCCTTCAGCGTGCCCGCCATCGGCTCGTAATTGTCCTCGGTGAAGAGCTTGCCCGCGGCCTTCAGCGCAAGAAGCTGCTCATAAGCGCCGTTCAGCTCGTCCGCGTTCGTACGGTCAGAGTAGCGGGAAAGAAGCGCGGAAATCAGCGCCTCGCGCGGTTCGCTTTCGAAGCCCGCGATCATGTCGTAGGCGACGTCGTCGACCGCATGGATCGAACCGGAGCAAACGTCCAGCACGACGTTGGTTCCCAAAAGCTTGAATTGGTGGATCATACTTTCAAAAAAAGGCCGCCGGAATCGGCGGCTTTCGGGTCGTTTGCTTATTTGTTTTCTTTGTTTTCGCAGTTCTGATTCGCGATGCCGCAGCTCGTCTTGCAGGCGGACTGGCAAGAGGTCTGGCACTCGCCGCAGCCGCCGTTCTTTGCGCTTTCGCAGAGATTGCGGGTCTCAACGGTCTTGATCTCAATCATGATGACGCCTCCGTACATTTTTTATAACAGAGTGAGCATAACACAACGCGTCCGCAAAGTCAAGAGATTTGCGCTTTTGGGGGAACGGTTGCGTTTTTGCGGGAATCGCGATACAATAGAACAAACGAGATTCTCGGAGGGGAATATGGACTATATCCGGATAACGAAGGACAATCTTGAAACAGAGCACATCTGCTGCGCGATCTCGAACAACAGGGACGTGCAGGTTTCGTCCAAAAAGGCGTGGCTTCTGGACCGCTTCGACGAAGGGCTGGTCTTTCTCAGAAGCACCGAACGCGGCAAATGCTTCATTGAGTACCTTCCGGCGGAGATGGCGTGGAACCCGATTGACGCCGCAGGCTGGATGTATATCGACTGTCTGTGGGTCTCCGGCTCCATGAAAGGGCATGGGTACTCGAACGATCTGCTTTCCGCGTGCATTGCGGACAGCAGGGAACGGGGGAAGAAGGGGCTTTGCATCCTCTCCTCCGCGAAGAAAAAGCCGTTTCTTGCTGATCCGAAGTTTCTGAAATACAAGGGCTTTGCCGTTGCGGACGAAGCCGATAACGGCATTCAGCTGTGGTGCCTGCCGTTTTCGCCGGACGCGGAGAAGCCGAAGTTCAGACCGTGCGCGGCGCATCCGCACGTCGACGACCCGGGCTGGGTGCTCTACTATACGAACCAGTGCCCGTTCAACGCGAAGTACGTGCCGATCGTGGAGCAGACCGCGAAGGAGAACGGCGTCCCGTTCAGGGCGGTCCGAATAGAGACCAAAGAGCAGGCGCGGAACTCGCCCGCGCCCGTCACGACGTATTCGCTGTTTTACAACGGAGAATTCCTGACCAACGAGCAGATGAACGGCGCGAAGTTCCTGAAGCTCGCCGGGCGTCTGATCGGGATCTGACAAATCACGGTCCGGCAGGACCGTCCGTCGTCCATATGCCGGCTCTGTCGCAAACCGAACTGTACGGCGACGGCGAAACGTCCCCGTTTACGGTAAGTCTTGACGCCATCAGGGACCGGGCGCCGCTCCCCTGATCCTTGCGAAAAGGATCCCGAAGCTCTTTATGAAGATATCGCTCAAAAGCTTCGGAACAGACGCCGGATTTGAATATGCGTTTCCCGAAAGCAGCGGCAATGAGGCGCGGTTCAACATCGTGCGCTGTCCGTATTACGAAACGTGCAAACGGTACGGCTGCCCGGAGATCACAACGGCGTTCTGCGACGGGGACGACGCCGGATACGGAAATCTTCACCCGCGGCTGATATGGGGGCGCACAAAAACGATCGGCCGAGGCGATGAATGCTGCAATTTTCTTCTGCAGTATTGGTTTTCCTGATTTTCAAGCAACCGATGAAACAGGGCGCCGATCCGAAAGGACCGACGCCCTGTTCATTTTACTGTGGTCTGTCAGTGGTTTGCCGTAGGAAGGATCAGAACTCCAGATTGCGCTCGGTCTCTTTGGAGAACACGTGCGCCACGTTCCCGCCGAAGGTAAACTTCAGCGTGCTGCCGGGGGTGAATTTCCCCGCGTTTTCGCCGAGGGTGATGGTGGGAACGATGATCACGGTATCCTTGCCCTCGGCGTTCAGGTGCAGGTGTACCTCGCTGCCCATCATTTCGCTCACGTCCACGGCGCCGCTCACGCCGTCCTCCGCTTCGGTCAGGGA
>JAEEGI010030045.1_pt1 | contig 10234 bp, 10 predicted proteins | sample 8958751 | NCBI WGS metagenome assembly JAEEGI01 (sample SAMN16246545, study PRJNA631951) | gut metagenome | biome: gut microbiome; feature: rumen; material: KS-attached | host: Bos | place: Iran: Karaj | collected 2018-10 | reverse complement strand
TGATCAAACATTTAAGTATTTATGAAATACACGCAACAACTCTCTTTTCCCGAGGGCGGAGAGAAGTTCGAGCGGGAGGGAGACGGCGGTGGGGAGGCACCACCGCCGGACGTTGCGTCCGGCGGTTACGAGCTGCGGGCTGCGTTCGAGCTCTGGGGGCTCGACGCAGCCGCGCTCGTTGCCGGGCCTGAGCGCCCGAGCGCGAAATATACGATATTCGCGCCCGGCCACATGGTGCATGGAGTAGGATCGTGATGACCGGCCCCGCTTGAGCGCACGTGAGGCGCAATGCGCTGATAGACAAGATGTTAATAAACTATTATACCCCCAAAATCGGGGTATAATATTTCGTTAATTAATTGACTGATAGCCACTTGCCGCTCACGATTGGTCGGGGCGAGATGTGTTGTACGGGGTGGGAAGAGGCTACGCGGTGAGGAGGTGCTCGAGGCGGGAGACGGCGTCGCGGAGGTCGGCGGGGAAGGTGACGTGCTCGCGGAGGTAGCCGGCGCGGCCGGCGGCGAGCGCGTCATACAGCGCCGGCGACATCGTGTTCACATAAGAAGAAATGCAATCCTCGATGTGGTCCATCTCCCGTTCCGAGGTGGAATGCACGTACACCTTCTCCTTCTGGTGGAAGAAGGCGTAGGCCTGTTCGGCAGCGGAATGGAGACTCGGCGGCATGACTCAGATCACCCGGTTGTATTTCTCCTGGTAGGCATAGCCGCCGCTGGCCAGCAGGCGGTCCATCTCCTCCCGCTCCACGTCGAAGCAGTAGCAGATCTGGTCGAGATTGTCGAACTCCTCGTCCCGCAGCAGGAAGTTGATCGAGGAGACGAGCATCGGAATATTATTCAGCGGCAGATGATCCATGCAGTTCAATCATTGAAATTGGTCTTCCACACGGATTTCGAACTTCTCCGCGTCGAAGACAAACCATTTTTTGTACACGGTGCTGTAGACGGCCGATTCCTTCATGCCGGCCGGAACCCCGTACAGAAGGAAGATCGCAATGTCGGTCGGCGCCATCAGGGGGCACATTTCCAAATGTGTATGCGCCGTCTTCACCGCCGGAGAGCCGTCATCGAACGTGGTCGGCAGCAGAAGAGTAGTCTTGTGATAACGGCGGAACGCCTTGACATTCCCTTCAGAATCACAGTCATAGGAGAAATCACAACCGAAAGGGGTAACCCCGTTCTTCGCGGTCCCCAGCATGAAATACACCCGGAAAAGATCCTCGTCGACCTGGACGATGTCCGCATTGAACATATAATCGTCGCCGGCCGGGCGGCGAGGCAGGTCATCCAATGTTTGGACGGCCTCGAACATCCTTCTCCGCTTGTCGATTCTCTCGATTTCGGCAGGAGTCAGGTCCCTGACCGCATCATTCGAGGACAGCTCGCCTGTCCGGATGTTCATCAACGCTTCAAACACGACATGCTCCTTCGCCTCGTCGAAGAAGATCCCTTTGACGTTGACGCCGTCTTCCGTGACAGGGAACCAGCCGCCATACATGTCGACGGATTTCGTCTTGCAGTAATGGAAAGCATCCTCCATCTCCCAGGCGACCCGCTCGGCCAAATAGAGTTGATATCCCTCCAGAAGGACACTGTCATTGGCCGCTTTCAGGCCTTCTGCATCAAGCAGTTGCGCCGTCTGCTGCGCGCCGGCCGAAAAGGCACAGAGGCCTCCGGCAAGAAGCAAGATCAAGAAACGTTTCATAGTACCTAAACAAAAAAAACGGACAAACTGTCATCGACAATTTATCCGTTTGGCTCCCCTTCTAGGACTTGAACCTAGGACCCCCTGATTAACAGTCAGGTGCTCTAACCAACTGAGCTAAAGAGGACTGTTTTTCCCTCGACTTGCGTTTTGGGATTGCAAATATACGGCAAAATCTTGAATGCGCAAATTATTTTTCAATTTTTTTCGTTGTTGCCGGATTTGGAAAGAATTCTTATCTTTGTGTGTTATGGATATAGATCTTCTGTCACGCATGGTAGGCGAACTGATCGTCAAGTACGATCAGGTGGGCCTGCCCGGAGTCGGCACGTTCGTCGCCGAGATGGTCCCGGCCACATTTTCTGACAAGGGCTACACGATCAATCCCCCCTACCGCCGGCTCTCCTTCTATCCGGGCCGGCTGGAAGACACCCTGCTGATCGACATGTACGCCGAGACGAATCACATCGCGCGCGAGGCCGCCAAGGCCTACGTCACGCAATACCTGGCAGAGCTCAAATCCATCCTCGAAGAGCGCAAGACCATCGTGCTCCCCGGCCTGGGCCGCCTGCGCGCCACGCGCGAGAACACCTTCTTCTTCGTCGCCGACGAAGGGCTGGACATCTTCCCCGCCGGCGTAGGCCTGGAGCCTGTCTCCCTCAAGACCCATTCCCTGCAGGAGGAGCCCGTCGTCATCGACGTGCCCGTCCCGACGATCGAAGACGTCCCGCAGCCGGTCGAAGTCCCGGAGCCTGCCGAAGAGGAGCCTGCCGAAGCGGAGCCCGTGGCGGAAGAGCCGGCAGCCGAGCCGGAACCGGTAGCAGAAGAACCGGTATCAGAAGAACCGGAGCCGGTAGCCGAAGAGCCGATAGCAGAAGAGGCGGAGGCCCCCGCAGCTGCGGAAGAAGCCGCGCCCGAAGCCGCCGAAGCTGAAGCAGAAGCAGAAGCAGAAGCAGAAGCAGAAGCAGAAACTGAACCGGAAATCGAAGCGGAACCCGAAACGGAAATAGCCCCCGAAGCGGCGCCGGAGGCCGAAACGGCCGCCGAAGAGCCGGCCGAGGAGCCGCTCGAAGAACCGGCCGAAGAGCCGACGGAAGAACCGACTGAGGAACCGGCCGAAGCGCCGCAGGACGCGGAAAATACCGACTGGCAGACCGCCGACTGGCACGAAGAGGAAAACCCCGAGCCGGAGAAAAAGCCGACCCACTGGGGCACCATCCTGCTGGTCATCCTGCTCGTCGCCGTGCTGCTGTTCGGCGCCTTCATCCTCGTGTCGCGCCTGATGCCGGGCGCCACCGACTTCCTGCTCTACACCCCCGAAGAGATCGACATCCTCAAGTATTGACACCGTGCTGGAACTGATCTATCCTTCATCACCCGCACCCCTGCTCAAGGGCGTCAGACGGGGCAAGGCCGCGGAGATGCTGCCGATCGTAGACGAGACCGGCAACGTCCGCGCCCAGGCGCCCCGCGAGTTCTGCCACGGCAGCGCCGACAAGCCGCTGCACCCCGTCGTCCACCTGCACATCATCAACCGCAACGGCGAGATCTATCTCCAGCAGCGCGGAGCGCACAAAGACCTGCTCCCGCTCTACTGGGACACCGCCGTGGGCGGACACGTCTCCTATGGAGAATACATCCTGGAAGCCCTCTACCGCGAAGCCGCCGAAGAGCTCGGCCTGCACGACTTCCTGCCCCAGGGCCTGTGCAACTACGTCTTCGAGTCCGCCGACGAGCGCGAACTCGTGAGCGTGTTCGCCGCCGTGGGCGAGTATGCGATCCATCCGGACCCCGACGAACTGGCCGGGGGACGCTTCTGGCGTGTCGACGAGATCGAACAGGCATTGGGCAAGGGCATCCTGACTCCGAACTTTGAAGGCGAATACCATCGGATCAAAGACGCACTCCTAGCCCTGTTGTGATGCAAGTACTCCGCAAGTTCATCAAAGACCAACTCTCCGTCTGGCCCCTCGCGTCGGCCAACTTCCGGGCACTCAAGCGCGCGAAGACGCGCGACGTGCCCGTATTCGGCCTCCCTTGCCGGGTCCAGTGGAACCCGGAGCGCGTGGCCTCCTCCACGGCTGACACCTCCCCCGAGGCCATCGCCGCGCGGCCGTGCTTCCTCTGCGCGCAGAACAGCCCGGCCGGCCAGCGCCACCTCCTCTTCGAGGGGCGCAAGGGCCGCCGCTACCACATCCAGGTCAACCCCTACCCCATCTTCAAGGACCACCTCGTCATCACCCGCGACGAGCATCTCCCGCAGGCCATCTGGCACCATCTGCCCGACATGCTGGACTTCGCGGCCAAATACCCCGACTTCACTGTCTTCTACAACGGCCCCGCCTGCGGCGCCTCCGCGCCGGACCACCTCCATTTCCAGGCGGTCCCGCGCCGCAAGATGCCGCTCGAAGAGGCCGTGGACGCCTTCCTGGACGCCCCCGGCAAGCCGCTCGCGTCCGTCAAGGACGCCTCGCTCTACCGCTTCGACGGCTTCTGCCGCGGCGTCTTCGCCCTCAAGGCGACCACCGCCAAGTCGCTCACCAAGCTCTTCTACCGCCTGCTTGAGTGCACCGACCGCCGGCCCGGCGAGACGGAGCCCAAGTTCAACCTCTTCGCCTACGTCAAGGGCAGCGAGTGGCGCGCCTTCGTGGTGATGCGCTCCGCCAAGCGCTCCCACCACTACGATTCCCAAGGGCCCGACCACCTCACGATGAGCCCCGGCGCCGCCGACATGGCCGGCGTGTTCGTGGCCCCGTTCCGCGAAGACTTCGACAAGATCACGCCCGCCCTGCTGGAAGAGCTGGTGGACGAAGTGACCATCCCCGCACACGAGCAGGAGATGATCGAATGGCGCCTGACCCGCACCCAGCCCCGCGTGGCCGTGGGCATCCTCGCCGCCGAGGAGATCTGCTTCGAGATCATCTCGGACGGCGCCGGCCCCCAGCGCGTCCGCTACAGCGAGGGGCGTATCGAATACAACGGCACCCTCTTCGACGAGCTGCTGTTCGACTCCATCACGCGCTCGACCCTCTTCGCCGAGCCGTCCTTCGTGCTCCACGACGTGGTGATCGGCATCGACTTCCACTGGGAGCAGAAACGCACCCTGAAGTTCGCCGGCGGCCTGAAATTCATCGTCGAGGGCGACAAGGTCCGCGCGGTCAACCTCGTCGGGATGGAAGACTACCTGCTGAGCGTCATCTCCTCCGAGATGAAGTCCAGCGCCTCGCCGGAGCTGCTCAAGGCCCACGCCGTCATCTCCCGCTCCTGGCTCCTCGCCCGGATGCAGGACCATTCCGCGCACGACAATTTCGACGTGTGCGCGGATGACCATTGCCAACGCTATCAGGGACTTACGATGGCCGTCGGCGACAAGGTCCGCACGGCCATCGACGAGACCTGGGGCCAGGTGCTCCGCTACCAGGGGCAGCTCTGCGACACCCGTTACTCCAAGTGCTGCGGCGGCAAGACCGAGCTGTTCAGCACCTGCTGGGAAGACATCGACTACCCCTACCTGCAGTGCGTGGACGACCCGTGGTGTGACTGCGAGAACGACGAGATCCTCTCGCAGGTCCTCAACGACTACGACCAGCAGACCAAAGACTTCCACGACTGGACCGTCCGCTACGAGCCGGCGGAGCTCGCCGCCCTCGTGCGCGAGCGCACCGGCATCGACTTCGGCGAGATCCTCGCCCTCGAAGACATCGAACGCGGCCCGTCCGGCCGCATCAAATACCTCCGCATCGTGGGCAGCAAGCGCAGCGAGGTCATCGGCAAGGAGCTGAAGATCCGCCGCGCGCTGAGCCCCTCGCATCTCAAGAGTTCCGCCTTCAGCGTAGAACGCGATCCCGCCGGCGCCTTCGTGCTGCGGGGCCGCGGCTGGGGCCACGGCGTCGGCCTCTGCCAGATCGGCGCCGCCGTGATGGCCGCCCGCGGCCACGACTACCGGCAGATCCTGCTCCACTATTATCCCGGCACCGATGTCGAATAAGCAACGCTCCCCCTGGTGGTGGGTGCCGACGCTCTATTTCGCCGAAGGCATCCCTTATTTCATCGTCAACGTGATCTCGGTGACGATGTTCAAGCGCCTGGGCATGCCGAACGGCGACCTGGCGATGTACACCTCCCTGCTCTACCTCCCCTGGGTCATCAAGCCCCTGTGGAGCCCCTTCGTGGACATCATCCGCACCAAACGCTGGTGGATCCTGCTGATGCAGCTCCTCTGCACGGCGGGCTTCGCCGCGCTCGCGCTGAGCGTCAGCCCCGACGCCTTCGGCTGGTCGCTGGTCGTCTTCTACGTCATCGCCTTCGCTTCCGCCACGCACGACATCGCCGCGGACGGTTTCTATATGATCGCCCTCGACCCGAAGCGGCAGGCCACCTTCGTGGGCATCCGCAGCACCTTCTACCGCATCGCCTCGGTCTTCGGCCAGGGCGTGATCGTGGTGATGGCAGGCTTGCTGGAAGAGCGCCTGGGCGTCATCCCGCGCGCCTGGAGCATCACCCTGATCGCCTCCGCCGTCCTCTTCGGCCTCATCACCCTCTGGCACAGCCGCTTCCTTCCGAAAGCGGAAGAAGATTCGCCGGCCAGGCCGGCAAAAGACGTCGCGCGGGGATTCGCCGAGGCCTGGAAGACCTTCTTCCAGAAGCCGGGCGTATGGCTCGCCATCGCCTTCATGCTCCTTTTCCGGCTCCCGGAAGCTTTCTCCGTCAAGATGCTCACCCCCTTCCTGCTGGACTCCGCAGAGGCCGGCGGCCTGGGCCTCAGCACGGCCCAGTCGGGCCTGGTCTACGGCACCGTGGGCGTCATCGCCCTGACCGTGGGCGGCATCCTTGGTGGTCTTTTCGCCGCCCGCCACGGCCTGCGCAAGTCGATGTGGCCGATGTCGATGGCCCTCGCGCTGCCCTGCGCCGCCTACCTTTTCCTCGCCATCGTGCAACCTTCCTCGCTCTGGAGCATCTATCTGTTAGTAGCGCTCGACCAGTTCGGCTACGGCTTCGGCTTCCAGGCGTATATGCTCTATATGATGCAATTCTCCGAAGGAGAGTTCAAGACCTCGCACTACGCCATCTGCACGGCCTTCATGGCCCTGTCGATGATGATCCCGGGCCTGTTCGCCGGCTGGCTGCAGGAAGCGCTCGGATATGTTGGATTCTTTATAGTCGTCATGATATGTTGTCTGGCAACCGTTTTCGTCACGTTCTTTGCGCGGCGGCGCTGTGCGTCCTAGCCGCCTGCGCCCCCGCCGCTCCGGAGGCCTCCGCCGCCCCCCGGGTCAAGCCCGGCATCGAGGTCCTGCGGGACCGCAACTTCGCCGGCCTCGAGGGCAAGCGCGTCGGCCTGGTCACCAACCCGTCCGGCGTGGACAGCCAGCTGCGCTCCACCATCGACATCCTCTTCGAAGCCCCCAACGTCCGGCTCGTCGCGCTCTACGCCCCCGAGCACGGCGTGCGCGGCGACGTCTACGCCGGCGGCAAGGTCGAGTCCGGCAAGGACCCGCACACCGGCCTGCCGGTGCACTCCCTCTTCGGCAGCACCCGCCAGCCCACCAGGGAGATGCTCCAGGGCGTGGACATCATGGTCTACGACATCCAGGACGTGGGCAGCCGCTCCTACACCTTCATCTCCACCCTCGGCCTGGTCATGCGCACCTGCGCCGAGATGGGCATCCCGGTGATGGTGCTCGACCGCCCCAACCCGCTCGGCGGGCAGAAGGTCGAGGGCCCGCTCGTGCGCGACGGCTACCATTCCTTCGTCAGCCAGTACAAGATCCCCTACGTCTACGGCCTGACCGTGGGCGAGCTCGCAACCCTTATCAACGAAGAGGGCCTCAACCGCGGCCAGAACGGCAAGGCCGCGCCGCTCAAGTGCAAGCTCACCGTCGTCCCGATGGAGGGCTGGGAGCGCTGGATGCTCTTCGACGACACCGGCCTGCCCTGGATCCTGCCTTCGCCCAACATCCCCTACGCCCAGACCGCCATCTGCTACCCGTCGGCCGGCCTCTGCGGCGAAATGTACAACTACCTCAACATCGGCATCGGCTACACGCTCCCCTTCGCCACCTTCGCGGAAGAGTGGGTGGACGCCGACAAACTGAAGGAGAAACTCGACAGCTACCACGTCCCGGGCGTCGCCTGGCGGACGATCCACTACCAGCCGATCTCCGGCCGCCTGAGCGGCAAACTGATCCACGGCGTGCAGTACTACTACACCGACTACGACGCCGCGACGCTCACCCTCACCCAGTTCTACGTGATGCAGGCGGTCTGGGAGCTCTACCAGAAAAACCCCATTGCAGCGGGCTCAGAGCGGCTTTCGATGTTCAATAAAGTTTGCGGCACTGATTTTGTCAGTAAGACGTTTGGACAGACGATGAAAGTCTCGGACATCGCAGATTTCTGGTCCGCCGACGTCCCCGCTTTCAAGGCCCTGTCCAGGAAGTATTACATTTACTAAAAAATACCACGATTATGAAACGCTTGACCACACTCTCCCTGATCGCAATAGCCGCAGCGGCTATGGTCGCGATCCCTGTCGACGCTCAGACCAGGGGCGGTAGCAATTCCCGCAGTGGATCGGGCGGCGGCAACTCCCGCACCGGCGGTGGCAGCCGACCTACCTCTTCTGTTTCCGCACCTTCTTCGCAGAACCGAAGCGCCAGCCAGTCTGGCAATACCAAAGGACTCGGCTCCGTCAACCGCAGCCAGTCGCGCAACCAGTCTGCCGTCAGCCAGCCTTCCCGCAGCAGCGGCAGCCAGGCCAGCCGCAGCAGCAGCGTGGGCAACAGCCGCAGCGGCAGCAATGTCCGCAGCAGCAGTAGCAGCAGCAACAGCAGCACCTCCGTCCGCGAGCAGAGACCTCGCCAGGAGACCAAATCTTCCGCCGCCAGCGGCTCGGCCACGCGTTCGCGTACCGCCCAGCCGTCCCGCAGCAACGACAACCGCAACGGCAGCAATGTCCGCAGCGGCAACAGCGGCCAGAGCCGCCAGGCCCGGCCGGACGCCAGCATCAACCGCAACCAGCCCCAGTCGGGCATGAGCACCAACAACGCGCCGCGGACCGTCCGCCGCAGGGAGCAGGCTCCCCGCAACTTCGAGGGCGACCGCCGCAGCCCGAGCCACATCAAGATGCGTCCGGGCCCCGGCCACAACATGGAGCGCATCCCGCCCCGCCGCCGCGACCCGATGCCGTTCGGACGCGCCGTGCGCTTCTGGGACGGCGGCCGCCACTACTTCGGCTACCGCGTCTCCTACCTGCCGGCCCGCTACGTCCGCGTGACCTACCTGGGCATCCCCTACTACGTGGTCGACGGCATCTACTACCGCCACTACAGGGGCCACTACTACGTGAGCCGTCCGCCGTTCGGCATCTACTTCGATCCGGTGCTTGACAACCTGGTCTACTCGGTCTGCAACTTCGCCTACTACTACGACGTCTACAACACGTACCGTACGATCAACGAGAACGCCCGGACCATCGCCAGCCAGAACGCCACCATCGCGGCCAACAACGCCACGATCGCCCGGCAGAACGAGGCCATCGCCCTCAACACCGAGCGCGCGGCCAAGTCCTACAAGGAGGCTGACCGCCTCGGCCTGGTCCAGAGCTATGCCGACGCAGGCATGGAGTACTTCTACCAGGACGGCGTGTTCTTCATCAAGGGCAAGGATGGCAAATACGTGACCATCGTCCCGCCCGCCGGGGCCCTGGTGCAGGAGCTGCCTGACGACTACGACGTCATCACCCTCGACGGCGAGGAGTACTACAAGGTCGACGAGACCGTGTACAAGCTCACCATCATCGACGGATCGCCCTACTTCGAGGTGCTCGGCCAGCTGACCGGCGACCTCGTCCAGAAGTACGATCTCTACGAGACGCTCTGATGGCAGTCATTGGACTTTTCGATTCCGGTTCGGGAGGACTTTCGGTATTGCGAGAAATACGGAAGGTCCTCCCTTCCGGGCGTTTTATCTACTATGCAGACAACGCTCACTGCCCCTACGGGGAGAAGAGCGCAGCCTACATCCAGGACCGGGCGCGTGCCATCACGCGCCTGTTGCTGGATAAGGGCGCGGAGGCGGTCGTAGTGGCCTGCAACACGGCCACGGGCGCCGCCATCGCCACCCTGCGCGAGGAGTTCGACGTCCCCTTCGTGGGGATGGAGCCGGCGGTCAAGCCGGCCGCCCTCGGGACGCGCAGCGGCGTGATCGGCGTGCTGGCCACAGCCGGCACCCTCAAAGCCTCCAAATATCTTAACACCAAGGGATTATACGAGAACGACGTGCGCATCGAAGAGCACGTCGGCGAGGGCTTCGTCCAGCTGGTCGAGCGCCTCGAACTGGACGGCCCGGAGGCCGAGCGCGTCGTGCGCGCGAGCCTGCAGCCGCTGCTGGACGCCGGTGCCGACACCATCGTGCTCGGCTGCACCCATTATCCCTTCCTGCTGCCCGTGATCCGGCGCATCGCGGGCCCCGGCGTGCGGGTCATCGACCCCGCGCCCGCCGTGGCGCGCCA
>JAEEGI010030044.1_pt1 | contig 10234 bp, 3 predicted proteins | sample 8958751 | NCBI WGS metagenome assembly JAEEGI01 (sample SAMN16246545, study PRJNA631951) | gut metagenome | biome: gut microbiome; feature: rumen; material: KS-attached | host: Bos | place: Iran: Karaj | collected 2018-10 | reverse complement strand
ATTAAAAAAAAATTTTTTTTTTCTTTTTTTTTTAATAAAATTTTATAAAAAAATTTTAAATAATTTTCTATTTTATAAAATAATATTTTAAAATATAATTAAATATAATTTATAAATTAAAAAAATAATTAATTTCTTTTAATAAATAGTCATTAATGATATTAATTTTATAAATTAAAAATGGAAGAATTAAATATTCAATGCAAATGTGGACAAATAATGAATGAAAATGATTTTCGTCAACATTTTTCGAGATGCAAAGAATTTAAAAATAATTTTAAAGATTTTGATAATCAATTTGGAGAACTTTTAAAAAGATATTCAGAACCAAAAGAAAATTTATTAATTATAAGATTTTTATTAGGTCAATACATTAAAGTTTTAGATAGAAAAATCGAAAAAAATAATTTAAATGGTATTAATAATCAACAAAATTATACTAATAATAATAACATTCAAAATAATTTTGAAAGAAATAATCAAAATTTAAATAATTTTTATAATAATAATAATAATAATGTAAATAATCCATACGAAGATAAAAATTATGATAATATTAATAGAAATAATTTTAATAATAACAATAATTTCAATAATAACAATAATTTCAATAATAATAATAATTTCAATAATAATAATAATTATAATAATAACAATAATAATTTCAATAATAACAATAATTTCAACAATAATAATAATTATAATAACGATTTCAACAATAATAATGATTTCAACAATAATAATAATAATAATAATTATAACAATAATAATTATAATAATAATAATAATTATAATAATGATTTCAACAACAATAACGATTTCATCAATAATAACAACAATAGAAATGATTACAACAACGATTTCATTGCTCATAACAACAACAACAACAACATGAACGACGATGAAATTCAAGTATGTCAAAATTGTGGTAATCCGGACATAATGTATTTATTATGTGCTCATCCAATATGTTTAAATTGCTTCAAAAAGAGCGCGGAAGAAAACATGCCAAACATGCGATGTAAAATATGCAACACGGCAATTTCCGAAGACATAAAAGAGCAAGTTTTAGGTTTAGCAATATACAAAAAACTCGAAGAAAAATTCACAAAAGAATTAATAGGAGATTTAATAGAATGTCCTTCATGTCACGAAAAAAATTCATTTGAACCAGGAAAAGTTGATTACAACGTAAGAGACGATCAAAATAAAAAACTTTCTCCTCAAGCCGCAAAAGATTATGCATTAAATAGATGTCGATGTGCAAATTGCAACAACAATTTTTGTATAAAATGTAAAGAAATTCCTTATCACATTGGTTTAACATGCGAAGAAAACGAGCATCGAAAAAAAGCGAAAAAATGTCGATTTGACGACAAAGAAATAACAGAAAATAACATTGGTCCTGACGATGATGTATGCAACAATCCAGAATGTATACAAAAATATAATTTAGCATGTAAAAAACATTTACAATGTGGGCACAAATGTTTTGGCGTGAAAAGCGAATTAAGTTGTCCTCCATGTTTAAATGATGAATGTCCTCAATTTAAAAACATTTTCGATCAAAATAAAGACACATATTGCAACATATGTTTCACTGAAGGTTTAGGTTCATGTCCGGTTGTTTTATTATCATGCAATCATTATGTTCATTATCAATGTATAAAAAAGAGGCTAGAAAATAAATGGATTGGACCTAAAATAACATTCAATCATTGTTTATGCCCCGTATGTAATAAATGGTATACTTGTTCTCAAGTGCCAGAAATTCAAAAATTAATAGATGAAAATAAATTATTGTATGATCAAATATGTGAAATGGCTTTAAAACGATTGAAATTCGAAGATTTAGATAAAGATCCTAAATTAACTGACCCGAATTCAAAATGGTATGGACAGAAATTAGAATATGCGCTTAAAAGATTGTCTTATTATATGTGCTATGTATGTAAAAAACCTTACTTCGCGGGGAGAAGAGAATGTGGGGATGGTCCGAATGTAAATCAAGAGGATCCTAATAATAATTATAATCCGAAAGATTTAGTCTGCGGAAAAGATGCGAATTTAGCGGGTGTTGCTGGAGTGACGAACTGTCAGAAGCATGGGAAGGATTATATTGAATATAAATGTAGGTTTTGTTGTAAAATTGCTTCTTGGTTTTGTTGGGGAACGACGCATTTTTGTGAAGATTGTCATAAAAGACAATGTAATGGAGATTATATAAGTAAATATTCGAAAGATAGGTTGCCTAAATGTGATAAAAAAACGTGCGAAGTTGGAGGGAATCATCCACCTAATGGAGAAGAATATGCTTTAGGATGTAGTATTTGTAGAAATAATGAAGAGAATTTTAAGAATTTCTAATTTTTTTTTAATAGATAAAAATATTTATTATTTGTTATAATTATAATTAATTTTATATTTTAAATTATTTAAATTAAAATTTATTTATTTTAATCTATAAAAATAATTAAATAATAATAATATTTTTTTTAATAATAATAAATATAAAATTAAATAATTAATTATTATGTTTGAATTATATTATAATATTTATTTAATAATTAAATATAAATAAAAAATTTTTTTATATTTACAATAAATAAAATTTTATTCATTTTCAATATCTTCAACATTAACATTTTCATCTTCAATATTATTATTATTATTATTATTATTATCATTTTCATTATTTTCCGTATTAACATTACTAACAAGAACATTTAAATTATCATTATTATTAGAACTATTGACTAAATCATCAACAATTTCATTTTTACTTATTCTACTTTCTCTTTTGCTGATATTATCATTATCATTAATAAATTTATTATTAGAATTAATAACATTATTATTAAAATTCAAGCTATTGTAATTTTCTTTATTAGTATTATTATTGAATTTGATTTTGGGAATTAAACCATGGCTAGTGCTTGAATTTCTACTTGAATTTCTGCTTGAATTTCTGCTGCTTTTTCTTACATTTTCATATTCTCTTTGATTTTCATTATTTTCTTTGGTTAATTTATCATTAATTTTTTGAAGCATATTTAATTTTTCATTTAATTGTTGAATTAAGAGAATTTTATTTTCATTATCTTTTTCATTTACTGCTTTATTTTTATTAAATTCATTATTATTTTCGTTTTTTTTTCCTTCATATTCATTAATTTTATTTTGTAAATATTCGATTTTTTTATTGTAATTATTTCTTTCGATGTTGATTTTTTCATTTAAATTTTCGATTTTGATTTGTTTTTTATTTTTAATTTCTTCGTAATTATTTTTTAATTTTTGTTCTTGTTCTTTCGCAATATTCAATTGTTTATCAATTTGTGTGATTAAACCATTGTTATGAATTTCATCGATTTTTTTTTGTAATTTTTGATTTTCGATATTTAAATTTTTATTTTGTTCATCAATTTCTTTGTATTTAATATTAAATTGTTCTTGTGCGTTTTTAATTTGTTCTTGATGAATTTTATCGTTTTTTTCTAATGAATTTTTATAAATATTTTCTAATCTTTGTCGATTAGAAAAAATTTTCTTTTGAAAATCTTCTAAATGAATATTATATTTTTTTTCAGTTTCATTTAATTCGTTTTTTAATTGTTCAATTTGTTCAATAGTAAATGAAAATTTATTTTCCCAATTTTGTTTGTCTGTTTCATAATTTGATGTTAATTTATTATAATTTAATTCTAAATTTTGAAGTTTGTTTGCTAAATCAGAATTTTCATTTAATAAATTTTCATTTTGTGAATTAAAATCTTCTTTTATTTTATCAACTAAAATTTTATAATTATTTTGTTCAGTTTCTAATTCATCACTTAATAATTTTTTTCTTTGAGAAATTTTATTAATTTTTTCAATTAAATTTTCTTTTTCTTTTGTTAATAAAATTTTTTCGCTGTTGTATTTATTTTCTAAATCTTCGTAATCTTTATTAATATTATTTAAATTTTCTTCGATAATGTCTTTTTCTTTTGAAATGTTATTAATTCTTTCCATAAAATCATTAATAATATTTTCTTTTAATTTTGTGATTTTATTTTCAAATTCGGATTTGAAATTTTCTAAATTTTCTTTGATTGAATTTAATTTATTTTCGTTGTATGAAATTTCTTGTGATTTTAATAATAAATCTTTTTGATAATTAACTTCATTAACATTTAAAGTGTTTATTAAATTATGTAATTTTTCTTTTAAATCGTCGATTTCTTTTTCTGTTGTGTTTCTTTCATTTTCAATTTGTTCTGAAATTTTTGAAAAAGTTTCTAAAAGTTCTTCAATTTGTTTTTCGTAGTTTAATTTTTGTGTTTTTAGAATATTAATTTGATCTGAATTTTTTTCGAAATTGATTTTATCATTATTATTAATATTATTTAATTTATTTTTTTCAATTTCAAATAAATTTTGTTGTTCTTGAATGTTTTTTTCTTGTTGTGATTTAATATTAGAAATTGTGTTTTTTAAATCATTAATAAAATTATTTAAACTTTCGATTTTTTGATTTTTTAAATAAATTTCTTTTTCTGCGTTTTTAATAAAATCTTCATGAATATTATTTAATTCATCTAAATTATCTTGCAATTCATTTATTTTATCATCTTTTTCTTTTTCAATTTCGTTTAATTTAATGTTATTTTCATTTTCAATTTCTGAAACTTTATTTTTATATTTTTCATTTTCATTTTTAATATTTTCGTTAATTTTATCTTTTTCAATAATAAAAAGTTTATTAATTTCATTTATTTCATTTTCGTTATTATTATTTTCTTCTTCTAATTCATCACGATTTTTACTAATAATTTCTTGTTTTTTTTCATCGTAATTTAATTTAATTTCATCAATTTCATGCTGATGATTTTTTTTTAAATTTTCGATTTTTAATTTAATTTGCGCAATTTCAAATTCTAAATCATTAATGTTATTTTTTAATTGTGGAATTTTTTCATTTTCATTTTCATTTAATTTATTTTGCAATTCATTTATAATTTGATTTTTATTAGAAATTAATTCATTCAATTCGTTTTTTAAATCGGAATTTTTTTGATTATAAATATTATCATTAAAATCTAAATTAATTTTATTTAATTCTATTGTAAATTGTTCTTCTAAATTTTTATTTTCATTTTGAATTTCATTACATTTATTTATTAATTCTTTATTATTATCTTCTAAAATTTTAATATATTTATCATGTTCATTTTTATCATATTCATTTTTATTTTTAATTTCATTAATTTTTCTTTCAATATTTTCATTGTCTTGTTTTAAAACAGAAATTTCCGCATTTAATTTTGATAATTTTTTTCTTAAAGTTTCTTCATTTAATTTAAATTCATCTTCAAATTCTTTTTGTTTTTTTAATAATTCTAATTTATTTTTTTCATATTCTAAATTTAATGAATCTTTCATTGAATTTATGTCTTTTTTATAATCAATAATTTCTTTTGATAAATCTTCATTTTCTTTTGTAATGTCTTCTAATTTTTTATTAAAATCATTAAACATGTCTTGAAAATTTGATTTTTCATTTTCTAATTTTTTTTTCTTCGAAAGCAATTGCGTTTCAATTTCAATGTTTTTATCTTGAAGTTCATTAACTTTTTTATTTAAATTTTTAATTTCAATGTCTAAATTATTTTTTCTTTCTTTTATTGAAAGAGTTTCATTATTATTAATAGAATCTTTTAAATTATCATTTTTTTTATTGTTTGAATTAATAATATCTTCTAAATTTTTTTCTAAAAAATTTATTTTTTGTTGTAATAAAACTTTTTCTTTTTCACAATTTGAATAAATTTCTGTGCTTTTTATTTCATTTTCATGTAAATTTTTTTCTGCTTGAATAACTTTTTCTTTAAAATCTTTAATAACATTAATATTATTTTTTTCGATATTATTTAATTTTTCTTTTAAATTTTTAATTTCGTTATTTTTTTCATTTATTAAATTATTAATTTTTTCATTTTGATTTTCTTTATCATTATTAATATTTTTATTTTCATCTGTTAATTTAAATAATTTTTCTTTTAATTTTTCAACTTCGTTTATTAAATCTTTATTTTTATTCTTATTATTATTAACTTCATTCATAATATTTTCCATTTTTATTTTATTTAAATTAATTAAATTTGTCATTTCATTCATTTTATTTTTACTTAAAATTCTATTGTGATCGAGAATATTTTTTATTAAAAATTTATATAATGTAATTTCTTTATTTGGACCATTGCAATTTTCATTAACATTTTTAATAAAATTTTTAACATCAAATTTATAATCATTAATATTTTTATAATAATTATTTTTAACTTTATTATCAATTTCCTTAAAATTTTCATTAATAAATTTCAATGTTTCATCTTTACTTAAATTGCTATTTTTTTTCATAACATTAATTTTTTCTTTTCGTAATTTTTCTTTCAAATCTTTTATTTTTTTATCATCAAAATCACCAATAGCTTCATTATAATAAAAATCCACACAATCTTTCTTTATTTTCTTCAATTCCAACTTCAATTTTTTTTCATCCATCGGCAACAAAATTTTACCCACATTTTCTTTATATTTTTTAACAGCTTCATCAATCACTCTCACACATTCAGACTCACACATCAACGTCCAAGCACTTTTAATCACAGGCACTGCGCCTTTATTAATCATATTAACATACGAATTAAGTAAATTAATAAACATTTCACCATTTAAAAAATTCCCATTTAATTTCTTTGGTTTTATTGAATTCATAACAGTTTTTCTTAAATAATTCACTTGCTCTATGAATTCTTTACGTAATTTCGAACTGTCCGTGTTTTCTAAATTCTGTAAATTTCCTTCTTCAGTCAAAGGACGAACTAATGTTACACAATCTCTCGTTGGGAAATATTCTTTTACTAATTGACGAATTTGATTTTTGCTATTTATAAATTCACTCGAACCTTTTTGAATTTCGAGGGATTTTTCTAAATATTCTTTGCTTGTGATTGTTTTGCCATCGGAATTTTTAAGTTGCAAACTAAAATCTCTAATAACCCACATAAAAGAAGGTAAATATAAAGCAAAATCTTTATCGTTGTTTTTATTTTGAATGTTTTTTGTAATATTAACAATGAAACTTAAATTTTGAATTGCGTTTTCATCAATGGTTCCTAAACTATTATAAATAAAATAGCTACTTAATAAAATAGCTAATGTCATTATTTTATTATCGTGATTTTGATCTTCATCAGTCGCTCCAATTCCTTCAGTGTCTATTATAATCACATTTATTGCTTCGCCATTCGGAGTGTGAGCTGGAATGGTTTTGTTCCACATCCATAAACCTTTTGTGCAAGGGTTGATTGAAGGACCGACTGAAAAACCGTTTGAACGATTTAGTAACATACGATTTAGTAAATAACTTTTGCCGGTTCTGTACATTCCAGCAACGGAAATTATTCCTAAGGGGCTGGGTAATGAACGTATGAATTTTTCGGCTTCGGGGTTGATTATAAATTTTCTTTGAGTTAGGTCGTAGTTGACCATTGGAATTGCGCAACCGTCGTTTGTATTTGTTGATGTTGTGGATGTTGATGAGGTAAATGTTGTTGATGTTAGTTTAGAACGATTGTAATACATTTTTTTTTTTTTTGTGTTTTGGAAAATATTTATTATATTTAAATATGAAAAAAAAATAATTTTTTTTTTGATTTATGAAAAAAAATAATTTTTTATTTAATTTAATTATATTTTTAATAATAATATTATATTTATATATAAAAAAATATTATTTATAAAAATAAAATATATAAAATAATAAATAAAATAATTTATTTCAATTCTTCATCAAATAAATTATTATTATTATCAAAATTATTATTATTATAATTTAAATTATTAAATTTATTATTATTATTTTTTTCATTAAAATCCCACAAACTCATATTATAAACTCCAATTTGTCTATCAAAAGTTTTAATTTCATTAACTAAATTATCAATATTTTTTTTGATTTTTTTAATTTTATTTTCTTCATTATTATCTTCATCAAGCAAATTATTTTCATTTTTATTTAATTTATTCATTTTATTTGAAATTCTTTTCATTTCTTCTTCTTTAAATTCAATGTCTTCTTCAATATTCATAAATTCATCTTCATAATTATTAATAGCAGAATTTGTTAATTTAATTTTTTCAATATTTTCTTTAATATTTTTATTTGAACTATTTTGAATTTTTTTTTCTATTTTTTCTATTTTTTTTAATTCATCTTCAATTTCATTATTATAATAATTAATATCATTAGAAATTTCATTAATATTTTCACTCACAAAATTTGAATATTCTTTTATTTTATCAATAACTTTTTTATTATTATTATTATTATTATTTTTAATTTTCTTTTCTTTCAACATTTCATTAAAATTCAAATTAATACTCACTCTTTCAAGTTCTTTTTCCCATTCTTTTTCATTAATTTCATTATTATTATTTTTCAAAATATTATTATAAACATCATTTTCATTTTCTTCAAAATTATTATTATCATCATTTTCAATAAAATCATCATTATTATTATTATTATTATTACCACAAAAATTCGAATTACTAATAAATTTTTTAACCCCAAAACCATTATAAAATAAATTATTACTACCATCTCTAGTGCTTCCAGTAAAATGATTACCGAAATTATAATTAGTATTTGCTTTGAATCCAATGTTAGTATTAATATTATCTTCTAAAATAATATTATCATCATAAATTTTTTCAATTTTATTTTCTTTATTTTTAAAAAATTTCGGTGTTTTAAAAATATAATTTTGATTCATTAAATATTTATCACATAATTGAGTAATCACACTACAAACACTGTCGCCATAACCATATTTAAATCTATTATTAACTACAACTTTAATTTTGTTATTATGTAATTTTTGAACTAATTCATTTAATTGCTCATTTAATTTTAATGTTTTATCATAGCGTTTAAATTCAATTTTATTATCATTTAAATTATTAATACTAATGTTGTTATTTATTATGAACATTAACCAATTGCACAAATCGTAAAAATAAGCAAATTGAACAGGAAAATTTTCCATTTGATTATTATTTTCATAGTTAAAATCATAGCCATAAATATTACAAGCAAAATAAAATTTCGTTATTGGTTCATTATGAAATTTTTTACAGAAATTAATTTCATAATTTAATAAACGTAATTTTTCTATAATATCATCCATTATTATAAAAGGATCAATTTTTGGTTTTTCTTCTAAATGAGATAAATATTCATCACATATTTTAATAACTTCTTTTAATTCCATTCTTTGATTTGGGTCTTTTTTTAACAAACCTTCAATTATTTTATTTGCGGTTTTATATTTATTATTTTCTATTTTCTGAAATTGTCCACTGTTTATTTTATTAAACAAATCCATCATAGAAATTTTTTCATTAGTTTGAAAAGGCGACCTTAAAGTAACTAATTCATACACCACACAACCTAAAGACCAATTGTCACTTTTAAAATCATACCCATTGCTATTAATAACTTCAGGAGCCATGTATAAAGGAGTTCCTACACGAGAAAATGCTTTGAAAGTTTCGTCGCTCATTGCTCTTCCTAAACCTAAATCACCTAATTTAAAAGTTCCGTCTGAGAAAATTAAAATATTCGCTGGTTTTAAATCACGATGAATTATACGACGCTCATGCATATGATTTAATGCACTGGCTATTTCTTTTGTATATTCTATTACTTTTGATTCGTCTATTAAATCACCTTCTAATTTGTATTTTTTTATTAAACGCTTTACATCGCCTTTATCTGCCCATTCTATTGCGATGAATAATTGATTTTTGGCCATGAATGAATCGAGATATTTTACTATAAAAGGATGGTTTACTTTTTTTAGTAATTCTACTTCTTGTAAACATTTATCTACTGTGTTTTTGTCCATCATGTCGTATATTTTTATTATTTTTAAGGCTACTAATTTTTGATCTAATTGACGTTCTGCTTGATAAACTGTTGAAAATTTCCCACTTCCTAAATATTTTATTATTTTGTATCCTTCTTCTATTTTACCTACAATTTCTAAGGATTTATCCATTTTAGTTTTTATTATTTTTATTTTTATTTTTATTAAAAATTAATTTTTATAAATTTAAATTAATTTTTTTTATTAATTATTTATTTTTATTGTTTTTGAATTAAAATGGGGATTGGGGATTGGGG
>JAEEGI010030043.1_pt1 | contig 10235 bp, 8 predicted proteins | sample 8958751 | NCBI WGS metagenome assembly JAEEGI01 (sample SAMN16246545, study PRJNA631951) | gut metagenome | biome: gut microbiome; feature: rumen; material: KS-attached | host: Bos | place: Iran: Karaj | collected 2018-10 | reverse complement strand
CATACGGCCGAGCATATCCCAGAAGTTCTTTCCTCTTTCACGCAATATGCTGAAATCTACTCCAGCAAGCTGCATGCAGTAGATGATAAGCGCTACTAATAAGAGGGTGATATATGGTGCAGCATTAAATCTCTCACGCACTTTTTTACCGTTTGCCAGTGTAAAACTGCGCGGGTAGAAAATATGCAGGAGGTCCTGAATGAAATTGAACATCACTCAGCCCCCTTCATCAGTTCATCGTCTTTGAGCTCGCGGCCATAGATCTGCTTGAGCACATCATCATTTACCTCGCCAGTCGGACCATCATAAACGATCTGGCCTGCCCTGATACCGATTACGCGGTCAGCATACTGCAGTGCAAGATCCACGTGATGGATGTTGATGACCACAGTAATGTTCATTTCACGGTTGATTCGCTTAAAATCTTCCATAACGATATCAGCCATAACAGGATCTAGGGCTGCGACCGGTTCATCAGCTAGAATGATTTCGGGATTCTGGGCAAGCGTCCGGGCGAGTGCCACACGCTGCTGCTGACCGCCTGAAAGCTGATCAGCTCGTGTATAGGCCTTTTCCAGTATGCCGACTTTATCCAGAGATTCCAGTGCGAGCAGTTTATCCTTTTTCGAATACAATCCCAGCAGTGTCCTGACGAAAGACATGTCGGCAACACGCGCTGACAGTACGTTGTTGATCACGCTGGTTCGCGTTACCAGGTTGAAGGACTGAAACACCATACCGATCTTGCGACGGAACTTGCGCAGGGCACGTCGGCTGAGTGCAGAGACATCTGTACCGTTTACTGTCAGCTTACCACCGGTAATGTCAATCATCTTATTTACGGTACGGATCAACGTGGATTTGCCTGCGCCTGAAAGACCGATCACTGCGACAAATTCACCCTGCTGTATTTCAAGGTTCACATCATTCAGACCAAGCACTCCATTGGAGTACTGTTTATATACGTGTTCAAATTTGATCATGCCGCATCCTCTTTCCCGGTTTGCTGGGCAGTCTGGCCATAGTTCAATGAAAGGGGCGCATTCACGGAATGCGCCCCTTGATAGGTCTTATGAATTAGTCGAAAATGGTGAGGGAAGCACGGGTGCCATCGAAATCGCTGTCTTCAACGATCATGTAGCCGGTGTGGCTGTAAGGAGCAACGCAGGCTTTGCCTTCATCAGTCTGGATGATGTTGATGAACGCCTGCTGCAGTGCAGCCTTCAGTTCCGGTGTAATGTAAGGAGCGGTGCCGACAGAGATTGTATCGTTCATGATCATGTCGGTGCAGCCGATCAGCTTCAGGCAGTCAAAGACATTCTTGCCTTCCTGAGCAAGTTCGGGGTATGCATTCTTGAACGCTTCTTCAGCATAGTCGTTCTGACGGGTATCGGCAAAGCCGGCATACACATCGGCCTGGCCCAGTACGACTGCCTCACAGTTGTTGGGATAGCTTCCGCCAAAGGTGGCGTGTGCTAGGTTTTCAACGGTCTTCTTGGATTCGCCAATGCCTTCGCCGAACATCTTATTCAGCCAGATGCTGGGATAGGTGTAAGAAGCACCGCTGCCAGGATTACCCAGCGCCCAGGTCGCGCCATTGACATCATCCCAGGTCAGTGTATTGGCACGGGCCTTCTCCAGCAGTTCAGCACCTTTTTCGGTCAGGCAGTTGACATAGATGAGGGAGCGATAGCCAACGGCTACTTCATCGCTCTTGCCTACTTCGACGTTCCAGTCATCGAAATAGTCACTGGTGACAGACAGAGCAGCACGGGTGGAAGCCAGAATGACATCAACACCGTCAGCGGCATACAGGACGTACGTGGAGGCAGGCAGGAAGCCTACATCGATGGTACCGCTGATCATGCCTTCGCCAACGACTGTGTAGTCAGTACCGACACCGATGTCGATTTCTTTCACATCGAAGCCGCTCTTGGCGAGTTCGTCTATCAGCATCTGCTTGAGGGGCTCGGAAGCGGTCATCATGTCCTCGACGCTTGCGCTGGGAACAAAATAGACAGTCAGTTTGTCGATCACGGTGTTGTCAGCAAAAGACACACTGGCAACGCTCAGCAGCATAGCAACAGCAAGGACGAGTGCAAACAGTTTTTTCATAGTCATCTCTCCTTTTTAATTGGTCGTGTTTTACCATTTGTATTCTATATTACAGGGTATCAAATGTCAATCTGCCAGGGGACCTGAAAACTTTGAAAAGACTGTTACGAACTGTTAAGTTAACCATACATTATGCCCTTACTGTGAATTGTGGAAAAGGCTATCTATTCATCTTTCAGTCAAGACCTAAATAGGTTCTCAGTATTCTCAGCCCGGCTTCCGGAATGCAGAACCTGGCTCTGCTGTGATGGATTTCTTCCCATACGGCATTAAGGCTAAACCACCTGACTTCGGATACTTCGCTTTCCTGGAGCGTCAGGCTACCCAAGGCACCATGGTATACAAAAACAGTCGTGAATTCATTATCCCGGAAGATCCGGCCATGGAATTCCTTCTCATAGCGGATACGGAAAGTACCGGCAAACGAAAGCTGATCCGGAGAAGCATCTATTCCAAGTTCTTCCTTCAACTCTCTGAGCGCGGATTCAAGTGGTTCATCCCCGGCTGTGATGTGACCGGCTGATGAAGTATCATACATACCCGGATATGATTCTTTCTTTTCACTGCGCTTTTGAAGGAGGACCTCATATCCATCACCAGTAGGCCTGACGATCCACACATGCGCTGTCCGATGCATAATGCCCTTAGCATGTGCTTCTTCACGGGATACAGTCTTTCCGGTCGATTTGCCGTTTTCATCCACGATATCAAGATATTCCATTCTGATTCACCGGATATCAAAATTATAGCTTGATCCCGTCGATTTCTTCTGTAAGACGGCAGATCTCATCGATCACAGAACCGATATAATCGATTGTTGCGTTTAGAGGCCCGTCTGTTGTGATATCGAATCCAGCGATTCTGGCGAGACCTACAGGGGTTTCTGTTCCGCCGGCAGCAAGGAACTTTTTCCAGTCTTCTACTGCGACTTTTCCTTCCTTTTCGATGCGTAGCATGGCCTGGGTAGCTACGGTAAGTCCGGCGCTGTATGTGTAGGGATAAAGACCCATATAGTAATGCGGCTGACGCATCCAGGTGAGTTCTGCCCCATCAGGAATTTCTACAGCATCACCCCAGAACAGTTCAAGGTTTTTACGGAACAGATCACTGAGTACATCGGCATTTACACTGCCACCCTCATCGATGATGCGGTATACCTCACGCTGATACCAGGCTTCTCTCAGATGTGTTACAAAGTTGTGATAATATGTATTGCTGATCAGACTTGAGAGCACCCAACGGCGGAAGCGTTTGTCCTCCTTTGCATGCACCAGGTAATTAGTCAGGAGCAGTTCGTTCATAGTGGAAGGTGCTTCTACCAAGTACATGGAAGGATCAGCGTTATAATACGACTGTGACCGATCGCTGTACATAGACTGTCCGGCATGGCCAAGCTCATGCGCAATGGTGAACACATCAGACATCCGGTTGTTCCAGTTCAGCAGGATGAATGAATTCTGACGATAGATACCTGAGCAAAAACCGCCGGTGCTCTTACCGATGTTTCTGGCAAAATCAATCCAGCGTTCCCGATAAGCGCGGTCTACCATTTCCGTATAGTCTTCACCAAGAATGGAGAGCGCTTCATGTACATATTTATGGGATTCTTCGATAGTGACCTTTGGGTCATACTCGGGGTCTATCGCTATCTTCAGATCTGCAAAGGTTACTTTGTCCAGATTGTGCTTTTTCTCAAGAAGTTTGGCATAGCGGCGCATATGAGGAGCAAGACGTTCGGTTATTACGTCGATCTGGCGGTTATACATTTCCCGGGTTACTTTCTGTGAAAACAGCAGACTGTCAAATACATTGTCAAACTTGCGCAGTTCGGACATTGTTTTCTCCTGCGTTACACAGGCGTTGTATGCGGCGGCAGTCGTGTTCTTGTACTTGCTGAGCGTGTCATAGAACGCGCGGAAAGCTGCTCGCCGTATCCTCGTATTTTCTTCCAGTTCATAATTATCTTCATAAAGCGAATATCCCAGCGGGTATTCTTTTCCATCTACGGTAAACGGGTCAAAAGCAATATCAGCTAGTTTCATTGTGTTGTAAATGGTATAGGGGACACCAAGCGACCTGCTGAGCGCAGCCAGTGTTTTTTCAGTTTCAGGAGAGAGCATGTGCGCTTTCTTTGCAATCAGGTCCTGCAGATAGATGCGGCATCCCTTGGCAAGCTGAGCGGCAGTTTCCAGTTCCTTTTCAGGGGCAAGAAGGATCTCGCTGTCGACGAAGGATAGTTCGCTTTCGAGACGAGTGAGTTCATCGCTGACTTTTTCTTCACGTTCACGCAGCTCGTTATCAGTATAATCTGCTTCCAGAGCCAGCCCACTGTAACTCCAGATGCGGGAGACCGACACAAGAATAGGCTCCATCTCATCAAGGCAGTTCACGATTTTTTCAGCAGTATTCAGCTGTCCTGAATAGGTCTCCGAAAATTTTTTGACAGCATCCTTGGTTTCATTAAGCGCCTTCCACATGAGTTCTTCGCTTGCAAATATCAGGGACAGGTCCCAGGTTTCATTGACGGGTACATCTTTGCGGGTACATAGTTCCATATGCATACCTCTTTCCCACCAGAACAGGTGTTGAATTATCATTAGCAGACTTTTGATTGTATGGGGTTTCATAATAGCATAGATTTGCGGAATCAGCAACTGTTGCGAATGCCCCGAGAGAGCAGTCATAGTGTATGGAAAATGAAGCTATAGACAGTATGATTAACGATTTACATATAAAAAATGTCCGCAATTAATACCATTGCAGACATGTGTGGTGGAGGCGAGGGGAATCGAACCCCTGTCCGAAGACCAAATCGCGGCATTTTCTCCGAGCGCAGCTTACCTTTTGAATTTCCCTCTGTCGGCCGCCGATAAACGGGCTGGAGACATTGGTAGCTTCATAGTGCCGGTACTGCCGCAAAGCTTAGGCAGACCCGTTCCTCACATCGATGACGCCGCTTGCCGAAGCCGTGAGCGCTTCGGGGCGACGGCCGCCATATTAGGCAGCGAAAGCGAAACTGTTATTGTCAGTTCATTTTAAAGGTTCCCCGTTTTTACGAGGCCAGGGTCCTCGGCTCGCTTATCCCGTTCTTCGTGTCCCCGTCGAAACCAGTACGCCCCCTTGTCAGTAAAATGAATGCGGTTAGTCAGTAGACTGTGTGCGGACAGCGCGCTGAGCGGTACGTTCCATTTCGCGCTCAGCTGCAGCATCTCGCTTGTCATGAAGGTGCTTGCCCATGCATACACCAAGTTCCAGTTTGACACGGCCGTCTTTCAGATACAGTTGAAGCGGAATCAGCGTATATCCTTTGCGCTGTACCTGCTGGAGCAACTTGCGGATCTCAGCCTTATGCAGGAGCAACTTCTTGGGTCGCAAGGGATCTACATTGAATACATTTCCCTGCTCGTAAGGACTGATGTGCATTGACTCAACGAAGGCTTCGCCATCCTTGATACGGGCAAAACTTTCCTTCAGATTAACACGACCTTGACGAATTGACTTGACTTCGGTTCCATGCAGTGCCAGACCGCATTCGTAGGTTTCTTCCACGAAATAATCGTGCCGCGCACGGCGATTGCTTGCCACGGGCTTGATTCCTTTTTGACGGGCCACACGCGCCACCTCCTTCCGTGGGGTCTCATTATAGCATATCAGATCAATGAACGCAAATCAGTTTTTTCACGAATACACGTGATAGCACATTAGTAAAATCAAATCATTATTGTCATTAGTGGAATCATATTTTTATTTGTGGCAATAGTGGCCGTGTGTTATAATACACTAAAGAATGCTGGGGAGGAAACATGAAGCGGATTCTGGGCGATATCCGGCGTGCTGATGCCGACTTTGACCTGATCAGGCGCGGTGAACGTGTAGCAGTAGGCGTGTCCGGTGGAAAGGACAGTCTGGTCTTGCTGCGCGCAATGGCGCTGTACAGCCGCTTTGATATTAAGCCTTTTGAAGTGATTGCTATCACCTTAAAAACTGGTGATCCGTTTGACACAGGCAGGATCAGAACACTCTGTGAAGAGCTTGATGTGTCTTATTATGTTGAAGAATGCGACCTGATCCATGAGCTTTTTGATGTCCGAAAGGAAGAGCATCCTTGCGCGTTGTGTGCACGTTTGCGTCGCGGGGCGCTGCTGCGTATGGCAGCAGGCCTCGGGTGCAGTAAATTGGCGCTTGGACATCATCGCGAGGATGTTGAGGAAACCCTGCTCATGAGCCTTCTGCACGAAGCACGGCTACATACATTTCAGCCATTGACAGTAATGGAAGATCAGCCAGTTGCCGTGATCCGGCCTATGGTTTATGTACCTGAGAAGGAAATAATACATGCTGCCCGCAAGTTTTCGGTTCCTGTTGTGAAAAATCCCTGCCCGGTAGACGGACAGACAGAACGTCAGGAGATGAAAGAACTTCTGAATTCTTTAAACCGCAGGTATCCGAAGGCACGCGAATATCTGCTGAAAGCACTGCGTGAGAATGACGGAAGCGGATTATGGAATCGCTGCGAACGGGAGGATCACTGAGCATGGAAGAACTGCGAGTGACCGCCGGTGAAACGGCGTTCCGGAATGAAGAGAATGGCTACACGGTACTGCAGTGCAGGCTGAACCATGAAGAAATAACCGTCGTGGGCATCATGCCTGAGATCGCGCCGGGAGAGCAGGTCGCTTTTACGGGCGTGTGGACAGAGCATCCGCAGTATGGCCGGCAGCTGAAAGCTGAGCGCTGCGAGGTTCTGACACCTTCTACACTACTTGGCATAGAAAGATACCTGGGCAGCGGTCTCATCCGCGGCATAGGGGCCTCGACAGCACGCCTGATCGTACAGCACTTTGGACTTAAAACACTGGATATCATCGGGGAACAACCCGGAAGATTGATTGAAGTGGCCGGGATCGGGCCTAAAAGAGCGGCACAGATCGCCGAAAGCTTTCAGGAGCAGTATGCGACACGTCAGGTGATGGTGTTCCTGCAGACTTACGGTATTTCGCCGGGTATGGCTGTTAAAATCGCAAAGGTCTACGGTACACGTGCTCAGGAAATCGTGCGGTCGAATCCATACCGGCTTGTGGAGGATGTGGAAGGCATTGGCTTCCTTACAGCGGACCGGATCGCACTTTCCATGGGTATGGAACCAACAAGCCCAGAACGGCTGAGTGCTGGGTTGATATATGCATTGCAGGATGCTGCAGCCTCAGCCGGGCATACATATTTGCCCAGAGTTGAACTGTTGAATACAGCCGGGAAACTGCTTCGTGTTCAGCCTGTGGTTCTGGAAACGCATTTGTCGCAGCTGTTGCTGAGCCAGCGCCTCCGGACGTGTAATACCGATACAGGCGACGGTGTTTTCTTACCGCAGATGTGGCAGGCGGAATTGGAGATTGCCCGGAGGATTCGGGAGCTTCAGGACTCGGCACATACTGTAAATCGCGGCAAGATAGATGTACAGATATCCCACTATGAAAAAGAAAATGATATTTGCTTTTCGCCTACGCAGAAGAAAGCAATCTCCATGGCTGTTCAGGAGGGTGTGCTTGTTATAACGGGCGGGCCCGGTACGGGAAAAACAACGATTATCAACTGTATTCTGTCTGTGCTGAAAAAAGAAAGTGTTATGTTGGCAGCACCTACCGGGCGCGCCGCCAAGCGAATGAGCGAGGCAACGGGGCGTGAAGCCAAAACATTGCACCGACTGCTGGAATATGGCGGGGGCGACGGCGCCTTTGTACGCGATGAAGACAATCCATTGGACTGTACTTGTCTGATCGTTGATGAAATGAGTATGGTCGATGTTTATCTTATGCGTGCATTTCTGCGCGCATTGCGTCAGGGTACACGCCTCATCATGGTGGGGGATGCTGATCAGCTGCCGTCCGTGGGCGCAGGCAATGTACTGGGTGATATCCTGCAGAGCGGGACAGTGCCGTCTGTACGGCTTACGGAGATATTCCGCCAGGCAGAAAGCAGCCTGATCGTGCGGAATGCACATGCGATCAACCGCGGGGAAATGCCTGTTCTTAATCAGCGTGGCGGGAATTTCTTCTTTGAAAGAAAACCGTATGGCGAGGATGCAGCAAAAAGTATAGTAGCGCTGTGTAATGAGCGATTGCCGGGGTATCTCAACGCTTCTGATCCGCTGCATGAAATACAGGTATTGTCTCCGACGAAAAAAGGTGCATGCGGAGTTGCTGCGTTGAACACACTGCTGCAGGAAGCTCTGAATCCACCTGCTTCCGATAAAGAGGAGATAAAGCACGGTGAACGTATTTTCCGCCGCGGTGACAAGGTAATGCATGTAAAGAATAACTACCAGCTGGAATGGATCGATGGCAGCGGCACTGAGGGAGTAGGCGTATTTAACGGTGATATGGGCACGATACTGAGCGTAGATCGTGAAGAGCAGGAATTGACAGTGTTGTTTGATGATGACCGGACTGGCATTTACGAATATGCCATGCAGGATGAACTGGAACTTGCCTACTGCTTATCGGTACATAAAAGCCAGGGCAGCGAGTTTAATTGCGTTGTGATGCCGGTAGTAGGTGGACCGCCGATGCTGCTGACACGCAATTTATTCTATACTGCACTGACGCGTGCCAAGAAGCTTGTGGTGCTTGTGGGCCGCGAAGAGGCTGTGGCTGACATGGTGCATAATGACCATATAGCGCGCCGCTATACAGCCTTATGCCAGAGAATGCGTGAGCTTGATGAAGCTGGGGCTTGAATACTGCAATAGACACAAAAATATAGAGCATAAATTCAGAGAAGATAGGAGGTCGACAGATGAAACGGTTTCTTGCTGTTGATATCGGCGCATCCAGCGGGCGGCATATCGTTGGATGGAAGGAGAACGGCGAGATCAGGACACAGGAAGTCTATCGCTTTCCGAATGGGGTCAAAGAAGAAAACGGACATCTGACATGGGATATCAAAGCTCTTCTTTTCCATGTGAAAGCGGGAATAGATGAAGCATTGAAAACATATCCCGGAATCGAAAGCCTTTCGGTTGATACCTGGGGCGTAGACTATGTGCTGATGCGGGAAGATCAAGAAGTATTGCCATGCTATGCATACCGGGACAGCCGGACGGAAATGGCCATCCCGAAGGTGCATGAACTTATTCCTTTTAATGAATTATACTGCCGCACGGGTATACAGTATCAGCCGTTCAATACACTGTATCAGCTATGTGCAGACAGGTTTTCTGGACGCCTGGAGGCTGTTACGGATTTCCTGATGATGCCCGGATACCTGATGTATAAACTCTGCGGAGTGAAAGCACATGAGTATACAAACGCTACTACCGGTGGGATGGTGAATGCTGGGACCGGCGAATATGATCCGGAAATCATTTCACGATTAGGACTTCCCAGACACCTGTTCCGACAGCTTCAGCAGCCGGGTACTGTGATTGGAGAATATAAAGGGATCAGGGTCATCCTTTGTGCTACGCATGATACAGGGAGTGCGGTTGAAGGAATTCCCATGGAAGGGAATGAACTCTATATCTCTTCAGGCACATGGAGTTTGCTGGGAGTCAAAACGTCAGGACCCATAGCTAATGATAGCAGCCGGGAAGCCAATTACGGCAATGAGGGAGGAGTAGGGTATAACCGTTACCAGAAAAACCTGATGGGAATGTGGTTGGTGAACAGGCTCCGAGCCGAAATCTGCCCTGAAAAGCCCTGGAATGAGATCACTGCAGAAGCCCAAGACAAGCATTTCGATCATCTGGTCGATGTTAATGATCCTATTTTTCTGGCTCCCGAAAGCATGAAGGCAGCATTTGATGCCAGACTTCCGCATCCGCCTAAGTGTGATATGGGTTATTTCCGCTGCGCTTACCGATCATTGGCGCAGGGGTATAGACAAGCCATCGAAGAGATAGAGCGTAATACAGGAATGACTTACCAGAAACTGTATATTGTCGGCGGCGGGGCAAAAAACAGTTTCTTGAACAGACTCACTGAAGAGGCCACAGGCAAACAAGTGATTGCTTTGCCGATAGAAGCAACATCATTGGGAAACCTGAAAATACAGATGGAGGCAGAAAAAGCATGAACTACGAAGAAGAGAAAAAGAGATATGCCGCACTTGGGGGTGGCTCGGAT
>JAEEGI010030039.1_pt1 | contig 10236 bp, 7 predicted proteins | sample 8958751 | NCBI WGS metagenome assembly JAEEGI01 (sample SAMN16246545, study PRJNA631951) | gut metagenome | biome: gut microbiome; feature: rumen; material: KS-attached | host: Bos | place: Iran: Karaj | collected 2018-10 | reverse complement strand
GGAAGTCGAAGAGCCCCTGGAACTTCAGGTTGTGGATGGTGTAGACCGTGCGGATGGCCCGATACCGCTCGTCGATGCCGTACTGGGCCCGAAGGAGCACGCTCAACAGCCCGCACTGCCAGTCGTTGCCGTGGAGTACGTCCGGGAACCAGCCGATCCGGGGCAGGGCCTCCAGGATGGCCCGGCAGAAGAAGGCGAACCGATAGCCCTCGTCCTGGTCGCCGGTGTAGACCCGGTCCCCGCCGAAGAGGGCCAGGTTGTCTACGAAGTAGTACCGGACCCCGTTCTCCACGATGGTGTCGATGCCGCAGTAGACCCGATCGCTCCCCATGAGCACGGTGAAGTCCACCACGTGCTCCATGGAGCAGATGTAGGTGTAGGGGATCAGCCGGTACTTGGGCAGGATCACCCGCACGTCCAGCCCCTCCTGGTTCAGGGCCACGGGCAGGGCGCCCGCCACATCGGCCAGGCCCCCGGTCTTGATGAAGGGCATGGCCTCGCTGGCGCACAGGAGCACCTTCAACGGCCCCTTCTCGACCACGGGCTCCGCCTGGGGGATGATCTTTTCGACCACCGGCTTCCCTTTGGAGGAAGGGGGCCGCTTCATGGTTTTTGCAGTGCTCATACGGTTTGATTCTTTCTGATCACGATGGGGAAGTTGTCGTAGCCCTGGAGGTTCCGGCCCGGCAGGATCTTCACGCCCTTGTCCAGAATCACGTGGTCCAGAAGCACGTTCTCGCCGATCTCAGCGCCCTGCATGACGATGCTGTTGTAGATGCGGGCGCCGGGCTTCACATGGACGCCGCGGAAGAGGATGGAGTTCTCCATCAGCCCCTCGATGACGCAGCCGTCGGCCACCAGGGAGTTCTTCACCTGGGCGCTGACGGTGTAGCGGGCGGCCACCTCGTCCTTCACCTTGGTGTAGATGGGCCGATGGGCGTTGAACAGGTCCGCCTGCACGTCCGGGTTCAGCAGGGCCATGCTGCCGGCGAAGTAGCTCTCGATGGACTCCAGCCGGGCCAAAAAGCCCTCGTACTTGAAGCCCATGATGTTCAGCGTCCGATACTTCTTCAGCAGGATGTCCCGATGGAAATCGTACTCGCCCCGGGCGTAGGCCTCCTCCACCAGGTACTCCAAAAGCTCCTTCTTGAGGATCATCACGTCGGTGCTGCGGTTCACGCTCCGGGGCCGATAGGCGTCCAGCTCCATGTCCGTGACCCGGCCCTTCTCGTCCATGATGAGCCTCAGATCCTGGCTCTGCTCCTCAGGGCGCAAGGATCCGTCCTCGGCGTAGAGGATGGTGATGTCCGCGCCGGTGGCCACGTGCTGCTCCATCATGGCCACCAGATCCACGTTCATGACCACCCGGGGCCAGGCCAGGACCACGTAGTCCTCCTGGGTCCGGCGCACATAGCCCATGACGGACCGGATGGCGTCGATGGCGCCCCGGAAAACGCCGGCGTTGTCCTTGGTCATGAAGGGGGGCAGGATGAAGAGGCCGTCGCGCTTCCTATGCAGGTCCCACTCCTTGCCGGAGCCCAGATGGTCCATGAGGGAATGATAGTTCTTCTCCGTGACCAGGCCCACGCTGGTGATGCCGGCGTTGACCATGTTGGAGAGGGTGAAATCGATGAAGCGATACCGGCCGCCGAAGGGGACCGCCGCCGCGGAGCGGGACAGGGTCAGATCCTTGAGATGGGTGGTCCGATCAGCGGTGACGATGAGGCCGAATGCGTTGTTGGTCATAGCTTACGCCTCCTTTGCGGGCTGGTGGGGGTTCTCGGCGTTGACCACGGCCCCCTTGGCGAGGTACGCCCGCGGGGGGATGGTCACGTCGTTGCCGATGAGGGTGATGTCGCCGGTGAGCTTGTTGTTCACCTTCTCGCCGGGGCGGACGGGCCCGCCCACCATGGAGAAGTCGCCCACCACGGAGTTCTCGCCTACGATGGCCTTCTCCACGGTGACGTTCTTGCCCACCACGGCGTTGGGGAAGATGATGCTGTCCTTCACCACGGCCCCCTTCTCGATGCGGGCGCCGGAGAAGATGACCGAGTCAGTCACGGTCCCCTCCACCACCGCGCCTTCCGCCACCAGGGCGTTGGTGACCTGGCCGGTGAGGCCGATATAGTGAGGCGGCATGACCGCGTTGCGGGTGTAGATGCGCCAGCTGTCGTCGTCCAGATCCAGCACCGGCTTCTGGCCCAGCAGGTCCATGTTGGCCTCCCACAGGCTCTGGATGGTGCCCACGTCCCGCCAATAGCCCTCGAAGGGATAGGCCACCATGACCTCGCCGCTGTTGAGCATGGCGGGGATGATGTTCTTGCCGAAGTCGTTGCTGGAGTTGGGATCGGCGTCATCCGCCTCCATGTAGCTCCGCAGCTTCTTCCAGTCGAAGATGTAGATGCCCATGGACGCCAGGTTGCTCTTGGGCTCCTTGGGCTTCTCCTCAAAGGATTCGATGAAGCCATCCACGTTGGCGTTCATGATGCCGAAGCGATGGGCTTCCTCCCAAGGCACCTGGAGCACGGCGATGGTGGCCGCCGCTTTCTTCTGGCGATGGAAGGCAAGCATCTTGGCGTAGTCCATCTTGTAGATGTGGTCGCCGGAGAGGATGAGCACATAGTCGGGATCGTACTGGTCCACGAACTCCCGGTTCTGCCAGATGGCGTTGGCGGTACCGCTGTACCAGTGGCCGTTCTCACCCTCGGTCACATAGGGGGGCAGCACGAACACGCCGCCGTAGTTGCGATCCAGATCCCAGTGCTGGCCCGTGCCCAAATAGGCGTTCAGCGCCAGAGGCCGATACTGGGTGAGCACGCCCACCGTGTCAAAACCGGAGTTGACACAGTTGCTGAGGGGGAAATCGATGATCCGATACTTGCCGCCGAAGGGAACGGCAGGCTTGGCCATGTTGGAGGTAAGCACGCCCAACCGACTGCCCTGTCCGCCGGCCAGCAGCATGACCACGATCCGTTTTTTCATCCTTGAGTCACATCCTTTCCATCGCTTTTCTCGTATTTATAGTACATCCCGCAGAAGGGGAACAGATCCACCTTGACCTCGTAGGGGAACTTGCCGCCCGGGGCCGCCTTGACGGCCGGGAGGGGCTTGTTCTGCTCCGGCGGAAGCTCGCCCGTGGAGAACACGGGGATGAGCTTCCCCTCGCCCGGCACGCCCATGGGATAGCCGGGCCGGGACACGGGGGTGAAGTTGAACACGCACAGCAGCGTTTCCTCCTTGCTCTTGCGGAAGAAGGAGACCACGGAGGTGTCCTTGTCGTCCACCACGCTCCACTCGAAGCCGTCCCAGCCGTCGTCCCGCTCGTAGAGGGCGGGGTTGTCCCGGTAGAACCGGTTCAGGCCCCGGACGAACTTGCGGAATTCGTCGTGCTTGGGGTAGGAGAGGAGGAACCATTCCAGGCTTTCGTAGAACCGCCACTCGATGAAGGTGCCCAGTTCGATCCCCATGAAGGTGAGCTTCTTGCCCGGATGGGCCATCTGGTAGGTGAGCAGGAGCCGAAGCTGTTCGAACTTCTCCTCGTAGGAGCCGGGCATCTTGTTCAGCATGGACTTCTTCCCGTGGACCACCTCGTCGTGGGAGAAGGGCAGCACATAGTGCTCGGAGAAGGCGTAGGTCAGGCTGAAGGTGAGCTTGCTGTGGTGATACTGGCGGTAGATGGGGTCCATCTCCATATAGGAGAGCATGTCGTTCATCCACCCCATGTTCCACTTGAAATCGAAGCCCAGACTGTCCTCGTGCTTGTTGGTGACCTTGGGGAAGGCGGTGCTCTCCTCGGCGATGAGGAGCTTGTGGCCCTCCAGGCTGTGGACCGCCCAGGAGAGGTGCTTGAAGAGGGCGATGGCGGAAAGGTCCTCCCGGCCCCCGTTGCAGTTGGGGAGCCAGTCGTTCCCATCCCGGCCAAAGTCCATGTAGAGCATGCAGCTGACCGCGTCCACCCGCAGGCCGTCCATGTGGCACTCCTCCAGCCAGTAGACGGCGCTGGAGGTGAGGAAGCTGCGGACCTCGGGCTTGCCGTAGTCGAAGAGGAGCGTCCCCCACTGACGCATGTCCCCCCGGCGGGGATCGCTGTACTCGTAGCAGGGGGTGCCGTCGAAGAGCCTGAGACCGTGGTCGTCCCGGGTGAAATGGGCCGGGACCCAGTCCATGATGACGCCGATGCCCCGCTGATGGGCCTGGTCCACGAAGTATTTGAGATCATCCGGGGAGCCGTAGCGGCTGGTGGCGGCGAAATAGCCCGTCACCTGGTAGCCCCAGCTGGGGTCGTAGGGATAGGCCAAAAGGGGCATGACCTCGATATGGGTATAGCCCATATCCTGCACGTAGGGCAGCATCTCGTCCGCCAGCTGCCGGTAGGAGAGGCCCTCCTTCCAGCTGCCCAGGTGGCATTCGTAGATGTTCATGGGCCCGGTGTGGGCGTCCTTGAGCCCCGCCAGATAGGCCCCGTCCTGCCAGGGGTAGGGATCCGGATCGTAGACCAAGGAGGCGGTGCCTTGAGGCTCGCCCATGCGTCCGTATGGATCCGCCTTCATCACCACGGACCCGTCCGCCCGGGTCACCACGTACTTGTACTTTTGGTAGGGCTGGGCGTTTTCGATGACGGCTTCCCACAGCCCGTCCTGCCGCCGCCAGGCGGGATTCTGGGTGTAACTCCAGCCGTTGAAATCCCCGGCCACGGTGACGAATCGGGCGTTGGGCGCCCAAACGAGGAAGCGATAGCCCACCTCCGCCCGGTGGCAGCCCAGTACTTGGTAGGCCCGAATGCAGCTCCCGTGATAGAATTGAGAAACGAGATCGGTCATGGTTCCTCCCTATAAGTGCATAGTAAGGCAAAGTATAGATATATAATATCATCCTTCCCGCCATTTGCCAATACTTTTCTCATGCATCTGTCCTCTCCTTCTCTATTGCGGGGAGGGCGAAAAAATGCTATACTGCCCCATATGAAGATCGAGCGGGAAAAAGCCATACGGTTCAGCATGCTGGTCACGGTCCTGGTGATCGTGTCTTTGAGCGTGGTGCTGGGAGTGCTCCTTGGAAGCGAGGGCAAGCTGAAGGCGGGTTTTCGTTCGCCTCGGATCACGCCTACGGCCTCCGCCCTGCCCTCCGCCACCACCGCCCAGGTCAAGGTGACCCCCGCGCCCACCCCCATCCAGGTCCAGGTGCAGCGGGACTATCCGCCGAACGCCGTGGACGTGCGGGCGGACGGGAAGCTTTTGTATACGGCGGTGAACGCTCGGGCAGCCAGAAAAGCGCTGGAACAGTACCTTGCCGAGACCGCCGGCTTGAATCTGGCGGAAAACGAACGGCTCCTTAGGGCCGGGTTCGATCAAACGCTGACCTTGGAGGAGCCCTCGGGGGATGGGGAGCTGCTGCAGGTGGAGGAAGCGGTGAACACTCTGAAGGCGGACGAGGGGCTTTTGCCCATCAGCCGCACGGTGGTCCGCTGCGTCATCGACCGGGGCGAGATCCAGACCGTGACCAGGGAGAACCCGCTGCTGGCGGCGGGGAGCCGGATCTATCGGTCCATAGGGGTGAGCTCCTTCATCCTTTCCTATTATGAGACCACCTACCGGGGCCAGGCCGCCTTCTCCGAAGTGAAGACCAACGAGTTCGCCGTAGGCCAGGGCAAGGCCGACCAAGTCATCGAGGACGGGTCCCTGATCCTGGCCGCCGCGTCGGCGGAAGCCGGTCCAGCCGCCGCGCCCATTGAAGGGTTCGCACCCCAGTGGCCAGTGACGGGGACGGTGGAGACCTCCTTCGGCATGGTGGACGGGCTGCCCCATTACGGGATAGACATCGCCGCCGAAAACGGCGCCCGGGCGGCATCTCCGGCGGAGGGCGTGATCGTCTATTGCGGCCCCCGGGGCCAGCTGGGGCTGGTCATCGACGTCCTCCACGACGAGACCGGGTGCCTGTCCCGCATCATCGGCTGCGAGCGGGCGATGGTGGAGCTGTATCAGCGGGTACGCAAGGGGGAACCGGTGGGCGTGCTGCCCCAATCCCCCAGCGGGAACAGGGCGATGCTGCGGTACGAGCTGCTGGTGAACGGGCTGCCCGTGAACCCGGAGAAATATCTGCCGAAAAAATAAGGGCCTTGTCCCATAAAACAGCGCAAGGATGGCTTAAAACCATCCTTGCGTTTTTTCTGTTCGCACACGTCACCGGCTCCGAACGAACCACAAAGGATCGTCCGTGGGCAGGCAGGGCAGCGTCAGCGTTTCGCCGGCCGGGTATAGGGAGCCCCGGCCCCGAAGCCGCCAGCCAGAGCCCAGATCCGGCAGCGTCACGGTCATCTGTGTGGCCCCTTCGTCGAAGACGGGACAGGCCAAAATGTCCGGGCCGCAAAGGAAGCAATCGCTGTTCGGATCGTACCCCGGATCCTGCAAAAAGACGGGCTGGAGCAGGGGCTCGCGGACCAGGCGGCATCTTTCCGCCTGCTCGTACAGATAGGGGACCAGGCTTTCCCGCAGGGCGAAGAAGCGCCGGACCACAGGCAACAGGTCCGGGTACAGCCAGGGCATGGTGGGCTCCGCCTCCGGTTTCCAGGAGTGGAGCACGAACCGGGGCAGGAACACCCCGTACTGGAGCCAGCGAAGGAACAGCTCCCTGCTGGGCTGGGGCCCCGCGAAGCCGCCGATGTCCGGGCCGAAGAAGAGGAAGCCGGAGAGGGCCATGGTCATGGCTTGAAAATGGTTATAGCGCAGGTCCCGAAAGTCCGTCAGGTTGTCCCCGGTCCAGGTGGAGGCTACCCGCTGGGTGCCCGCCATGGCGCACCGGGACACGTTGAAGGGCATCTCGATCCCCGCCTCTCGGCAGGCTTCCCGGCTTGATCGCGCCATAAGGTAGGCAAACAGGGGGCGGACCCGTGCCGCGGGTAGGGGGCGGCCGAAGCCGGCGCAGAGCACGTCGCCGTCCCACACGTCGTATTCGTTGTTGTCGTTCCAGATATCGGTGTAGCCCTTGTCCACCAGCTGTTCCCTCACGCACCGCTTCCAGAAATCGTATGCACCGGGGTTCGTAAAATCGAGATAGCTGGCCATGCCGCCCCAGAAGGGGAATCGGGCGGGGCTGCCGTCCGGATACCGCAGGAACCAGCCGTTTTGGGCGATCCGGTCATAGAGCGGGTGCTCCGTCAAAAAGGCGGGCTTCACGTTGGGGATCAAAGCCATGCCGTGAGCCCTGAAGTGAGCGGATAGGCCCTCCGGCGAAGGGATCTTGTCCCGGTTCCAATGGAACACGCAGCGACGGTCCCCGATCTGGGTGTAGCCGCTGGACAGATAGAGCCCCCGGCAGGGGATGCCGTTTTCCTCGCACCGGGCCACGAAGCCCCGAAGCTGTTCCTCGGCATGGGGGGCGTCGGTGTAGGCCATGGTGCTGCCGCAGTAGGAGAAGGCCCATTTTGGCACGGAGGCAGCGGTGCCCGTGAGGGCGGAGAACCGGCGGACGATCTCTAAGGGCGTGCCCAGGATCAGATAAAAGACCAGGTTTTCCTCCTCGTAGCGGACGACGGAAAAGGGTTCGAAATAGTTGTCGTGCTCCCGGCCGAAGTCCATGGAGCCGCTGGACATGGTGTCGTAGAAAAGGCCGTAGCTTCCGGCCCTGTGGCGGCAGAGATAAAAGGGCAGGTGCTTGTACAGGGGGTCGCTCCGCTCTGCCCGAAAGCCCATGGCGTCCCCGGTGTGGAGCAAAAACCGTTGCCCCGCCTTGTCCACCGTGCCGCACTTGTCGCCGAGGCCGAAGATCTCCTCCCCCTCGAACCGATCCACATAATGGGCGGAACCGGCCCCCAGCTCCCCGGCAAAGTTATAGGCAAGGCCGCTCCTGTCCCGATACAGAAGGCCCCGCTCCGTCTGGGCGCTGATGCGAAAGTTTTTGAGCTCAATGGAGAAATCCGTTCCGTCCAGGGCAAAGGAAAGAACGCCGTCCCTTTCCCGGACTTCCGGCGACGCCAGATCGAAGCCCTGGTTGGACAGCTTATCCCGGCCTGCAAGGGGCACGTCCGCCCCCTGGGGGCATATGCTCCAAGTGGGGAGCAGGGGCGCGTCGGGATGGATCAGGGCCACCCGCAGCATGTGATCGAAAAAGTCCAGGCGCATGGTGAGCCCATCCGCCCCGTAGATCCGGTGGCTGGGGCCAGCCGCTTTTAGAACGAAACGATGATCGAATTTCATGCCTTGGGGTCCCCCTTGGTGAGCATGTTGCAAATGAGCTTCCCGTAGGCCACGCGGCCCATCCCGGTCCCCTCCGGGCCGATGTGCAGCACGCCCCTGCCAGCCCGCCAGGGGGGCAGGCCGGGGCCGTTGGGATTGCCCGTGCGGGCGAAGTTCACGAGATAGTCCAGCATCTGGGCGGAGGCCTCATAGTCCCGGGGTCCATAGGGCCGCCAGCTTTTGTGCAGCGTGCCGAAGATATAGCGAAGGTCCGAGGAATGAAAGGCCCGGTTGTCGTCCCCGGGGGCGTCCAGATCGAAGTAATAGATCCAGGCCCCGTTTTTGCGGCCGAACTTCTGGCCGATGTGGGCCATGACGGGGGCGTACATATCGTTGTTGGTGAAGCCGATGAGATAGTTCACCGACAGGGGCGTCCGAATGAGCCGGTCCACCGGCCCAGGCAGCAGGTTGCCGTCGATGACGGGCATGGTGTGGTAGACGGTGTCCTTCCGCAGGGCCTTGATTTTCTCCACGGCGTCGAAGATGTTTTCCAGGGGCGCGCATTTCAACTCCTGGAAGGTGTTGCACCCCGCCAGCTCCATGAATTGAAGCCAATAGGCGTGGGTGCTCTCTGCAGGCCGAGGCAAGGCGAATTTGGGGAACAGGCCTCCGCCGGAGAGCATGGCCGCACGGCGGAACAGGCCCCCGTGCGCCGGATTCAAGCACAGATATTGAACAGAGATGGCCCCGGCGCTTTGGCCCAGGAGCGTGACGTTTTCGCCGTCGCCACCAAAGGCGCCGATATGCTGTTTCACCCAGCGGATGGCCGTGAGTTGGTCGTCCAGGCCGAAGTTGCCGTCCCGGCCGTACCGGCTTTGTATCTCCTCATGGGTGAGGTAGCCCAGGGGCCCCACCCGGTAGTTGGCGAAGACCGCCACCGCCCCCCGCTCCGCTAAAGCGCTGCCGTCAAAGGGGCTCTCCCAGTTCAGGCCGGAGTCGAAGCCGCCGCCGTAGAAAAAGAGGATCACCGGGGCGTTCTTGGCCCCATAGGGCACGTAGATGTTCAGATTCAGGCAGTCCTCGGAATAGATGAAGGGCAGCCCCTCCCGATACTCCCGCTTATAGAAGCGGCGCACCGGGTCCTCCAGATGCTCGTGCACCGCCCTGTTTTGGGGGCAGCCGGGGCCAAACGCCGTGGCGTCCAGGAGACCGTCCCAGCGATCCACCAACTGGGCGTATTCGAACCGCCCGGCCTTGGCAAAGGGCACGCCCCGAAACTCCAGGCACCGCCCGTTGTCCAGCCCCCGGATCTCCCCCAGGGGGGTGCGCAGCACGCTTTGCTCCCTGCTTTCTTCCATATGACCCTGCCCCTTTCCGCTCGGCGTACCTATACTATAGCGCAAAAAAACGCCCCATTCAAGGGGCGTTCATGCGGGATGCGTTTACAGCTCCACCGTCTCGGGCGGGGCGGTGAAGGAGGAGAAGGTGGCCACCCCTTCCTCGAAGAAGAGGACCTGGGTGTTGCCGTCGTCAGGGTCGTACATCCGCTTCAGGTTCGGGTACTTCTCCAGCATGGCGACCTTTGCCTCCCGGCGATCGTCGTTGAGAAGCTTGCCCGACACCCGGAGCCACTGGCCATTGTGGAAGGCGCAGAGCTCCGCCTTGGGGTTGGCGGCGAGCTGCTTGGACACGGGCTTCACCTTGCCGGTCTGGATGTAGAGCTTGCCCTCATAGACCAGGGCCGTGCCGAAGGGCCGCACCCGGGGCTGATCCCCTTCCGCCGTGGCCAGATAGTAGACCTGGGCCTCGTCCAAAAACGCGCAGACGCGTTCGACTGCTTTCATGGGTATATCCTCCTTGGATCTCGTTGACAGGATTTAGATGCAATGGGCGTCGCCGGGAGCGAAGGCCACGTAGGCGGTCTCTCCGGCCTGATAGATCTTCTTGTCCTTGGGGTTGTACTCGTGGATGATAAGCTTCACGTTGCCCAGCATCACGTGGTAGAGCTGGTAGGCGCCCATGAAGTTGGAAACCACCACCTCCACGGGGAAGTAGCCCTCGTCCC
>JAEEGI010030038.1_pt1 | contig 10236 bp, 8 predicted proteins | sample 8958751 | NCBI WGS metagenome assembly JAEEGI01 (sample SAMN16246545, study PRJNA631951) | gut metagenome | biome: gut microbiome; feature: rumen; material: KS-attached | host: Bos | place: Iran: Karaj | collected 2018-10 | reverse complement strand
CTGGTCCTTCTTCATCCAATAGCCGACGAAGCCCATCGGGAAGCAGAGAAGCGTCCAGATGAACCAGTAACGGTAGTATTGGAACAGGCCCCAGCCCTGCCAGCTGAACGGCACCTGGAGCAGATAGATCAGCGGCTGGCTGATCAGGAAGAACACGAACGTCTTGAGCGCAGACTCCAGCGGTTTTTTGCAGTTGGCCATCACGATCACCGCGAAAAATATCCACGCTTCCAGCGTTTCGCCCATCCTGGCAAAGGACGTGCCCTTGAATACGGGCACCGTGAGCAGCACCGCGGTCAGCACCGCCGTGCCCGCGGCGTAGAGTATAAGTTTCGGCCAGGTCAGGTCTATACCGCCGTACAGTTTGTCCGTGATTCTCCTGAGCGCGCTTTTCTTTTCCATAATACGCCTTTCCCGCACCGTGTTTGGTGCCCGCCTGACCAGGGCTAAAGCATTTGGGGCTATTATACCATCGCTCCCGCGCCCGGTCAATCGTCCGCTTTAGGCGCGAAAGGGGCGCCTCGTCAATAAGCGCCCCTTCGGTATTATTCGGTTTGTTTATTTCTGTTTGATTTTGCGTCACACGCGGCGGGAGGTCTCCGCCACCCAGCGGATCCTTTCCTCGTCCAGTTCGTCGTGCATGCTGCAGTCGCTGCCCAGTATGTAGCCCCGTTTGCCGCCCTGCCGTATGAGGGAAAGCGTCTCCTTTTCCACCTCTTCCTTCGGCGCGGTGTACAGAAGCGAGCCCGGGCGGTTGTCAAAGCCGCCCCACACAGTGCAGCCGAACAGCTTTTTGGCCTCGGCTATGTCCATCACGTCCATATACCTGGACCAGCTTATCACGCTCGCCTTATAGTCGTGCCACACCGCCATGCGGTTGGGCACGCCCTCCCAGGCGCAGAAGTGGATGGCGTTCATATTGCTTATGCTGTTGGCATAGTCAAGCACCGATTTGTCGCTCGGGGTGACGAACTCGCGGTAAAAGTCGAAGGTAAAGCGGTTCTCCTCGCCGTTTTGCACGGAGTAGAAAATGCCGTCCGCCCCCGCGTCCTCTATCACGCCCTTCACCAGCAGTTTCTGGTCCTCCGCCACCACGGAGCAGGCGTATTTTACCGCCTCGGGGTCCTCCCACATGAAGCGCATCATCCTGTCATAGCCTATTCTGAGCCTTATGCAGGACAGGGGCACGAACACCAGGTACAGCGTCACGCAGTCCTTTCCCAGCGCCCTTACCACCTTGCCCGTGCGCCGTATCTGCCCGCGGATGTGGGGATGGTTTGGCCCCAGGGGCTCCAGTTTGTACAGGTCCTTCGCGTCTTGGATGCCCTCCAGCACGGGGGCGGGCCAGGGGAAGTACCTGTCGCCTGAAAGCTTCATGAAGTCCACGTCCGTGGCCTTGTACGCGTCCGCCTGGAACGCGGCGAAGGCGTCCTCGTCCTCCCAGTACTTCTGGGGCACGTGCTTCCACATGCACACCGGCACATGGTCGACTTCCTTCCCCCTGAAGGCGGCAACTGTGCGTTCTCGCTTGGTCATAGCCTGTCCTCCCTGCTTTAGCCTGCCAGTATCTCGTCTATCTGCTTAAGCTGCTCTTCGGTAAAGGGCTCCGCGTGCACCGCCTGCACGTTCTCGGTGATCTGCTCGGGGCGGCTGGCGCCTATCAGCGCGCTGGTGACCACGCTGTCCCTGAGTACCCAGCTCAGCGCCAGCTGGGACAGCTTCTGCCCCCTCTGCGCGGCTATCTCCGCCAGGCGCGCCACCTTGTCCAGCTTGTCCTCGGTGATGCTCTGGGGCTTAAGGAACCTGGGGTCGTGCCCCGCGCGGGAATCCGCCGAGATGCCGTTTAGGTACTTGCCCGTGAGCAGGCCGCCCGCCAGAGGCGCGAAGCAGATGCAGCCCACCTTCTTTTCCCTGAGCACGTCCGTCAGCCCGTTCTCGATCCAGCGGTTGAACATGGAGTAGCTGGGCTGCTCGATAAGGCAGGGAGTCCCCAGTTTTTCCAGGGTCTCTATGGCGACCTTCGCCTCCTCGGGCTTATAGTTGGATATGCCCACATACAGCGCCTTGCCGCTTCTGACTATATGATCCAGCGCGCCCATGGTCTCCTCTATGGGCGTGTCGGGGTCGGGGCGGTGATGGTAGAATATGTCCACATAGTCCAGGTGCATGCGCTTTAAGGACTGATCCAGGGACGCGATCAGGTACTTGCGGCTGCCGTGGTCGCCGTAGGGACCCGGCCACATGTCGTAGCCCGCCTTGGTGGAGATGATCAGTTCGTCGCGGTGGGTGTGCCAGTCCCTGTCCATGTGGATGCCGAAATTGCGCTCGGCTTCCCCGTAGGGCGGTCCGTAGTTGTTGGCCAGGTCAAAGTGGGTGATGCCGCTGTCGAATGCCGCGCGCAGCACGCTCTGCTGCTGCCCGAAGGGAGTTATGTCCCCGAAGTTGTGCCACAGCCCCAGGGAGATGGCGGGCAGAAGGATGCCGCTGGCGCCGCAGCGGCGGTAGACCATGTTTTCATAGCGATGTTCGTCCGGGATATAAGCCATAAGCGCCTCCTTTTGTGTTTTTCCGTGATGTATCCAAAATAAAACGCCGCGGGACCGCACTTTATGCGGTCCGGGCGGCTATTTCTTTTTAAGCGCGTCATTGAGCGCCCCCGCGAGCTCCGGCATGGGGTTAAAGCGGATGAGCACGTGCCTGCCCTCCCGCTTCATCACCAGCGCCTGCCTGGGATAGGGGCTGTATTTGTAGGAATAGTTCTTTCGCTTTTTTACGGCGTATTTGCTTTCCGCCTTGGCTTCGTCCCCGAAAAACAGTATCTCCCGGGTCAAAAGCGCCTCTTCCAGCCGGGGTTTTATGAAGAACACCCTGTAAAACGACAGCTTCTGCCCTTCCAGCTCGTAAATGCAGTTTAGACAGTACTTCCTTAAAATGTACACGAACGCCGCCACCGCCGCCAGCCACAGCACGACGCTGCCCAGCATATTGCTTATCCAGCCTTTGGCTATCGCCCAGCGCCCCAGCGCGTCAAGACCGTACAGCCCACCAACGCTGAGGATAATTATCATCACCGCGGTCCTGGGCTTAAGCGTGCCCTTGGAAGACTGGGTCATTCCCTGGTCTCCTCAGGCACGGTCTCCTCGGGCGTTACTTCCTTGGGCGCCAGCTGGTTATAGAACTCGTCCAGCACGTACAGGGAGGTCTCCGGGTTGGCGGAAGATACCAGCATGCCCGCGTACATGCCCCGGTTGTCGAAGGCCTGCATTTCTATGGCGCCGCCCAGGTTTTCCATGCTTATGGCGTAGGCGTGCTCGGGCCGGTCCGCGTTGTCCTCGTTTTCCTCCACGCCGTCCGGCAGGGGCTCCTTTTCCCACATTATCTCCGCGTCCGGATGGTTTTTCACGAACTGCTCGAAGTACTCCAGTTCCTCCATGGGCCTTAAGTTGCCGCCCAGCAGCAGGGAGCGGGTCATCTCGTCCGTCTGGAGGAAAAAGTCGTTGCTGCCCGCCGACAGCTGCAGTATGTACAGCTGGTAATAGTTATAGCCGTCCTGGCTTGAGGTGTTGCCGTCGAACATGACGGAAGTGAACTTGACCGCCTTGAGTTCCGGGTCGATCTCCTTCCCCTTGGCGAGCAGCGCGTCTTGCACGCCGTTCAGCTGCTCGGTGTTGGAATACGAGCGCACTATGGCGAAGTTCACGGAATACATGTCCGCGGGCTCCCGGTTGGTGACCATGGTAAAGAACATGCTGGCCAGCGCCACCGCCACCAGCGCGCCGATTATGTAGACCTTGCCGGAATAGCTCCAGTGGTCCTTCAATTTCTGTTTGGTGATTCGTGTGTCGGGCATAACGTACTCCTTATTTGGTCTGTAACTTCAAGTTTTGATCGGTCAGCTGTCAGCTATCAGCTTTTAGCTTTCAGAAGCACCTTCGGTGCAAATTTGTTGCGCTGAAGGATATTTGCCGCCGTTCGCGCCAGCCTGGTAATTTCGTCCGCCTCAGGCGGACAGCTGGCAGCTAATGGCTAACAGCTGACAGCTTTTCCCCGCGGCGTCAGTTCATTTCCTCTATATGCCTGATATACTCCAGGCTCTTGAGCGCGTCGATGATCTCCTTGTGGGTCTTGTACTTTTTGAGCTCGCCGCTGACTATGGTGAGCGCCACGGAGTACACGCTTATGCCGGAGTTCACGTAGGCGGGGTTCAGTTCTATCTCGTCAATGCGGATGCCCAGCTCCCTCACCGTGGCTACGAAGGACGGCAGGCTGGTGGCGCTGTTCAGTTCCGCCTGCACCTCGAAGTGGTTGCAGCGGTTCTTAAGGTACTCTTCCAGTGTGGGCATCACGGAAATGGTCAGGTACAGCCCCGCCAGCGCCAGCGCCGCCACCAGGTAGTAGCCCGCGCCGATTATAAGGCCTATCACGCCGCACGCCCACAGGGTGGCGGAGGTGGTCAGGCCCTTTATCTGGTTTTTCGCGCTGAAGAATATGCTGTTCACCGCCACGCTGGACACCGCGATTATGGCCGCGGCGGACAGTATGTAGATGCTCGCCCCGAACTTGTCGTGCAGGTACAGTTCCAGCATCATCACTATGTCGGTGGAGAGGGTCACCACCATGAAGGTGCGCAGGCCCGCGCTGTGGCGCTTGGAGGCCCTTTCCCAGCCTACCAGCCCGCCCACCAGTATAGCCAGCACGATCTTTAATGAAACGTCCAGAATGTTGTCCATAGATCCCTCCGGAATCAGCCTTCAGGTTTCAGCTGTCAGCTTTTAGAGCGCCTTCGGCGCAAAATCAGTGCGTTGCGGTCTAAAACAGTGTTTTCTTCTGCGTCATCGCGAGAAGCCGCGGTACGCGGCGACGCGGCGAGCCATCCCCTATCTTGTTAGGAATAAGTACGGGTGAAACCGCCATTTCGCTGTCTTGCGCTGCCGTGCGCCAGCCTCTGAAAGCTCAAAGCTCAAAGCTGAGAGCTATCTTCTCATCCGCTTGCCCGTTCTTCTCTCCCGGGTGACGGCGGCGTAATACTCCTCCGCGGCGCCGGTAAACGCTTCCTCGTTCTCGTTCACCGTCTTCGCGGGCAGGGTCTGCTGTATCAGCTGTATGCGCTCGATCAGCTTCTGGGTCTCGGTCTTCCGGGTGCCGTCGGGCATCAGCTCGTCCACGGGCGCCAGGTCTTCTATCTTATCCGAATACGAGCCGGACAGGCTCAGCGCGGCCTTGGCGGAGGCGGGACCGATCAGCTCGTACAATACGCTGGAGGACAGTATGATCGTCTCCAGCATGGGCCCGCCGTTGGCGCCCAGGGTCCTCGCGCCCAGGGCGGCCAGGCCTATCGCGACCCCCGCCTGGGGTATCAGCGCCAGGCCCAGGTATCTGGTCACTTTACTTGCCTTGCCCGTGGCGCGGCAGCCCAGGTACGCGCCCAGGTACTTGCCCAGTATCCTCACTATAAAGTACAGCACGCCTATGGTGAGCAGGGACGTCGCGCCCATGCCCTCTCCCCGGGACACCAGCACCTTAAGGTCGAAGTTCACGCCGCTGCGCACGAAGAACAGCAGCAGCAGCGGGGGCGACCAGTAGTTAAGCTGCTTGAACAGCTTGTCGTCGTCGGTGATGTTTATGTACACCGTGGACATGGACATGCAGCCCAGTAGCGGGCTTATGTCGAACAGCGCGCAGATGCCGCAGAAAGCGAACAGGAGCGCGATGGCGATTATCAGCCGGTTGTCGGTGGAGCGCTTTTTGAGTATGGCGGACAAAAGCGCACCGAAGGCCCCGCCCAGCACCAGCGCGGCAAGGTTGGTGCCTATGGGCAGGAGTATGTTCTTTACGTCCACCTGCCCGCCGTTTAAGCTGCTCACGGCTATGGAGATGGCGATGGAGTACGCCACCAGGCTCACCACGTCGTCCAGCGCCACCACCTGCAGCAGGGTGTTCACGAAGTCCCCCTTCGCGCCCGTCTGGCGTATGGTCATCATGGTGGACGCGGGAGCCGTGGCGCTGGCGAGCGCCGCCAAAACTATGGAAAACGCCAGGGACAGCCCCAGCACCAGGTAAGTCAGCACGAACACCAGCAAACTCGCCATCAGCGCTTCGGCAAGGGTGATGAATATCACCTTCGCACCGTTCTGCCTGAGCGTCGAAAAGCGGAAGAACTGGCCCGTGGAAAACGCTATGAAACTCAGGGCCACGTCCGGCAGAAACGACGTGCCCTCGACTATCTCGCTGTTTATCAGCTTGAGCCCGTACGGGCCAATGGCGATGCCCGCCAGTATGTATGCGGTCACATCCGGCAGAGACAGCTTCTTGGTGACCCGGGTAAACAGAAACCCGCTGGTCAGCATTATTGCCACGGAGATTATCACCGAGGCGATCGGGGAATACTCGTGCAGGCCGGGCATAAGAGTTTGCCGCGGAAACCGCGCAAAAACCTTTCCTTTTCTTGTTCCTTACATTATACACCCGCTTAAAAGCAATGTCAAAGGGGTCCCGACCCGGACGGCATTCAAACCCCCAGTGACCGTCCCGTTTTTGTATCCCGTTTCCGTACGAAATGCCGCCCGCCGCCCTGCAAAAAGCGGACGCACTTGACACGGACGGAGGATAATTGATATTATTTCATACGATGTACATTGTTTACGGGGGCTGATTTATGCTGAGCAGAACGCACCTGGCGGTGGGAATGGCCGCGTCCCTGGCGGCGTCGTTCTTTATACTGCAGCCGCAGAGCCTGAGCGACGTGATCGTGTCCGTCGCGGGCGGCGCGGTGGGCGGCGTGTTCGCTGACGTGGACAACGTCAGCCACGACAAAAAGCATGACGCCCTGATAAGCCAGCTTCTGGGCGCCCTGGCGCTCGTCGCCGCCGCGGCGCTGGACTGGTATCTGAAGCTGGGCGTGTGCGAGTTCGTGGCCGGCTTAAACCGCACGAAATCCATGGTCGCGGGCGTCGTGATAGTGTTTCTGTACATGTTCGGCTTTCTGTCCCCTCACCGCACCTTCACCCACTCCATACTCGCCATGGCGCTGTTTTCGGGCTGTTTCGCCCTCATCTACACCCGCATGGGCTGGGCGGTGCTGGCAGGCTACGTGTCCCATCTGGCGCTGGACCTGCTCACCAAAAAGGAAGTCCACCTGTTCTATCCACTCAGGACCGGCGTGTGCATGCGCCTGTTTTACTCGGGCAAGGCCGCCAACAAGTTTTTCATGCGCCTGGGCCTCGCCGCCACCGTCGGCCTGCTGGCGTACAGGCTGTACCCGTATATCTTCAGCTGACGCAGATATAAGCGGAAAACCGGAGAAACCGCAACAACGGCATTGTTTTGGTTTCCTTATTTCAAACAGTCCGGGCATAAAGCAGGCTCCCGGTCGTCGGTTCATCGCCGGTGACCGGGAGCCTTTTTTCTTTTTCCCGAAAGATGCTGCTTTCGCGGCGTTATCCGCGCTTTTTTGACCTTTTGACCCTGTGGATCGAGGCGGGGCCCGTTACGTGGATTTGGACAGGTATCCCTGCCTCCTGCATCATCGCGTCCGGACCGTTATCGTTGACGGCATATGGACACGTCTCACAGGAAATGCACGTCAAAAGCAGTGAGACCATGCAAAGAGTGATAGACAGTTTTTCGAACGGCTGTAAACGGAATGAAACGTAAACAAGAGGGTATGTCGAGAAACAGGATAAGGGGTACTTAAGGGGTACTTAAGGGGTACAAAAAACGACAAAGTACTCCTTTTTTCGTGGCGGAATCGGAATTTTTGTGCGTTTTTCGCACAAAAATCGAGCGGATCTTGTAAGATCCGCTCTATATAGCACGTGCGGCTGACGAGACTTGAACTCGTACTCCTTGCGGAACACGCCCCTCAAACGTGCGCGTATGCCGATTCCGCCACAGCCGCATGAACATTACTATTATAGTCGTCCGGACAGTCTTTGTCAATAAGGAACGCGCGGCGAAGTTTTAATTTTTGGAAAAGGACGATCAGTTGCGGCTCGTCCTCGGCCTCTCGCAGAGCCCGCCTTGCGGCGCGGGGACGGCGGACCGCCTTTGGCGGCAGTCAGCGGCTGCCGGGCTAAGCGTGCTGACGGCACGCAGAAAAAGCGGTCTTGCCGGCTTAAGGCGCGGCGGCTTGCTTCAAAAGACAGCGAAACGGCGGCCATAAGGCCGCCGCTAATCAAGGATCCAGCTAAGTTTCGACGTATTCGATGCTCGCGCCCAGGTGGCGGAGCTTTTCGTCTATATGCTCGTAGCCGCGCTTTATGTACTCCACGCCGCTTATCTCGCTCACGCCTTCCGCCATGAGCGCCGCGACCACCAGCGCCGCGCCCGCCCTTAAGTCCGTGGCGGTCACCCGGGCGCCGTAGAGCTTCTCCACGCCGTTTATCTCGGCGGCATTGTTCCTCAGGCGCACGTCAGCGCCCATGCGGTTAAGCTCGTCCAGGTAGCGGAAGCGGTTCTCGAATATGGTCTCAGTCATTCTGCCGCGCCCCCAGCCCACGGTCATCAGCGCGGTAAGGGGCTGCTGCAGGTCTGTGGGGAAGCCGGGATACACGGCGGTGGTCACGTCTATCATCCTGTGGTCGCCTACGGACCTAACGTGGATCACGTCGTCGTCGCTCTGCACGTCCACGCCCATCTCCAGCAGTTTCGCGGTCAGGCTCTCCATGTGGGTGGGGATGGTGCCGCTGAGCAGCACGTCGCCCTTGGTGGCGGCGGCGGCGATCATGAGCGTGCCGGTCTCGATCTGGTCCGGGATCACCCAGTACTCGTCGCAGCCGTGCAGACTGGAAACGCCCTCTATTCTGATGGTGTCCATGCCCGCGCCGCGGATGCGAGCGCCCATGGAGTTAAGGAAGTTGGCGGTGTCGACTATGTGGGGCTCCCGGGCGGCGTTGTGTATGGTGCTCCGGCCCGGCGCCATCACCGCGCACAGCATGGTGTTTATGGTGGCGCCCACGCTGGGCATGGCAAGGTACACGTCGTTGCCGCCGAAGGCATCGGTCTTTTCCGCGCGGATCACGCCGCCCGCGGTGTCCACCTTAGAGCCTAACGAAGTCAGCCCCTTGACCGTCTGGTCGATGGGCCGGTTGCCGATATTGCAGCCGCCGGGAGTGGGCACCACCGCCCGCCCCATGCGGTTCATGAGCGTGGGCACAAGGTAATAACTGGCCCTCATGCGGTTGACCATCTCGTCCGGGAGCTCGAACTTGTCTATGCCCCTGGGGTCCACCCGCATGGTGCCGTTCTCGAATTCCACATCCGCGCCCAGATACTCCAGTATCTTGACGAAGCTGTAGACGTCGTCTATATCCGGCAGATTGTGTATCACGGAGGGGCTATCCCCCAGTATCGCCGCGGGGATAATGGCCACCGCCGCGTTCTTGGAGCCGCTGATAGGCACCGTGCCCTCCAGCCTTGCCCCGCCCTGGATACGCAGAATTTCGCTCATCAGGTACTTTTCTCCACGTGTAATAACCGCGCCGCAGACGCGCGCTTTTATATTATACACAAAAATCCGCTTTATTCAAGCAATTTTGGTTAAAGCGTGATTAACGCGCCAAATGTTCATAAAGAAGTAACATTCGGGTGATATAATCTTGCGAAATCATGAGCTTTCGGCTTTTTGCTGGCAGCTGAGCACCGGAGGAACACTTGATCATCGACCTGTCCTGTCCCGTGGAAATGCGCGGGTACGAGCTTCTGCACGACGACCTGGGCCGCGCCCGGGCGTATATCGACCTGTCCAACGTGTCGGACCACACGCTGAGCGCCTACCGGGCCACCGCCCGCTGGAGCAAGGACGGCACCGACCAGGCGCAGAACGATTACGTCAGTGTGGACTCCCTCGAGATAGCCCCGGGAGACAATTTCCGTCTGATGCTCTCCGCCTCCGCTCCCCTGTTCGCCGACCGGCTGGAAATGTATTTTTCGGACTGCGAGTTTACGGACGCGGAGCCCTGGCGGGCGGAAAAGGGCGACTTGGTGGACGTGGGCGAGACCCACGCCCTGCAGGGCCGGGAACTGAAGCGCTTAAAAAAGCGCGCGGGGGACGACGCCATAATCTACCCCGAGACCCAGGACCGCTTCTGGAGATGCGTGTGCGGGCGGATAAATCCCCTGGACGAAGCCGAATGCGCCCGCTGCCGCCGCAGCCGCGAGACCGTGTTAAAGGAGCTCAACTACCGGGAGATGCAGTCTTCCGGACAGGAGCGCCGCCAACGCAAAGCCCGCAGGAGC
>JAEEGI010030033.1_pt1 | contig 10237 bp, 11 predicted proteins | sample 8958751 | NCBI WGS metagenome assembly JAEEGI01 (sample SAMN16246545, study PRJNA631951) | gut metagenome | biome: gut microbiome; feature: rumen; material: KS-attached | host: Bos | place: Iran: Karaj | collected 2018-10 | reverse complement strand
GCCTTCCCTGTCATTCTACAGGGTTTGCTGCGAAAAAACAAGGTTATTCTGCGGAGGACACCAACTGCCTCTTGCATCGCGGCGGCGGCGGTGGTATTATAATTATGCAGGGATATGTTCTGTTTTGGAATCGGAGATACGCCGTGCCCATGAAAAAGCCGATCAGGATCCTCTCCTATTTCCGCAAGCTGTACCAGAGCCGTTTCGCATTTCGCTGTGCGGTCCTGGCCGTGACGGTCGCGCTCTATTTCCTCGCGCCGGGCCAGTTCGAGGTGCTCTACGGCTTCAACTGCTTCCACCGTCTCTCGGTCTTCGACGCGCTCTGGGTCATCTGGATGGTGGACATGGTGATGCAGCTCATCCCCTCGCGCAGGTTCTGGCCGCTCGGCTCGCAGAAGTTCTTCAAGGAGACCTTCCGCCCGCTGAAGACCTACCTCGAGGAGAACGACCGCGGCCTCGTCGAGTTCATCCTCAAGAGCAACCGCGACACGCTGCTGATCGGTCTGGTCTGGTTCCTGCTGACCGCCGTGATCGGCCTCGGCCACTTCCTCGGCTGGATCCCCCGCAACATGCTGCTGGTCGTCTCGGTGCTCTTCTACGTCTTCGATCTCGTCTGCGTGCTGTTCTGGTGTCCGTTCCGCGTCTGGTTCATGAAGAACCGCTGCTGCACCACCTGCCGCATCTTCAACTGGGACCACATGATGATGTTCTCGCCGATCGTCTTCATCCCCGGGTTCTTCACCTGGACGCTCTGCCTCGCCGCCCTCGCCGTCTTCGTCGTCTGGGAGATCACTTTCTCGCTCCACCCGGAGCGCTTCTGGGAGGGCACGAACAGCGCGCTGAAGTGCTCCAACTGCTCCGACCGTCTGTGCGGTGAGCGCAACTGCCGCATCGACGTCCCGATCCCGCCCCTCCAGTTCCGCCCGGAGCGGAACGACTGACATACAAAAAAAGATCGCCGCCCGCGGGCGGCGATCTTTTTTTGTGTCAGATGCCGTAGAAGATCCAGATGTAGATATAGGCGGGGATCGTCGCGGCGAGCGTGAAGGGGATGCCGATGCGGAAGAAATCGCGGTTCCGGACGGTCCAGCCCTCCTTCCGGAGCATCCCGATGCCGGTGATGTTCGCGCTCGCTCCCATCGGCGTCAGGTTGCCGCCGAGCGTCGCGCCGGAGAGCAGCCCGAAGTACAGAACGGTCGGGTCCACGCCCATCTCCATGGCGATCCCCTGCGTCACGGGCAGCATCGTGGCGACATAGGGGATGTTGTCGATGAACGCGGAGACGAGCACGCTCGCCCAGACGATGATCGTGTAGATCAGGAAGAGGTGGCCGCCGCCGAGGCGCGTGAAGAGGTCCGCGACCGCGTCGACGACGCCCATCCGCGTGATGCCGCCGACCACGATGAACAGGCCCAGCAGCAGCAGGACGGTCTCGTAGTCGATGCCCCGGAGCGGGTCGAGCAGGGCGCGCAGCTCGCGCTTCCGCAGGGCATGGCAGACCATGCCGACGAGCATGATGCCGATGCAGATATAGCCGTTCGTGAGCGCCGGACGCCCCGGGAAGAGCGAGGCGATGATCAGCAGCACGACCGTGGCGACGAGCAGGATGCTCGGCACGAAATCGGTGACGACGGTGCGCGCCCCGGCCTCCACGGGGTCCCGTTCCTTCCGGAAGAGGAACAGCAGGATGACGCACGAGACGAGCGCGCCGAGCTCCACGGCGAAGAAGATGCCGGGCTTCCCCCGGTACCAGAAGAAGTCGTTGAAGTCCATGCCCGCGTAGCCGCCGAGCAGGATGCTGGTCGTGTCGCCCACGAGGGTCGCGGCGCCCTGGAGATTGGAGGAGACCGCGATGGAGATGACCATGTTGACGGGGCTGATCTCCAGCCGCTTCGCCATCGCGAGCGCGATCGGCGCGACCATCAGGACAGTGGCGACGTTGTCGATAAACGCGGAGATGACGCCGGAGAAGAGCGAGAGGATGACGATCGCCCACTTCACGTTGGGGACGCGCTCGACGATGAGATCGCTGAGCAGGTAGGGCATCTTCGAGTCGATCACGAGCGCCACGGTGCCCATCGTGCCGGCGATCATCATCAGGACGTTGAAGTCGATCGCGCCGAAGGCGTCGCGCACAGGGATCATCCCAGTGAGGATGAACACGGCCGCCGAGACCAGCGCGATGTAAGGCCGGTATTTCTGAAGGGCCATCATCAGCCCGTAGGTGACGACAAAGAGAATCAGTGCAACGATCATGGCTCCCGCTCCCGTTCGGATGATAAGATGAAGTCCGCGACCCGCTCCGGCGTCTCCGCGAGCGCGGCTGCGCCGGCGGCGGCGAGCTCGCTGCGGCTGCCGTAGCCGTAGAGCACGCCGAGGCAGTCCAGTCCGCATCGCCGCGCGCCGAGGACGTCGTGCTCGCGGTCGCCGACCATCAGCACACGAGAGCGCGGCGGGTCCGCGCAGCGCGCCAGCGCGTAGGCGATGACCTCCCACTTGTGCGCGCGCGTCTCGTCCATCGTCGCGCCGGCGATCAGGTCGAAGTCCTCCGCGAGGCCGAAATGCGCCAGGATGCGCAGGGCGAAGGGCTCCGGCTTGCTGGTCGCGACGACGAGCCGCCGTCCGGCCGCCCGGAGCCGCTTCAGCATCTCCGGCACGCCGGGGTAGACCTCGTTTTCAAAGAGACCGACCTCCGCAAAGTGCTCCCGGTAGACGTCGACGGCCTCGCGGGCGCGCGCCGCGGAGAAGCCGTACCAGCGCATGAAGGAGTCCACGAGCGGCGGCCCGATGAAGCGGTAGAGCTCCTCGCGCGGCGGGATGGGGATGCCGTAGTGCCGCAGCGCGTGCATCACGGAGTTCGTGATGCCGAGGCCCGGATCGGTCAGCGTGCCGTCCAGATCGAAGAAGATGTCGGTGTAGAAAGCCATGCGGTCCGGCGCGCCCCCCCGAAAAGTCAGTATGATGATTTTATCATGCGGACAGGTCAAAAGCAAGAAAAACACGACCTGTCCGGCCCGGATCGCGCGAGCGCGCGGAAAAGTTCCGGAAAAGCCCGGACGGCGCCGGATCGCGCGCCGAAACCGTCTGAAATGTACGCGGCGCGCCGATCCGCATTTTCAGCCCGGGGCGGCGCGGCGCGGAAAACTGATTGCAACGCCGCGCGAAGTGTGCTATAGTATTTTTATCGTTTCCGGAGGGATCATTCTTACTTTATGAGGGGGATACCGACTTGAAAGACTTTGCAGGAAAGGTAGCGTTCATCACGGGCGGCGCGTCCGGCGCCGGACTCGGCTACGCGCAGATCTTCAGCGAGGCGGGCATGAAGGTCGTCATCGCGGACTTCAGCCAGGAGCATCTCGACCAGGCAATGGCCTATTTCAAGGAGACGGGCGCGCCCGTCCACGCCATCAAGCTCGACGTCACGGACCGAGAGGCCACGGCCGCCGCGGCCGACGAGACCGAGCGCGTCTTCGGCGTGCCGGATCTCCTGATCCTGAACGCCGGGGTCAACACCTTCGGCCCCGCCGAGGCGACCAGCTACGGCGACTTCGACTGGGTCACCGGCGTCAACTACGGCGGCGTCGTCAACGGCCTCGTGACCTTCGTCCCGCGCATGATCCGGGCGGGCGGCGAGCGCCACATCGCCGGCACGGTCTCCTTCGGCGTGTTCGGCCCCGGCCCGATCACCGCGCCCTACGCCGCGGCGAAGTCCGCCATGCTGAGCCTGCTGGAGAGCTACTGGGTCTCCCTGAAACCCTACGGCATCGGCGTCAGCGCGATCTGCCCGGCCAACATCCGCTCGAAGATCTACGAGGCGGCGCTGAAGGGCCGCCCGGAGAAGTACGGCGAGACCGGCTTCAACGTGACCGAGGCGACGACGAAGCAGCTCTCCGCCTTCCACCAGAACGGCATGGACCCGCGCGTTCTGGGCGAGTGGCTGAAAAAGGGAATCGAGGAGGGCGTCTTCCTCATCGTCCCCTACGAGCACGGCACGCGCATGGTGGAGCTCGCCATGGAGCGTTTCAAGTACTACACTACCGCCGAGGGCATCCGCGCGTGGGAGGCGAAACAGGCCGCGCCCAAGACCGAGGAGGAGCTGATGCTCGACGCGGAGCACGAGGGCTACTCCATTGAGGCGGCCCGCGAGCGCGACCGTCACCGCGGCGAGCAGGCGAACGACGACGTCGGCTTCGGCAAGGCCCGCGCGGACCTCGACTGGGTCGAGGCAGATAAGAAGGTAAAGTAACGCCCTGGCCTTCTCCCATAAAGATCCCCCCTCAAAACCGCCGGTTTTCAGGGGGGATCTTTTTTTACGCCTTTCTTTCGCCGCGGCGCCGCGTTTTCCGGTTCCGGATCAGGCGGGCGAGGCGCAGATACAGATACCCGACCAGGAGCAGGAACACCATCAGCGCGAGGATCCACCAGGCGCAGCCCATGAAAGGCAGCGCGCCGGTAAAGCCGAACGCGCCGGCCGGGCTGCCCCAGTTCAGGAAGAAGTAGGGGTAGTTGCGGCCGGCCCCGAACTGCCATCCGCGGACATAGCCGACGCCGGCGTAGATCGCGTAGGCCAGCGGCGGCAGCATCACGAGGAGGACGCTCCGCGTCCGGAGCTCGCAGAGGGCCGCCGTGAGAAAGAAATCCGCGACGGCGGCGGCGGGCACGACGACGTGCGTCAGGATGTTCTGCACGTTCCACGCCGCGCGCCCCATCGTGGGCGCCAGGACAAGGCAGAATACCACGCCGGTCAGCGTGATCGCGACCGTGCCGACGTATTTGACCGCGTACCAGGCCCTCCCGACGCTGCGCCGCCGCAGCAGGAGGACCGCGCCGACCGCACAGACGGCGGCGATCGCGACGTTGGACTGGATCGTGAAGTACATGAAGACCACCCGTCCGCCCATAAAGGAGCGACTGCCGGCGAGGGCACTCATCACCGTCCCGAGCACGGCGGCGAGGACCACGACGCATTTCAGGATCAGGGACGCGATCCTGTTTGTCTCTGAAAGCTTCATCGCATACTCCCTCAGTCGACCCAGACGACCTCGTTGCCCTTCTGCGGCATCCGGCTGCGGTTCGGCAGACCGCCCGCGGGGTAGCCGATGATGACCGCGCCGAAGATCCGCTCGTCCTCTCTCATGCCCAGCGCGCGAAAATACGCGAGGAGGCGCGGGTCCTCGTTCAGCCAGCGGAGCTGATTGATCCAGCAGCTCCCGAGATCGAGGGCGTTGGCGGCGACCATCATGTTCTCGATCGCGCAGGCGCAGTCCGCCACGTTGTTGCCGTAATCCCTGCGGTTGGCAACGGCGATCAGGACCGGCGCGTTGTAGCAGAACACATAGCCGCCCTTTTTCGACGCGGCGATCGAGTGCTTCAGGCTGGCGTAGGTGTCCTCGGCGATCTCCATCTCGGAAAACGCGCGCTCCGTCATCCCGACCAGCGCGCTGAGGACCTCCCGGCTCCGGATCACAAAGAAGTGGTTCGTCTGATTGTTGCCGCCGCTCGGCGCCTGCCGCGCGGCGTTGAGGATCGTGTCCAGCTTGTCCTGCTCCACGGGAGCCGGGCTGTAGTTCCTGGTGCTTCGCCGCGTGAGGATCGCTTCGATCGCGTTCATGCGCTTCTCCTCCCCTTCCGGATGCTGTCTCCGCGTTTTTCCCATTATATGACATGCCCGGCAGATCGGCAACAGAAAAAACGGAAACACCCGACGGGACCGGTCCGCGGCCGGATCTCATCGGGTGCTTTTCTTCTGAGGCGAGCGGCCTGTCCGCCCGCCTCACCACTTCTAAGTGTGTGCGGAATGAAACGACTTCGTCGCGCCGCACTTGGGGCATACCGCGGTCCGCGAGGTGGCGTAGTACACCATCATGCAGCCGCAGGGGACGTGGACGACCTCGTGCTCGGCGACCGTCAGGAACGGATCGCCGTTTTCCGACATCCAGCGCATCTGCTCCGTGACGTTCTCCGGAAGGGCGTTCTCCGCGGCGTTGACCTCGGTGCTGAAGCCGCCGGTGACCTGCAGCAGCTCGTCCGCGCTCAGCTCCCGGCTTTTGATCTCCCTATGCTCTCTGATCACGATGGTAACCTCCCAAGAAACGACCCGGGCAGACCGCTGTCCGGAGACGGATCTCTTTTCGCTGAAATATTGTTGTATATTGTAGCACAGCGCAAGCGGTTTTTCAACCGGAAAACGCGAAGGGCGCAAAAGATCCGCCGGCGGGTTTCTGCGGGGACGCAGCACGCCCCGGTCGGCCGGATCAGCGCCGGCTAAAACGATGCAGCTCCGCAGAAGCGGGGCTGCACTTTATGGCCTGTGCGAGCGAAATTGACAGCAGAATTATCCCCGATTATGGCGGCTGTTTTCGGAGAAGGGAGTCCCCGCAGGGACTCCCCCGATCACAGGCCCCGCAAGCAGCTGCGACCTGATCACTACAGCGAAGCATCGTTCACAAAACCGCCTGTTTGCTTTCACTGAGAAATCACGACGGAAGCCATCGCACATTTTCATGCAGTCCGGTCATTCCTCCGTCAGAAGCCACTGCTGCCCGTCGGGCAGCTCATGCAGCGCGCCGCGGTGCTGCTCCGTGACCGCGCCGTCCGGCATCCGCCGCACCACGACCTCCTCCCGGTAGTCCGGGTCCTCATACCACCGGCTGAAATAAAGCAGGTCCCCGTTCCGGAAGCAGAAGCTCTCCGCTGGATGGATGGCAAAATCCGCCTTGTCCGGCCAGAGCACCTGGAAGCGCTCCGCCGTCTGCCGCGTCAGGCAGAGCGGAGAGCGATGCGGCATCAGGTTGTAGCAGTCCTCCACGGCAGCGCGCGGCAGGATGACGATGGGCGTGACGGCGCCGCTTTTGTCCTCATAGCGCAGCAGCCGAAGCTCCCCGGCGGGGAAGTCCGCCAGCAGGAACGCAATGCTGCCGCCGTCCCAGGCGGGCAGCCCGAAATACTGTCCCTCCCTGGCCTGCACCGGCTCCACCACGCGCCCGTCCGGAAAATGGACGAAGATCAGCCGGTTGCGCCGGATGCGGTGTCCGTCCCGGTACAGCTCCTCCGCCTCGTATAAGTCCCCGGAGGTGTGGTCCGTGCCCCAGTACCATTCCCGGCTGCCCGTCAGCGGCGCCAGATAGGAGATCCCGCCGGTGTTGATTCGTTTGATCGTCATGCAGCACCCCACATCAATCCGTTGCCGACGCCAGGATCACGGCGTAGCGGCCCATTCTTTTGTCGTAAACAGTCAGGCAGAGCGTACCCCACCACTCGTGCCCGTCGTCGAAATAGTTCGACCAGTCGGTTGTCCATCTGTATACTTCGAGACCATCCGTCCCCTTGGGGAACAGGGCGGCGTTGAGCCGGTCAAAATCCGCGTCGGTATAGCGGACCCCATGCGGCGGATGCAGAAACGCGCCGCGGTAGTTCAACTCCTCCGCTTCGCGCGGCGGCGCGAACAGTTCGCCGACGCCGATCTGCTTTCCCCGCGCCGCGATCAAGTCAAAGGCGCAGTCCCAGTCGTCTTCGGAGAGCGTTTGAAACGCCTGCTTCAGCGCCAGTCGATGCGCCTCGCAGCCCCGGCAGGACGATGAACTGCCCGGCACGATGCGATAGTCGATCACACAGCGCGGATACTCGGCAAGAAGCGTGAAAAAGGGGTCTTCCTCTTGCTTCGGCGGTTCCTTCGGCTCCGCGGTGAGGTGGTCAAAAGCCTCCTCGCTCAGATGCCCGTTCACCAGCGCCAGTCTCGCCCAACGCCTGTACTCCGCGTCTGTCAGGACGTAATACGCGGCGGTGGATCCGATGGCGCTGCCGATGTTGTATTCCTCGTAGTGTTCGAGAATATGCCGCCCCTCGGCGTCCGCGCCGACCGCGCGGCAGCTGCGGCTTGTTTGATCGACGTCCACGGTGAATAGTTCCTGATAGCCGTCCGGCTTGCTGTCAAGCTGCTTGCCGAGCTTCCGCCGGCCAGGCTCCCGCGGTACCGACGGACCGTCCGCGGTGAGCGTATCGCGGACAATGGCGTCCACGAGCGCCTCGCGGCTGCCGTAGCCGGAAGGGATCGCCACGATGGCGTACCGCTTTCCCGGATAGTCCCAATGCTCCTGAAAGTAGTCCTCCACCGGATGGCGGTCGACGACCTCCGTAACATGAGGCCGCGTCTTTCGGACGATCGCAAGCGCCTCCCGGTGGACGCCCTCGCGGAACTCCGAAGCATATTTGAGGTCTTGCTCGCTGTACTCCGACATGGCTTGAACCTCCTGTTTACCCATCAATTCAGCTTGTCTTTCACTTCAACCGTGTCCCGCTCGATGTGAAGAACATATTCCGTTTTCTCGCCGGTCGGGGAGGTCAGCGTCAATACCGTGTCGCCGGATCTCTTGAAATCGGCGTGCAGCAAATAATCCGCCAGGCCATCGTCATATCGGATGGAAACGTCGCCGAACCTGGCGTCCGAAAGGGATACCGTGTAAGATTCGTCAAACGGGTGATTCTCATTGTTGCTCATGACGTCGGTGCTGTAAACCGGGGGATTCAGCAGGCAGATCACGGTGAGCGCAATCACTGCGACTGCGCCGAGCACCGCGCCGACGATCCGTATCTTCTTGTTTTCAAAGACCGCAGCGGGATACAGGATCATGGCGCAGGCGCAGAACAAGGAGATCAGGAGATATCGCGGCATGGAGAACTGAAAATCCGGAAAATAGGTCAGAAACGAATAGCCGGTCAGTACGATCATGGGCAGCAGGATCAGATAGCCCCACCACTTGTCCTTCTTCATCCAGTAGCCGACAAAGCCCATGGGGAGGCAGAGAATCGTCCAGATGAACCAATAGCGATAATAGCCGAACAGGCCCCATCCCAGCGCGCTGAACGGCACCTGGAGCAGATAGACCAGCGGCTGGCTGATGAGGAAGAACACAAAGCATTTCAGTGCGGAGTCCAGATTGCTTTTGCTGTTCATGATGATGAGGATGCCGAACAGGATCCACACTTCGAACGTCACCGTGATGGCGATGAAGGACGTATGGTGCAGCGCCGGGATGATCGCCATCGCGGCGGTGAACGCCCCGGCAATAACAGCTGCGGTCATCAGCTTCGGCCAGGTCAGATCGATCCCGCCAAACAGTTTCTTGATTCCTTTTGCCATAAGTGTAATGAATGATCCTTTCATTTGTATCGTGCAAGCCGCCTATCCTTGTCTGCGGTTCGTTTCATCAAAGGCGTGCTTCCGCTTTTCGATCTGGTTAGCAATCCTATTATGGATTTGTTTCCCTGTTTTGATATAATTTCGTGGAAGGGGGTGCATTTCACTTTAGGGGGGTGCAAATGATCAAGGGGGTGCATTTTAAACGATAGGGGTACGCTGACAGATTTGATTTTGATAATCCGGATATCATAGGCTTTCAACAGCGTCTGCTCACTGTCTCCTCAGACCAATCCTTTAGAACTGTCACAGCTTCATTACCGCCGGCATTTCTTCTCCCTCTGCATAATCTTCCGGCTTTTCCTCAAATCCGCAGGAAAGATACAGATTCCTCGCGGCTTCATTTTCCGGCTCATAGGAGATCCAGCAGTATTCCGATTCCCCGCAGGGGAAAGACCGCACGAGTTCCAGTGCCTGCTGCATCGCTGCTCTCCCGTAGCCTTTCCCCTGATAGTTTTTATCGATCATGAAACGCCAGATCAGGTAACTGTTTTTCTCATACTCCGGGGCTTCCCCGTCGCAAATATCCGGATAGTCATAACCGATCATCAGAAAACCGACCGGGGTCTCTCCGTCATAGATCCCGAGAGGCAGCGCGAACCTCCCTTCCGCTTTTGTGGCATAGGCCTCTGCCAGACTGTAAATATTGGCTGCGACATAGTTTTTCTGTTCCTCATTTACTTCAAGGTCGATCAGAGCATCAAAGTTTTTCGTATCGACCTTGACTAATTGAACATTTTTCTGTTCTTTATTCATTCATTTCTTCTCCTGTGCAAATCCCGGTTTATCTGTCGGACTGCTGAGCATAATCCGGCAGTGCAGACAAGCCCTCAGCCTCTTTTGCATATATCATAACATAAAAAGAAAAAGCAGGCAATTTCTATCAAAAATACCTGCCTTTTGTTCGGCAATCGGTTAAAACTCCTATGTGCCGTTGAGACAACGGGAAGGAAGAGAGCGTGAGAGGAACCCGGGAAGGGTTCCTTTCACGTTCAATTCCCCTCGCCGTGCGCGGGCCAACAAAAAAACGACATGTCGAAC
>JAEEGI010030032.1_pt1 | contig 10237 bp, 12 predicted proteins | sample 8958751 | NCBI WGS metagenome assembly JAEEGI01 (sample SAMN16246545, study PRJNA631951) | gut metagenome | biome: gut microbiome; feature: rumen; material: KS-attached | host: Bos | place: Iran: Karaj | collected 2018-10 | reverse complement strand
TAAAGACTTTGATGGCTTTGCCGTTATTACAAAGTCTCAGTATGACGATATCATGGCACTTCGATCATATGTAAATGACAACAAAGAGGTCATCTACTATAAGACAGAAGGCGCAACAACCACGTACTATAAGCTGAAAAGTGAGGGAGAGCGTTACACAGTGCTGGCTGCAGGAGGTAGCATAAATCAGCACATGGAAGGTGCAACTGTTGTGGGAACTACACATGCTCTTCAAGGCGGATGCCCTGAGAACCCAATGATCAGTGCCTCTTCAAATGATCAGCATTATTATGGTGACGATTTTGATGGAATAGATTTAAAGAGTTTTATTGCTGAGATGAACGATAAGATGGAAGCAGTAGAACGAAACGAATCCACTATCAAGAATTGGACTGGAAACGGAGACCATAGAATACTTATTGATCAGCCTGGTACTTACTATATAGATGGTTCTCCAAGTAACTATAGCTTTAATACTGATGGAAAAATCTACGTTAGCACTCCTGGAGAAGTTACCATTATTCTTTATAATGATGACAAAAACCAGAGTTCAGTAATTATTCCTATGGTTACTAACAGAGATGATTATAGTCAGATGTCGACTGGCAATGATAAATATGAAGGTCAAGACGAAGGGAAGCATCTGCCTAATGTAACTTTTGTTACAGATGTTAAAAATGTTACACTTCAGTGTGGAAATAGCGTGGGTAATATTTTGGCACCTAATGCTACTGTTGGTTTTTACGGTGAGGGAAACTATTGTGGAACAATCATTTGCAAAGAAATAAGCTCTACTACCCTTTGGGGTGGAAAAATTGCAGAAGGTCACCGTTACCAATATGGATACGAAGCTTATTTGATGGATGAGCGCACCGAAACAGATACTTCCATAAAGACCTATTCAATAGCCGGAAATACACTGAAATGTGATGTGAGCAGCTACATTATGGATACTGTTCAGGATGTCACATCTTATAAGAACGAGACTGTTCAGGATGTCACATCTTATAAGAACGAGACCGTTCAGAACGTCACATCTTATAAGAACGAGACCGTTCAGGATGTCACATCTTATAAAAATGAGACCGTTCAGGACGTCACATCTTATAAGAACGATACTGTTCAGGACGTCACATCTTATAAGAATGAGACCGTTCAGGATGTCACATCTTATAAAAATGAGACCGTTCAGGATGTCACATCTTATAAGAACGAGACCGTCCAGGACGTCACATCTTATAAGAACGAGGCACTTCAGAACGTTTCTTCCTATAAAGTAGATAACCTTCAGAAAGTTACTTCCTATAAAGAAGAAAACCTTCAGAAAGTTACTTCCACAATTCAAGAGAAGTATCAGAAAGTAACTTCTGTAAAAGAGGAGAGACTTCAGAAGGTGACCTCTTACAAAGAAGCCCAAAAACAGGATTTAACCGCAGAACTCAGAGTTAATAAAGCTAATCTCAGTGCAGTTAAAGAAGCCAACAAGTACGAAGTAAATGCAGAGAAGCTTGCAAAGAAGCAGATCCTTGTAGCAGAGAGAGAGGTTATCACAGAGACTAAGCAGGCATCACTGACAAAGACAGAGAGCTCCAAGACTCAGACTTCACTGAACAGGACATTCTCAGTCAAGTTCAGCAAATACAACAAGACCAGCAAAGGTGGAACATGGACAGAGACCACCAAGAAGGTAGTTCCTCCGGAGACTCCGCCTGAGACTCCTGAGACACCGGATATTCCTGATGTACCTACACCGGATACACCTACAACTCCGGACGTACCTACAACACCTGATGTACCTACACCGGATACGCCTACAACACCTGATGTACCTACAACACCAGATACACCTACAACTCCGGATGTACCTACAACCACACCGGATGCTCCTACAACACCTACTGTAGTTCCTACAACTACACCTGGCGTACCGAATATTCCTACAATCGTTATTGACGATGACACACCAGTTGCAGGTGACGTAGCACAGGTTCTCGGTGCAAGGAGAACACCCGCTGGACCGGCAGTCCTTGGCGCAAGAAGAGCAAAGACTGGCGACGAGACACAGGATCCGCTTATGGCATCACTGATGATCTTCAGCGCATCTGCCGCAGCACTTGGTTTAATGGGCACCAAGAAGAAAAAGAAAGGCTCAAAAAAATAATAACTTCCTAAACATAGGGGACGGTTCCTTCATTCTGACAAAAGCATGAAGGAACCGTTCCTCTTTTTTGCATTAAATGGTCTTGACTTTAGCACTTAAAAGCGTTATAGTTTAAAGCACTAAAGTAAATAATTGGAGGAAGTTCGTATGATCATCAAAGTTTTATTACTGGTTGTTTTCTTCGCCGTGATGCTTGCCATCGGCTTTATCTGCCGCAAGAATTCAACAGACGTGAGCGGATTTGTCCTGGGCGGAAGATCGGTTGGCCCTTGGGTTACAGCTTTTGCTTACGGAACATCGTATTTTTCAGCGGTAATTTTTGTCGGATACGCAGGACAGTTCGGCTGGAAATATGGAATTGCTTCAACCTGGATCGGTATTGGCAACGCCCTTATTGGATCTCTTTTGGCATGGGTTATCCTTGGAAGAAGGACCAGGATCATGACCCAGCATCTTGGGTCTGCCACGATGCCGCAGTTCTTTGCCAACAGATTCGGCGGGAAATCCCTTAAGATCGCCGCTTCGATCATTACCTTTATTTTCCTTATACCTTATACAGCATCGCTCTATAATGGTCTCTCAAGGCTCTTTGGTATGGCCTTTAACATTGACTATTCTATCTGTGTTATCGTAATGGCGGTTCTCACCGGAATTTACGTTATCGCAGGCGGATACATGGCAACAGCCATCAACGACTTTATCCAGGGCATAATCATGCTGATCGGAATAACAGCAGTAGTGCTGTCAGTTCTCAACAGCCAGGGCGGATTCCTCGCAGCTCTGGAGGGACTTGCACAGATTTCCGACGAGAGCGTATCTACTGCTCCCGGAGTCTTTGCTTCCTTCTTTGGACCTGACCCTCTGGGACTTCTCGGCGTTGTTATCCTGACATCTCTCGGAACCTGGGGTCTTCCTCAGATGGTTCAGAAGTTTTACGCTATCAAGAGCGAGAAGGACATAAACAAGGGAACGCTCATTTCCACCTTCTTCGCCATAGTCGTCGCCGGAGGCTGCTACTTCCTCGGCGGCTTCGGCAGGCTCTTTAATATCGACGTTGCCTCCGAGGGCTACGACGCGATTATCCCCGCTATGCTCTCGAACCTTTCTCCGATAATCTGCGGCATTGCGCTAATCCTCGTGCTCTCTGCCTCCATGTCCACGCTTTCCTCTCTCGTTCTTACATCGAGCTCCACGCTCACACTGGACTTTATTAATCCCCTCCGCGGCAAAAAAGAGCCGGACGAAAAGAAAAACCTTCTCGTTATCCGCGCCTTCGTCGCCGTATTCATTCTTCTCTCCGCTATAATAGCAATAGTGCAGTATAAGAATAATATCGCTTTCATCGCGCAGCTCATGGGTCTTTCCTGGGGCGCGCTCGCAGGCTCCTTCCTCGCGCCCTTCCTTTACAGCCTTTACTGGAAGCGCGTTACAAAGGCCTCCTGCATCGTCTGCTTCCTCTGGGGCTCGCTTCTCATGCTGGCTAATATGTTCTTCAAGAGCGCATTCCCCGCGCTCCTGCAAAGCCCAATAAACTGCGGCGCGCTGGCAATGCTCGGCGGAATGATAATCGTCCCCGTGGTAAGTCTTTTCACCAAGGCTCCCTCGCCCGAACACATCGAGCATACCTTCTCCTGCTATAAGCAGAAGGTTCTCGTCCCAGTAACCGAAGCGCTCAACGGCAGCGCCGAGGATTAATCCTGAATAATCACACGGGAACAAGGTTTTTCACAAAGAAAAGCCTTGTTCCCTTTTTATGTATAACTCGCAGAGTATTGAAAAATCCTTCGGGCTGTGTCATAATATATTAGTAAAGACTAACCGAGGAGGCATACGCAATGCATGAAACGCTGTTAGGTCTTCTAATCCCCTTCGCCGGAACGTCGGCAGGCGCGGCGAGCGTATTCTTCATGAGGAAACGCAGGGGTGTAACGCTCCAGCGGGCCCTAACCGGCTTTGCCGCCGGCGTTATGACCGCCGCTTCGATTTGGAGCCTTATAATCCCCGCGATAGAGCAATCTGAGGCAATGGGAAAGCTATCCTTTCTTCCTGCCTTTATCGGCTTTTGGCTCGGCATTCTCTTTCTTTTGCTGCTTGACCGCACGATACCGCATCTGCACCAGAACGCGGACAAGGCGGAGGGCCCGAAAAGTGCTCTTGCACGCAGCACTATGATGGTCCTTGCGGTAACGCTGCATAATATTCCGGAGGGCATGGCAGTAGGGGTGGTATATGCCGGTGTACTTTCAGGCTCAGCAGAGGTTTCGGCGGGCGGAGCGCTGGCGCTCGCTCTCGGGATTGCGATACAGAATTTCCCGGAGGGCGCCATTATATCCATGCCGCTGCTGGCAGAGGGCGACGATAAGCCCCGCGCATTCGTAAAGGGCGTGCTTTCCGGCGCGGTAGAGCCCGTTTTCGGGGCGCTCACCATTCTATTTGCGCGGCTCGTAGTGCCTGCGATGCCGTACCTGCTTGCTTTTGCGGCGGGTGCGATGATATACGTCGTCGTCGAGGAGCTTATCCCGGAGATGTCCGAGGGCGAGCATTCAAACGTCGGCGTGCTGGCCTTCTCCGCCGGCTTCACGATAATGATGGCGCTCGACGTTGCGCTCGGCTGATGATTTTTGTCTTTAAAAGGAGAATTCAAGAAATGGCAAACGGCAAAGCAAAGGCAATACTGTACGCGTTTCTCGCGGCGGTGTTTTACGCGATAAACGTCCCCGTTTCAAAGCTTCTGCTGCAAAACGTCGGGGCGGCGACGATGGCGGCGCTATTATATCTCGGCGCGGGCATAGGAATAGCCCTGCTCTCGCTCGTTAACAGGAAAGAAGCGCAGCGCTGCGAAAAGCTGACGAAAAGCGACCTTCCCTATGTGATAGGCATGATAGCGCTGGACATAGCCGCGCCCATATTCCTCATGCTCGGCATAAGCTGCGGCTCCGCCGCGAACGCTTCCCTGCTCGGCAACTTCGAGATAGTTGCGACGACGCTTATCGCCATGCTCATTTTCAGGGAAACCATATCGAAAATGCTCTGGTCCGCCATAGCGCTCATCACCCTTTCAAGTCTCCTGCTCTCCTTCGAGGGGACGGAAAGCCTAAGTTTTTCCTACGGCTCACTTTTCGTTCTTCTCGCGGCGCTCTGCTGGGGCTTTGAAAACAACTGCACAAGAAGCATTTCCTCCAAAAGCACTTACGAAATCGTCATTCTAAAGGGCATATTCTCCGGGCTCGGCTCGCTCGTTATAGCGTTAATTAAAGGAGAGAGCTTTCCGGGCTTCGGCAGCGCCGCGGCGGCAATGCTGCTCGGCTTTGCCGCATACGGGCTGAGCATTTTCCTCTATATCCGCGCGCAGAATATTATTGGCGCGGCGAAAACGAGCGCTTACTACGCGGCGGCTCCCTTCGTCGGCGCGTTTCTGTCCTTCGTGTTCCTTAAAGAGCAATTATCATGGATATACTTAGCTGCGCTTGCCGTTATGATAGCCGGCTCCGCGCTCGCGGCGGCCGACACGATTATCCGCCACCACGCCCACCTGCACCGGCACAGCTTTACGCACACTCACGGCGGCACAACGCATACGCACACGGTCAGCCACAGCCACGACCACAATCATTACCTCAGCTCCGGGCGGCACGAACACCACCACCCGCGCTCAGAGCTTGAAGAGCTCCCGGACGCGGCAAAGGTCTGAACAAACGCAAAAGGCGCTGTCTCAAATCAGTCAAACGGCTGAAAAAGAGACAGCGCCTTTTTCAATTCTGTGTTTCAGCTCCAGTGCTTCAGCTTTGAGAGGTAGAAATCATACTGTCCTCGGCGTTCGCTTTCCGGAAGATTATCGGGGTTCGGGGAATGGCTCAGGAGAAAATCAAGAAGCTCGTCCTTCGATTTATAGACGAATTGCCCCTCGGCATAGCACCACTTGCAGTAATCCTCGTTGAATTCTCCGCCCGGCTCGCGGCTTATCATGTCGTCCTCGCTGAGCGGCATGCCGCAGCACTGGCAGACAAGCTGTCTCGGAGCGCCGAGCAATGTGTTTATCGAGACGCCGAACTCCCTTGACAGGAGCTTCAGGGTATCGGTATTCGGCTGCGTTTCGCCCGTCTCCCAGCGGCTCACTGCCTGTCTTGTAAGCATAAGGCGCTCGGCAAGCTGTTCCTGCGTAATTCCGTTTTTCTCTCGCAGATTTTTGATAATTTGGCTCATTTCCATGGTTTATACACCTTCCTTACGCCATAATTATGCCACCGTTGCGGGCAGGGCGCAAGCAACTCGCTGTTGCTTTGGCTTAATCCTCGTCCTTTGGCGACCACGAGGGCTGAACCTCGTCAATCTGCAGGAAGCCGTCCGTCTTCGTCGCGACCTGATACTTGTCCTCATATACTATCTCGCCGGGGGTATTCGTGTAAACGAGGAAATACGGGTGCTCATAGCGGTCCAGAAGCCAAAGCGCGGGGCGAATCATCTTCATCATTTCCTCGGAATTTTCCGTCTTGAACCAGCATACGACGGGCTCCTGATTTTGCACTGAGGGGGCCACGGAAGATTTTCCGCAAACCAGTCGTCTATCTCCTTATAGAGTGCGGCGTCCTCCTCGTCCATTACTTCGTCATGAATAAGCTGCCAGCACATACTGAAAATACCCTTCGCAAACATTGTGTTCTTTGCGAGATTTTTGCCTTGAATCCGAACGTATTTAAAGTTCATTGGGCGCATAGCTACATCCTCCTTCTCTATTCTTTCAGGCTGTGCAGTCGGTATTCCTTTTTCATACCGTGCGAGCCGAAAATCTGCCAGTTTCCCTCTCCGAGGCGCTGCATTATCGCGTTTCTTTCAAGTGCGCAGAGCGCGGGGTCTGTGTCCACGGAGGTCATGAGCACGGGCGCATATTGGTTATACTCCGCCTGCTCCCGCGTGAGCGCGTGGACGTTTATATAGATATCGCCCGAAAAGACGACGTGGTGTGCGTAATCTATGAGCACGGTCTCGCCCTTCAGGTGTCCGCCTCTGCCCTGATAGACCTCAAAGTGCATTTCTCCGAAATCATAAAAGCCTACCTGTTCAAGCGGCTCCTTCATCTCATTTGGCGAAGGCCATAACGCCGTCACCTTATCCGGCTCGGGCGGGCGGTACATCGTAAGAGCCTTGCAGATACTTATATAAGGCTTATGAAGCGGATTTTGCTCTCGGTAGGCGTTCACGCCCCTATATTCGAGCGCGAGACATTCCTTTGTCTCTTCGCCGGCGATTATTTCGTCAAAAAGCGGCAGGAGGCCGCAGTGGTCAACATCTGCGTGCGTAACGTAGACCTTCTTTTTCATCGCGTCATAATCGGGCAGCAGAGAGCGGAAAAGCTTTTCCATTTCTTCTCGGTAGAGCGCGTAACCCGTGTCGATAAAAAGCGTCTCGCCGCCGCTTATGAGGATAATCGTATTGCTCCCGCAGGGCGGCTCGATAAGGATTATCTCCGTCGTCTCCGTTATTCTGTGGCGGGTAACTCGCGGGGAGAACCTGTCCCCACGGCAGGATGCCAGCAAATGGGCAAAGCGGCTTATGCTTTCAAATGTTTTATACGGCGAAAGCCCCTTTTCGTCAAGCATCTGCATAACGACGTTCGTATTAACGAGCAGCTCGTCACGCATATTCTCCGGAAGCCCCACGCACTTTACGATATCAGAAACAAAGGACTGATAAAAGATGCTGTTATCGTATACCTTTTCCGAGTGATTATAGTCCAGAACCCGCACGGGGCAAAGCGTCTGCGCCTCGGCAAGAAACTTTTTCAGGCGTTCCTCATTCTCGATATAGAGACCCATCTTGAACGCCTGATGGTCGGTTCCGTCTTCCTGAGAGCTTATATAGGATATATTCAGCTCATAGCGCTGGATAAGTCCAAGCACCTCTCTGACGCTTCCGGGGTGGTCGGCGAGCAGGAATTCAAGCAGGACGATGCTGTTCTCGCTCCTCGAGCTCTGCAGATATCCTATCTCGGTGAGAAGCTTATCCGCGCGTCTGAGGCTTTCCTCCTCACCCTCGGCGTCGATAAAAAGCGTATGCGAGTCTATGGCCTTATTGTAGCTGACGCGGGTAATATTGATGTTCAGCTCCGCCAGACACTCGCTCGCTTTCAGGAAAGCGCCTATGTGGTCCGGCATGGTGGTTATATAAGTTTTCTTCATATAAAAAGGACATTTCCTTTCCTTGTGTGCAGGCATTATTACGCCCGATTAACCTTGTAAACGAAGTCCGCTTCACCAGGCTCCGGCTCCTCCCACAGAGTTTTCAGCTTATTCATAAGCCCATCGTCCAAATAGAAATCCGAACCGCCGTTCCCGCTCAGAACTCTTTGGTTCCGCTCGGAAATGTTTTTCCGCCACGTTTCATCGTCAACGCAGACATAGTGTATCTCGCAGGCAACGCCCTCGGAGGCAAAATACTCCCGCATTTCCCGGCGTTCCGTCTTCGTCCAGAGGCCGCGGTCAAAAATCACGTTTGCTCCCGCCTTGGCGATCTGGGCCGCCTTTTTCACGAGATACTTATTAACTCTTTCGACGAACACGTTATAAAAATCGCCTTGTTCATTATTGATCAAATCATAAGTTGCTTCATCGGTGGACAAAACCACAGCATTCAACGAGTCCTTTATTTTTGCCGAGTAACAGCTTTTCCCGCTGCAAATCTTCCCACAGGTCACAATAACTTTTGCCATGCACCGTCTTCTCCGTTTCTGTTAAGCAGCATGTTACCATAAACGCTTTTATTTATTCCTGAAGCTTCTGCATTCGCAGCTTTTCTGTTTTGTTCTCCAAACATCTACATTTTTCTGCATTCAAGAACCGTTAATGTATTGCAATCAAGAAAAATCTCATAATCGTTATCCCAGGCATACAGTTCTTCGCAAGTCAGGCGCAAGACATTATCCTTACAATAATCAAACTTCAAAAAATCCGGGTTGATCGGCAATATAATACCTGTAATAAACCCTATTCGATTTCCGCGCATTACAGACAGACTGTATCCGTCATTAAACAGAATATCACCTTTTGCGGTAAGAAAAAGCGAGTTATACTGGCATTCAATATAATCAACATAATCAACTACTTTTCTTTCATATATATCTATAAAATAAAGTGCTGCTGTAGTTAAAACAACTGCTGTGTTATATTTCTTTGAAATAGCAGCCTCTAAATATTCACCCCTAAACTCACCGCACCATGGTTCACTTGAATCTTCTTCAAATTTAATCCAGGTCCATTCCGATGAATGCCTATGGCTATTAAAATCAAATACAACTTCCCTGTATTGACCTGATTCTGGCATTTCTATGTATTCAGCGCCAATTATCATTTTTTGAAATATAGCTCCTTATGATATCTAAGCCCGTTTTTTCACACAGGCAGCATGTTTTTCTGACTTCATCAAGCGTTTGCACTCGTTCGTTCAGCATAAGCTTCTCACATTTTTCCTGCATCAGCCAAAACCTTCGATTTGATGTTATTTTACACCAAATTGAAGGTTTTGGCAATTATTTCTTAGCGCCGCTCACGCCATGTACCGGATCCGAATGCCCACCTGCCCCGCATTGAAGCCGCCTCCGAAGACAATATACAAAACGTATGCCACTACAGCCAGAATAGCGAGAATAATGAGCAGCCTGATGAGTTTTCTAACGAGTTTTCTCATGAGCGCCGTCCTCTTTCAATTAGACATTCTCTGCTTTATTTCCTCATAGCTTGCCGCCGTCATCAGCGCCGTTTCGTCCGTATCCCGCAGCGTCACCGTATAGGTCCATCTGCCGTATACCTCAAGCTTTTTGATGGCGTCTGTTCTGATGATATAGGATTTATGGCAGCGCATAAACCTCGCCCCGTCAAGCTTTTCCTCGAGCGAGGAAAGCGGCTGCGAGCTAAGGTATACTTCCTCCGGCGTAACTATCCTCGTTACGCCGTCGCAGCGCTCTATCATGATGATGTCCTTAATGTCTATGAGGTTTATTTCCTCTTTGCCCTTTATAATGAGCTTTTCGTTGAGCGGGTCTTCGCTCTTTTCTTCGCTCTGGGCATCAGAGTGCGACTTTAT
>JAEEGI010030031.1_pt1 | contig 10238 bp, 13 predicted proteins | sample 8958751 | NCBI WGS metagenome assembly JAEEGI01 (sample SAMN16246545, study PRJNA631951) | gut metagenome | biome: gut microbiome; feature: rumen; material: KS-attached | host: Bos | place: Iran: Karaj | collected 2018-10 | reverse complement strand
GGCAAATTATAACGATCTCATCTGGCTCAATGGGACTGCATTTTATACAGATCTTTCGCCGGGCACTTCTCTCTGGCAGGATCATACCGTTGAAAACTATTGGAAGCTCTTCTCGATAGAGAAAAACGAGTATACGCTGTACTCAGAAGCTCCCGATGCATCAGGATTTGAACGGAACGGACTGCTCTTCTGGCTCCTGCAGTATAAAAAGGAAGTTTTAAGCTGAATATACAGAGGAAATATCAAATTGAAAAAAGAAAAGATCGACAGAATAAATGAGCTTGCACATCTCGCAAAGGAACGGTCTCTCACCGAAGATGAGCTCAGGGAGAGAGAGGTGCTCAGGCAGGAATATATTCAGGAATGGAGAAACGGAACGATCCAGGCCATCAGTAGGTTCGCAAATAACGGTAAAGGCGGAAAAGGTCATGGAGCTTAAAAATGAAAGCATAGAAACCGCGGTATCATTTGCATATTCCGCTCATTCTGCCGAAGCAATGTATATGGTTGCCAAGAGCATTTCCGAATCGGCCAATAAAGGAGGCGGACTCATTACGCCTGTTAAGGTTGACGGGGCTTCCGTAGGTCTTCAGCTCACCACTTTAAAAGACGGTACTGAAGTCATACCTGCTTTTACTAACACGGATGAGGCCAAAAAAGGGGGAGCGACCCAGGTGGTAATATGCAAGACAGATTCTCTTATAGCTCTTGCCAAACAGCAGCAGAAGGGCATAGTTCTGAACAACTGGGGTGAGAGCATGTATCTGCCTGTGGATATGATAGACGCGATCTGGACCCTTATACAAGAGGGAAGAGATAATGACGTGAAGCAGGAGAACAGAAACTGATGCGCAATCTGATCATGCAGGAGACGATGGACGACTATAAAAAAGGCCGTGCCATGGACTATGACCTGAGTAAGCTCTCACTTCAGGAATGCATGCTTCTTGATGCTGTCCTCGGGAAGCTCGAAGCGGATATGATGGAGACGGAAGTAATCATAACCAAGGCTGAGATGAATGTCATGCCCGGCTTCAAGGGTATGCGCGAGGGCACTCTGGAGAAGATACTTAGGAACATAATGATCAATACCGTCGAATTCATTAATCCTGATCCGATCGAGGATATTTTTACCGTCATCTCTCCTTTCAGTACTGCAGAGCTGTATAAGAATGATAAGGGCAAGCATGAGATAAGAATAACCTGCAGCGAATACTCAAGAAGATTCTTTCTGAGACCTACCAAGATAGCTGAAATAAGAAGAGGAATAACAGACCGTTTTATAAACGGCCGCAAATAAATAAGGAGATGCCGTAATGGAAAATGCTCTTGATAATACAGTATCCATCAATCCAAAAAACCTTCCCGTCAAAGCGGATCCCGATTTTGCTTTCGAAAACAGAAGGGATGACCTTGCCGAGCTCACCGCACTTATGTCAAAGTTTCTCGAGATAACCGGCAGGATGAATTTGCCTGAAGATACGGTCAATGATATACTCGATCTGATGAAAGTATTTGTCAAAACGCTGTACAGCAAGGAATGAACTGAAACAGTGAAGATCCTTGGAATAGATCCCGGCATAGCGACTATCGGTTTTGCCGTACTGTCTGCGGATAAAAACGAATATAAGCTCATAAACTGCGGCGTGATCGAAACTCCGGCGCATATGAAGCTGTCGGTCAGACTTGCCCAGATATACAGCGACCTGAATCAGCTTATAGAGCACTACAGACCTGACTGCGTGTCCATCGAAGAACTTTTTTTCAACACTAACCTCACAACAGGCATTTCTGTTGCGCATGGAAGGGGAGTAATACTTCTTGCCTGCAGACAGGCCGGGCTTGAGATCTATGAATATACGCCGCTTCAGGTAAAACAGGCCGTTGCAGGATACGGGAGAGCCGAAAAACACCAGGTAATGGAGATGGTGAAGAGACTCTGTAAGCTCAGATCCGTTCCCAAACCCGATGACGCGGCTGACGCTGTCGCGCTGACTCTCTGTCACGCCAGAAGCAGCACATCACTTCTTTTTAAGGAGGAAAACGCCGAATGTTCGACTACTTAAAGGGCAACATAGCGGATATAGAATTGAACAGGGTAGTGGTTGAAACAGCCGGGATCGGTTTTTCCGTGTATACGACCGCAAATACCATCAGCACATTGAAGCACAATGAAGGTGCTAAGCTTTTTATCCGTGAAGTGATAAGGGAAGATACATTCGACCTTTACGGCTTTTCCAGCGTCAAAGAGAGAAACTGCTTCGATATGCTCACCTCCGTAAGCGGAATAGGTCCCAAAGCTGCCGTATCCATACTTTCTGTCAATACGCCTGAGATGCTTGCAATGGCCGTTGTAAACAACGATCTCTCTACGCTGACAGCGGCACAGGGAATAGGCAAAAAGATCGCTCAGAGGGTCATTCTGGAGCTCAAGGACAAGATCAGCAAGGAGATAGGCTCCGATATCACAGAAATACCGGTTTCCAGTGTCCCCGCTGGCAAAAATGCTGTCTCCGACGCAGTCCTCGCGCTCGGCGTCCTAGGTTATTCGACTGCTGAGATCATGCCCGTCATTAAAGCTAACAATGTTGAGGGCATGACGACCGAGCAGATAATCAAACTGGTGCTTAAAAATATGGGGTGATCTGCCTTTTAAGGCGTTCATCGAACCTGATCTTTATATAAAGGGTACTGAGATATGAGTATTAATTTTTCAAACGAATTTGATGCGGACGAGATAATAACCTCAACTTCCTCCATTGCCGAAGACAAGTCCGAGGGCAGCTTAAGGCCAAGAACTCTGTCCGAGTATATCGGCCAGGAGAAGGCAAAGGACAGTCTTTATGTCTTCATCAATGCCGCCAAGATGAGAAACGAACCGCTTGATCATGTGCTTCTGCACGGCCCTCCGGGACTTGGCAAGACCACGCTTGCTTCTGTTATTGCAAATGAGATGGGCGTAAATATGCGCATAACCTCAGGGCCTGCCATTGAAAAGCCGGGCGATCTCGTTGCCATGCTCACCAATCTCAATGAAGGGGACATCCTCTTCGTCGATGAGATACACAGGCTTAACCGCGCGTACGAGGAGATACTCTATCCCGCTATGGAGGATTATGCCATAGATATCATAATAGGGAAGGGGCCTTCTGCAAATTCGATACACCTGGATCTCCCGAAGTTTACTCTTATCGGTGCAACGACCCGCTCCGGTCAGCTTACAGCGCCTCTGAGAGACAGATTCGGAGTTACGCTTAGACTTGAGCTGTATACAAAAGACGAGCTCAAAAAGATCGTGTTGAGATCAGCAGATATTCTGGGGATAGGCATCGAGGATTCCGGAGCTTCGGAGATTGCTTCGAGGTCGCGCGGAACTCCGCGTATTGCCAACAGAATGCTGAAGAGAGTCAGAGACTACGCACAGGTAAAAGCGGACGGAGTCATCACAAGCAAAGTCGCTGATGAAGCTCTCTCGCTTCTCGAAGTGGACAAGCTCGGGCTCGATTCGCTAGACAGAAGGATGCTCAGAGCAATAATAGAGTACTATAACGGCGGCCCGGTAGGCCTTGAGACACTTGCCGCAACAATAAACGAAGAAGCTGTTACGCTTGAAGATGTATATGAACCCTATCTGCTTCAGTCCGGTTTTATCATCAGAACGCCGAGGGGCAGATGCGTCACCAGAAATGCGTACGAACATCTCGGAATGAAGTACTCGGGAGGCAATTCGGACCAGACTGTTCTCGAACTTTAAAATTACTTAAAAATTTTTTCTTGACAATCACTATATCTTGTGCTTAAATTCAAACATCTTAAATATCAAACCGTTGATGAAGAGTAAGTAACTTATCGCGAAACGTCACAGAGAGCTGCAGATGATGAGAATGCGGTACGCGGATGATAAGCGAATGGACTTCGGAGGGCGATCGGAAGCCGCGTTGCGGCCTATGAGAGACGGGAAGGCGATCCGTTAATTGCGCCGCCGTGTGTTGGCACGGGACACAGAGAGGACGGTTATTTCCGTCAAGCAGGGTGGCACCGCAGGATAATTCCTGTCCCGGCAGAAATGCTGAGACAGGATTTTTGTTTTTTAAAGGAGTCTGAAAATGTTTATTATGTCAAAACGATGGCGATCCGTAATTTGAGCTTAGCAACAGGAAAATCAGAAACAAATCATCAAATGAGATTACTAAAAGGAGATTTAAAATGAAAACCAACAAGATCATTGCTCTGATACTTTCATTCGTATTTATATTTTCCCTTGCTGCCTGCGGATCCGCTTCCGCTCCCGCTCCTGCGCAGGCTCCTTCAGAATCCGCGGCCGAAGCTGTAACAGAGACGGCTGTAGAACCCGCGGAAGAAGTTAAATCATTCACTGTAGGCATCTGCAACTATGTCGATGATGCTTCCTTAAACCAGATAGTTGAAAATATTCAGAACCGTCTCGCAGAGATCTCCGCTGAAAACGGCGTTGAGATCAAAATCGATTACGATAACTGCAACGCAGACGCGAACGTACTCGAACAGATAGTTCAGAATTTCATAGCTGACGGCGTAGACCTCATGGTCGGAGTTGCAACTCCTGTCGCAATGACAATGCAGGCAGATACAGAAGAGAATCAGATCCCTGTCGTATTTGCTGCAGTCAGCGATCCTATCTCCACCGGAATCGTCGCTTCGATGGATGCCCCGGGCGCCAATATCACCGGCACATCTGACGGACTCGATACGGCAGCTGTATTAAAGCTTATTACCGCTGCGGATCCCGAGGCAGATTTTGTCGGACTTCTCTATGACGTAGGCCAGGACGCTTCCACAACTCCGATAGCCGAAGCAAAAGAATATCTTGATAACGCAGGCATTTCCTACAAGGAATACAACGGCACGACAGTTGACGAGGTAAGCCTTGCAGTCGATTCTCTTATCGCTGACGGCGTTGACGCTGTATTTACCCCGACTGACAATACGATCATGACAGCAGAGCTTTCGATCTACGAAAAACTCAGCGAGGCCGGAATTCCCCATTACTGCGGCGCCGACTCCTTCGCGCTCAACGGAGCCTTTGCAGGTTACGGCGTAGACTACGCGAATCTCGGAGTAGAGACTGCAAATATGATCGCTCAGATCCTTCTGGAAGGCAAAGACCCCGCGACACTGCCTGTAATGACCTTCGATAACGGCACTGCTACAGTTAATACAGAGACCTGCGCCGCGATCGGATTCGATTACGATACTATAGTCGCTGCATTCGAGCCCTTCTGCACACAGGTAGTTCCCATAGAGACTGCAGAGAGCTTCAGCTGATCATTAAATCCTGATTTCCACGGAGGAAGACCAAATGTTATTCGGATCATTGCTTGGCCTCGGTCAGACAGCAATTGAACTCGGACTTATTAATGCAATTACCGTTCTCGCGCTGTTTTTGAGCTATTCGATGCTCAACGTGTGCGACCTGTCCACAGACGGCTGCTTCACGCTCGGAGCCTGTGTAGGGGCTGTAGTCGCCATAAGCGGCAATCCCTATCTCTCGATACCAGCCGCTATGTGCGCCGGAGTCATCTCGGGTTTTATCACAGCACTTCTGCAGACAAGGATGGGCGTGGACAGCCTGCTCTCCGGAATAATCGTAAACACAGGACTTTACTCGATAAATATAGCGATCATGGGCAATTCATCGCTCCTGAATATGAACAAGACAAGGACAGTGTTTACCGATCTAAAGACAGCGCTCGAGGGAACATTCCTTCACGGCCAGTCCAAACTGATAATAGCTGTGATCGCAGTCGCGGTAGTGGTCCTGTTTCTCTCTCTGTTTCTAAAGACCAAACTCGGCCTTGCGATCCGGGCGACCGGAAACAATCCTGACATGGTTAAGTCTTCCTCCATTAACCCCGCGTTTACAACTACAGTAGGCCTTTGCATTTCCAACTCTTTTACCGCTCTCTCCGGCTGCCTCCTCGCTCAATCCCAGAAGTCGGTAAATATAGACATCGGCTCCGGTATGGTCACTATAGCCCTGGCAAGCCTTCTGATAGGCGGAACCTTTATGGGTAAAGGCGGCATTCCGAAACGGGCAATAGGAGTCGTTCTCGGCTCGATAATCTTCAGAATAATATACGCGATAGCTTTGAGATTTGATATGCCCGCTTCTATGCTCAAGCTTGTCTCCTCGGTAATCGTAATAATTGCGATCTCCGGGCCTTATATAAGAAGCAAATACCCGCTTCTCAAGAGAAGACTGGATTACTACTCTAAGAAGGAGAGCGGCGGAAATGCTTGAAATAAATAAGATTAGCAAGACCTTCAATCCGGGAACTGTAAATGAAAAAACTGCCATCAAGGACCTGAGTCTTCATCTGGACGACGGGGAATTCGTAACGATAATCGGCGCCAACGGGGCAGGGAAGTCCACGCTGTTCAACGCTATCTGCGGGAATTTCTATACCGATTCCGGTTCCATCATTCTCGACGGAAAGGATATCACATTCCTGCCAGCGTACAAGAGATCCCCGTTTATCGGCCATCTGTTTCAGGATCCTATGCTCGGAACCGCTCCGGGTATGACAATAGAGGAGAACCTGGCTTTGGCAGCGGGTAAGGGGGGCTGGCTCAGCAAGGTTACAAAAGCAGAAAAAGAGAAGTTTGCAGAAAAGCTCTCACTGCTGGACATGGGACTCGAAAACAGAATGAAACAGCCGGTGGGGCTGCTCTCAGGCGGACAGAGACAGGCTCTGACGCTTCTTATGGCGACCATAAACCCTCCTAAGCTCCTCCTCCTCGACGAGCATACGGCGGCCCTGGATCCTGCTACGGCGGAGAAGGTCCTGGCGCTCACGGACTCGATAGTCAGAGAAGAGAATCTAACCTGTCTGATGATCACCCACAATATGCAGTCGGCGCTCGATCTGGGGAACAGAACTCTGATGATGGACCAGGGAAATATCGTCCTGGATATAAAGGGTAATGAGCGGGAAAACCTGACTGTTGAAGATCTGCTGGTCAAATTCAAAGAGTGTGTCGGCAAGGCTCTGGACAACGACAGAATGCTCCTGTCCTGATAAAAAAAATATTGACATTCAAACATCAGAATGTATAATGAAATCTGTTACAACCCAGCTTTCCACGCTGAGGAAATCTGCCCAATAAAGGCGACTATCAAAGAGAGGATACCAAATGTACGAAGACAAAACCTTAGTTTGCAAAGAATGCGGTAAAGAGTTCGTTTTTACTGCAGGTGAGCAGGAGTTCTACGCAGAGCGCGGATTCCAGAATGAGCCCCAGCGTTGCAAAGCTTGCAGAGATGCTCGCAAGAATGCTGCCCGCGGACCCAGAGAGTATTTCACGGCTGTTTGTGCAAACTGCGGAAAAGAGGCAAGGGTTCCCTTCGAGCCCAAGACAGACCGCCCCGTATACTGCAGCGAGTGCTTTGCCAAGATGAGAGAGCAGCAGGCCTGATTTACAAATTAACTGATTGGGGCGGTCATTCGCCCCAATCTTTCTTTTACGGAGAAAATCATGGAAATTACAAAAGATACCCTCATCGGCGATGTTATCGGGATGTTTCCCGAAGCAATGCCCGCTTTCCAGGAGATAGGAATGCATTGCGTCGGCTGTGCAATGTCCAGCGGCGAGACCATCGAGCAGGCCTGTTATGTTCACGGAATCGATCCGGAAGCATTTCTCGATATGCTTGAGGATTATCTGGGAAGCCTTTAATAAAAAAGAGCCGGTTTGACCGGCTTTTTGTTATATGCAGAAACAAAGACTTGAAAAGATCTTAAAATATATAACTGAAGATGCCCCCGTTGCAGACATCGGTACTGACCACGGATATATTCCGATAAGACTGGCCGGGAGTGGCTTTGTCTCAGAACTCTATGCCTGCGACATAAACGAGGGGCCGCTCGACAATGCCCGCAGAAATGCTTTGGAAGCGGGCTGTGATAAGAATATTCAGTTTGTTTTAAGCGACGGTTTTGAAAAACTTGATCTCTTGCGTATCAGGTATCTGATAATCGCCGGCATGGGAGGAGAGAGCTGCTGCGGCATTATGGACAGGGCAGAGAAGAAGATAACGGAGGACAATATATTCATCTTCCAGCCCGCTACAAAGCCCGAAGTGCTCAGATACTGGCTTCTTTACAACTCATATGAGATCCTGGCGGAGGATTATGTGAAAGAAAACGGAAAGCTGTATCAGATCATCGTCGCAAAGCTCGGCGAACCTCAGAAATACACTCTCTCGGAGATGTATACCGGAACTGCATACGGAAATGAACTGTATCCGGAGATACGTGAGCACTGCGCAGATATGTTTTCGAAGATCCTGTGCTTTTCCGATGAGAGCCGAAATCCCGATCATAAAGTAATTCAGATTATGTACGATGAGCTAAAGGAAGGTATGAAAAATGGTAAAAGCCTCTGATATATACAAATACATGTGCGAGCTGGCTCCCATGGAGCTTAAGATGGATTTTGACAATCCCGGCTTCCTCGTCGGTGACAAAAAGCACGAGATATCGAAATGCCTTGTTTCGCTCGATATCACCTCGGATGTCATAAAAGAAGCCGCAGAAAAGGGCTGCGGTCTTATTGTCTCGCACCACCCGGTCATCTGGTATGAGATGAAGTCTCTGTGCACAGACGATATGCAGGCAAAGAGAGTCATCGGGCTCATCAGAAACGGAATCTCAGCCATCTGCATGCACACTAATCTCGATATCGCAAAAGGCGGGGTAAACGACGTACTGTGCGACAGACTGGAACTTGAAAACAGGGATGTGTTCATTGCTTCCGAAGGCTTTGAAAAAACTGGCCTCGGCAGGATCGGCGAGTATGAAAAAGAGTATAGTATCACCGATTTTCTTGAGCTCGTCAAAGCGGCGCTCGGCGCCAAATGCCTCGAATACTACGCCTGCAGGAATGTCAAAAAAGTCGCGCTCGTCGGAGGCTCGGCTGCCGAATTTATCTGTGACGCGTTTAATGCCGGTGCCGACACATTTATCACTTCCGATATCAAATACCATGATTTCCAGCTTGCAAAAGAACTCGGAATAAACCTTATAGACGCGGGACATTTCAATACTGAAAATCCTGTCGTCTTTACGCTGTATAAAAAGCTTTCGGACAAGTTTCCGGATGTGGAATTCTACGTCTCTGAGAGCAACAGCAGCGTCACCAGCTTTTACTGATACGAAGGAGTAAGGATAATGAAACAGAAAACGGTCTTCTGCTGCTCGGACTGCGGTTTTGAGACTCCGAACTGGGGCGGGCGCTGCCCTTCGTGCGGAGCCTGGAATACTCTGGTTGAAGTCAGGACCGAAAAGACTTCTTCCAGAAGGAGCTCTGACTATAAACCGAGAACTGCAGCCAAAAGCTCAAAACTCCTTTCGGAGATCGGAGGGGAAGAGGAACTTAGATTTAAGACGGATATTCCGGAATTCGACAGAGTCCTCGGAGGCGGCGCCGTAAAAGGCTCCGTAATACTGGTCGGAGGAGCTCCGGGAATAGGGAAGTCAACGCTGCTCCTTCAGATGTGTGGATGCATCTCGTGCGATAACAGCGTGCTCTATGTATCCGGCGAAGAGAGCGAGAGACAGCTAAGGATGAGGGCCGACAGGCTCGTTATAGACGGCAGCAATATCAGTATATATACCGGGACGGACGTAGACAGAATAATAAGCACATTCGATGAGGTCTCTCCTGAGATCGTCGTCATAGACTCCATTCAGACAGTATACGACAGCGAGGTCAGTTCCGCTGCAGGCTCTCCCGCGCAGATTAGAGAGTCGACTCTGAAGCTTATCAGATACTCCAAGGACAATTCGGTCACCATTTTTATAGTAGGTCACATTACAAAAGAGGGGACCATCGCAGGGCCGAAGATACTCGAACATATGGTTGACTGTGTTCTCTATTTCGAAGGGGAGAGAAACACCTCTTTCAGGATACTCCGGGCCGTAAAGAACAGATTCGGCTCCACCAATGAGATAGGCGTCTTCGAGATGCTCGAAAAAGGCCTTGATAGCGTCGAAAATCCCTCTGAGATGCTTCTCTCGGGCAGGCGGGCAGATTCTTCGGGAACCTGTGTAGCATGTATAGTGGAAGGCACGAGACCTATAATGGCTGAGATCCAGGCTCTTGTATCCAAAGCCCCCTACAATCCCTCCAGAAGGACGAACGGCATAGATTATAACAGAGCATCGATGCTGAGCGCCGTACTGGATAAAAGGGGTAAT
>JAEEGI010030030.1_pt1 | contig 10238 bp, 4 predicted proteins | sample 8958751 | NCBI WGS metagenome assembly JAEEGI01 (sample SAMN16246545, study PRJNA631951) | gut metagenome | biome: gut microbiome; feature: rumen; material: KS-attached | host: Bos | place: Iran: Karaj | collected 2018-10 | reverse complement strand
TCATCGACGGTATCGGAATGCAGGGCCATATCAATGACAAACAGAACCTTGATACATACATGACCGCTCTCAGAAGGTACAGCGAGGCGGTTGATGAGGTTCAGATCACCGAGCTTGATATCGAGGCAACAAAGAACGACGACAACAGATGGCTTTTCCAGGCGCAGTTCTTTTATGATTTCTTCAAGAGACTCATCGAGGAGAAGAAGAACGGAGCAAAGCTCGTGGCTGTTACGCTCTGGGGACTTACAGACGGTTCGTCATGGAAGGCTCAGACCACACCTCTTGCGTTCTACGATGACCTCACAAAGAAGCCCGCTTTTGACGCGATGGTTCTTGCGGCAAAGGGCGAGGATTTCAACATGACCCTTGCTTCGACCATGAAGGAAATAAAGGATTCGGTCATCGATTTTGAGCCCTATGAAGGTGCAACAGGAAACATCGAGGTTGTCAATCCCAAAACAGCGGGATTCTTCTCGCGTGGATCGGGTCATACGGCAAACATCATGCTCCAGATGAACACGAACCACACTGAGAAGGAAGGCGTCGGCTACGGTCTTAAGGTTTCGAGAGCGGAGAGCGACGCGACTCTTAAGTTTGATATCTCACTCTATGCAGGCAAGACGATCGACATAAAGTTCTACGCCATGACGAAGGACAAGGCTGTCATTGCCGGAATAGACAGAGACGAGCCGCTTGTCTACGCAGCCGTACCCACAACGGGAGACTGGGACGAGGTTTCGTTCAGGTTCTCAATCCCTGAGGACACTCCTTCGGAGTACGTGTTTGTTGAGACAGACGGCAAGGCTGATTTCTTCGTTGATGATGTGAGCCTGACTATCGTAAAGGAGGGCGACAACGGTCCCGATTCCGAGGTCATCCCCGCAGAAAAGATTGCAGCACTCACAGCAGGATCGGCAACAGCCGGTGAACCCGCAGATGCAGATAAAGCTTCGGAGACCGTAACAGACGCATCAAAGTCGGATACTGCGCCCGAACCCGAGGCACAGCCTGCAACAGAGATCACAACAACAGGCGAGAACACTGCAGATCAGACGGGCGAAACCAAAGCAGCCGATGAAAAAGAGGCACCCTACGCCATCATCTGGATCATATGCGGTGTGGCTCTTATCCTGGGAGTGGTGATCGGAGTTGTGATCACAAGGATCAGAAAGGCAGCTTCGGTTAAGACCGGGGACAAGACCGAAGGCCAAGAAGAGAACAAAGCAGATTAACGGACGGATGATCCATAAAGCGAACGGATCCCGTTGATAAAAAGACGGTCAAAACAAGACGGATCCCGTTGATAAACAGACAGTCATAACAAGACGGATCCCGTTGAGAAACAGACGGTCAAAAAATAACAGATCCCGCGACAAAACCACTGTGTCGCGGGATCTTTGAATTCACGGAGTATTCTCGGGGCGAATGACCTCTTTTATGTTCTTCTCCGCCTTGACGCGGGGTGTCATCACGATGTGAGCGCAGCCGTCGCATTTGAGGCGGAAATCGATGCCTGTCCTTAAAACCTCCCAGGTGTAGCATCCGCAGGGGTGAGGTTTTTTCATTCTTAATCTGTCACCTACTCTGATGTCCATTGTATCCGACCTTTCGGGCTCCCCGGGGGCCGTGGAAACCCAGATTATTGTTTGCTTTTGTGATCCCTGTGACGGGGATCGTTTATTGCCTGAGTTGATCCCTTACGCGAGGAATCCTCTGTTGTCCGACCTGATATCGGTTTCGTTGAGGGAACCCTTGCCGTATGTAAGACCGGCATAAACGGGCTCCGTGTTCTCCATGACGGGACCTTCCTTGTCCTCTGATTTGATCGAGTCGAAGGAATCCCTAAGGCGTGAGAGTATCCTTGTCGCAACCTCGAGGTTTTCGGTCGTTCCCGCAACATCGCAGTGAACTATGATGCGCTGTGCGAACTCGTAGAGCCTCAGCAGACTCACAGCAAGGGGATATTTGAGATCGAGCGTCGACATAAGCTCGCACAGGAATCTCTGTGCCTGCTTGATGCTGTGCCTGAAGCCCTCAAGGTCACGATTTTCAAAAGCAGCGCTGCAATCAGAGAGATGCTGTAGTGTTATGTCGTAGACGATCACTGTGAGTTCTGTACGGTTAGCCTGCGAGATACGTCTTGTGTAATCCTTGGTCTGTTCCTGTGTCATCTGGCGTTATTCCTTTCCCGGCATTGCCGCTGTGGGCTGCCGAAACGCGGGTTACTCATGTACGATCAGGCATTTATCAGCCGTTAAGGAGTGAGAGGATGTTCTGAGGACGCTGGTTGGCCTGTGCGAGCATCGCCGTGCCGGCCTGGTCGAGAACGCTCTGCTGCGTGTAGACCGTCATCTCCTCTGCCATATCGACGTCCTCGATACGTGACATGGATTCTGTCATGTTGAGGCCTGTAACGTCGAGGTTTGTAATGGTGTGATCAAGTCTGTTCTGGTATGCACCGAGCTTCGCGCGGATCGCGGAAACCTCGTTTACGGCATTGTCATAAAGTGTGATGGCTGCCTCTGCGCCTTCCTGTGTGCAGACATTGATCGAAGCGATACCGAGAGTAACGGGATCGGTACGGGGGATCCTGACCTGCATCGTCTGGTCCTCGTTTGCGCCTACCTGAAGGTACATGGGGCCTGCCGAAAGGAGTGTGGAGATCGCCTCGACGTCGCCGTCGTCGGCGCAGTACTGTTCAACCTCACCGTCGCCTGTAGCATCGGTGAAATCCGTCTCAACGGTACCGGGAGTGATCTGGTAGCGCATCTCGAAGTTGTTGCTGTCTCTGATATAGACGATATCACCGCGAGCGGAGACCGTAGCTGTGGGAGAGAAGCCCTCTCCGAGCTCAACCTTGGCATCCACGCCGTAGGAGGTAACGGTTTCCGTAGAGAGGCCGAAGGCCTCGGCAAGTGCGGGGTTGTTGCACTGGATGGAGATCTTCTGTGAGGAACCGTATGCGCGTGACATGAAGATCAGCGAACCTTCACCGATCTCTGTCTCTTCGTAGCCTGCAGTCTCTGCGGGGCCGTCCGTCGAGCCTTCGTCGCCGAAGAAAGCCTTTATGTTCATCGAATCGCAAAGGTTTCTGATGGAAGCGAATGCATCCTCAAGGGACTGGCCTTCTCTGAGGTAAACGGAGTAACCGTTAATGGTTATGGTGCCGACCTCTTCCTCGCCGATCTCGGTGATGGAGGGCTCACCCGCAACGATGACTGCCTGTCTGGGATCGCAGGTAAGCGTCATCTCGTATTCCACGCTTGCTACGGTATCGGATGCGTAGATAAGATCAAGTCCGGGAACGTTCGAGTAGGAGTTGTTGTCGATATTGCCGTCAAGCAGAGTCTTTGTGTTGAACTCTGTTGTCTCGCTGATACGTGCGATCTCGGCTGTGAGCTGGTTGAGCTCCTGCTGGATCGAGAGTCTGTCTTCGTTTGTGTTTGTACCGTTGGCTGCCTGAACGGCGAGCTGTCTCATACGCTGGAGCATGGCGGTCACTTCGTTTAAAGCACCTTCTGCGGTCTGGATAACGCTGATACCGTCGCTGCTGTTCATCGATGCTCTCTCGAGACCTTCGATCTGTGTCTTCATCTTTCTCGAGATGGCCATTCCTGCCGCGTCGTCTGCCGCACGGTTGATGCGGTAACCGGATGAAAGCCTTTCGAGTGCCGTGTCGAGATTCTTGTTTGTCTTTCTGAGCTGACTGTTTGTCTGCATTGCCGAGATATTGTGGTTGATCCTCATAAGCGTTCCTTTCTGATGTATCTTTATTCCTTGGTCTGTGTGTTATTTAAGTATCATGGGCTCTGCGGAGCGGTCCAGATCTCTACGAACACCCTGGCTGCTTCGTAAAGCGTTCCGGATGAAGCGGGGCCGCCTGTGTCCGGAGGACTGTAGCCTTCCGGGACGAGTCCGGTGAGATCGGTGAGCTGCTGAAGTGTTCCGAGCCCTCCCGAGCGGACCGTGATGCCCGAGGCGTCGATCCCTTTGCTCTCCATCCGGGCGGTGTAGACTTTGAGAAGTCCTTCCGTGCCTCTTATTTCTTCAATGCTTTCGCATGTAATGCTTCCGTAGATCACTGCCCTTGCGGAGGGGTTGTTCGGAGTGTTCCGAACGCTCAGGGCGGCTGTGGTGACGAGCTTTTCGTCTGCGATGTGTATGCTCACCGTTCCTGCGTTCGAGCGGTCGTGTATGAAGGTGAGGTTTATGCTGCTGCCCGATCCGTTGTCAAGTGAGAACCGGTAGTGTTCCTTCTTCGTGAACTCGCGTAACAGGTCGTATCGTGAGAGTGCCGAGAGGACTCCTGTGGGGGCCTGCGCCGGTGCGCCTTCTGCGGGGAAGATATCATCCCTTGTCTGTTCCTCAGCCTCTGCGAGTCTGTTTGACGCATATGTGTCAAGAGTTTCCTTGCTCTCCATGGCCGAAGCGAGCGAAGCACTGTCGCCTGCCGGGATCGAGAGGTTGTCTCCGTAGAGGCCGTCGATAAGAGCCATGGTGTTCTTGACGCTGTCCCTGACGCCGATCTTCTTGAGAAATCTTCTGTACTCGGGAGAGCTGCTCATTACGAAGCGTACAAGCTCGCGTGCCTTGGCGGGTGAAGCGGTGTGTTCTTCCTTTGCCTGCCGCATCTTGAAAGCGACTTCTTCGAGAGTGAGCTCTTCGTAGCGGTTGTCCTCCGCACTGCCTTTGAGGGCCCTGTCGGTGACATCGGGGTCCGTCTCGGAGAGGATCTCGTTCGTCAGACGCTTATTGTAAGCGAAAGCCGCTTCAAGGTTTTCAGAGATCGAATTGACGATGTCACTGTGTACTACAGAAGTAGAATCGTCTATCTTTATGTCCATTCCCGAATCTCTGCGGGAACGCTGTGCCGCGAGCAGGTTCTTCAGAGTCATGTCCCGGCCGTCCGCCAGTACCGAGGCGATGGCTGCGTAGTCGTCGCGGCTGATCGTGTAAAGAAGTCTGTAAATGTTTATATAGGCCGATCTCTCCGTTTCGCTTATGTCGCCCTTTTCCTCGAGATTTACGAGGAAGGAGCTGATCTGTTCTTCGCGGGAGAGAGGTGACTGTTCGGGGTCCTCGTCAAGAAGGTCCGTCAGAGAGTCGATGCTTTCCTTTAAGGGGTTGATGCCTCTCTTAATGAGCGAAAGGACTGCGGCGGGAGTCATGCGGTTGACTACTTCCATGACTTTGGCGTCGTAGTACTTGACGTTCTCGATCGATTCAGCCGTAACGTCCATGCCGGCCGATGCAAGGATACGAACGGCGCGCTTGTTGGCGTCGGTCACAGGCAGGTCGTTCTCGGTGAGAACCTCATCGATGTGGTTGAATGCCTTTCTGATGGAATCGCCGAGGTCGGCGCGGATTTCTGTGGCTCCCGCATCGTAGGAAGCGATGGCGCTCATCGTCAGAACAGAGCGTGTGACGGATGCTTCTTCCGCAACTGCGGCAGCTCCGAGCTTCTCGAACGTGATGCTCGTACCGAACGAGATCGATGTGCGATAGAAGGATGCGGGCGCGTCGGCGATATCGGCAGCGGTAACGAGCGTGTCGACCGCGATCCGGGCTGTAACCTCGTGTGAGAAGAAGCCGTCTTGTGCGCCTGTATCGATATCCCATTCACGGGAAAGATTTTCAATGTGATCGGTGAGCAGCCTGCGCAGGGATGCGATCCTTTCTTCGGTCGATACGAAGTCAACCGTAGCTCCGAGCTCGAGGGCTGCCTTGCTGCCCGTGCCTGACATACGGAGACGCTGCTCTTCGATGTGGATCCTGAAGGTAACTTCTTTCCACGTTCCGTTGACCGCCGTTATTTCTGCGGCGGTTCCTTTGACTGTGTTTTCTTTCGGGACATAGAGGGACGACACGGTGTTATCCATAACCGTGTTTCCCTCGACCGTGTTCTCCTCCTCATTAGATGCGGGGGTTTCCCGCATCTGATTCCTCGCCATAGACCCCACTTGAGTAATAGGGTCTGCGACAGAGGGGGTTGCCCCGGAGTCGGCAGGGTTAGAAGAGGGGGTTATATACGAATCGGGGGTGTAGTCGGTCTTTGTCTCTGCTACCGTGCTCTCATCCGGGACAGAGGGGGTTGCCCCGGAATCGGCAGGGTTAGAAGAGGGGGAGGTATACGAAACATGAGTGTTATAGTCGTATGTAATCCTGGCAGCTACTCCGGCCGTGATGTCGGTGGCGGGTGAATAAACATTGACACTGACGGGTGTTGCGGCGGGACTGTCACTGAAGAGCCTGTCTGCCATGCGTACCGTGTCGTCGTAGCGGTTTGCCGCATTGCGGGCTGACTGTCTTTTGACTGCCTTTTTATCTTCTCTGAGTGTCTCGATCTGTCTGTCAAGACTCTCGGACTTATCTTCGCGGTTGTTGCGGATCCTCTCAAGTGCTCTCATGAGTCGCTCTGCCTTGAAGTCCTCAAGGTCGAAGCCTTCTGCGGCGATCTCGTTTGCTTCTTCTTCTGTGATCGAACCGTTGGTGTGTGTCTCGTCCGATTCGATGTCCTTCATGGTCTCTCTGAAATCGTTTGTGAGCTGAAGGAGGGAGGTGTCCCTCGGATCGGTCACGGGTGCGCCGGTCTGAACATCATCATTGCAAACACCGAGGTCCTTAAGGGAGAGCCTGCCGTTGTTCTTCTCAACGCGGAAAGCATGCTTTTCGCCGACAGGGCTGTATCTGTATGCATCAGCGGATGCGGGGATCTCTTTGTCGATCTCGTCGAAACGAATCATGGGAGAAGAACCGTTCTTCGATACTACGCCTGTGATGATCTCGCCTTCTTCGAGACGGGAAAAGGAATCTTCCTGTACTAAAAGGAAGGAAGCATCGGGAGCATTATATATATTGTTGTCCTGATTGATCCTCATAATAGGCACGACCTCCACAGGCCCTTAAACGCGGGGTCGGCTCCTTCCGACCTGTATTGCGGGGCATATAACTCTTCGGCATCCGTGCCTGCTTTTGAAAATGTGGGAACGCATTTTGCTTTGCGTGATCCCTGTACCTATATTATCGGAAAGAACGAGCGAATACTTAACTGTGAGTTTGTATTATTTGAATTTTATAGACGTGGGTGGTCCCTTGGGGACGGGGGTTGGTGGTGGTCCCTTGGGGACCACTAATTATCCTGCCTTAGAAATGAGTGAAATGAACTCGTCACTCGGTACGGGACGTGAGAAGTAATAGCCCTGGATGAAATCGATGTTCTCAGAGCGCATGGACTCGAGCTCGTGCTCGCTTTCGATACCTTCTGCCACGACATGAAGTCCGAGGTCGTGAGCCATCTTGACAGTGGTGGCCACAACGTGCTTGGCTTTGTTCTCCACGAAGTATGCTTTGATCATGTCCATATCAAGCTTGATTATGGACACGGGCATCTCAACAACGTACATGAGGTTACTCTGGCCTTTTCCGAAGTCGTCGAGCGAGAAAGAAACACCGTGCTCGAGGAAAAGCTTCATCGTGTCGAGAAGAGTGTTCTTTGCATCGATCGAAGCGGTCTCGGTGATCTCAAGGTTGATCTTGGCGGGATCAACACCGTAGCGTGATGTGATCTCGACGAATTTATCAAAGAGGTCCGCCTGCTTAAACTGTGCCACCGAGAGGTTGACCTCGATATAATCGAGTGTCTCGGAGACTTCCTTACGGTTTGAGAGGAGTGAGCAGACCTTTTCGAGGACGCGGTCGCCGATCCTGATGATCAGACCGGTATCCTCGGCTACGGGGATGAACTCACCGGGTGATATGAGCGATCCGTCAGCGCGTCTGATACGTGCAAGTGCTTCGCAGGAGACGTAGCAGTTACGTTCCGTAGAGAAGATGGGCTGGTAGAAGACTTCAAGCCTGTCCTCATCAAGTGCGCTTCTGATCTCGGCCGCAACTTCGTGATAACGGTAATATTTCATGAGGTGTTCGTCGTCCACGTTCTGGATGACGAGGCTTGCGGTCGATGAGGATGCCTCACGTGTCATGTGGATAAGCGAGAACAGCGAGTCTGAGTTCTTGACGAGCGTACAATCGGGAAGAGTCACAACAGAAACTCTTGCTTTGGTACGCGAGCGTTCTTTGGCGATGCGTGCGAGGTTGGCGCGGTAATAATCACGGTACTCGGTAACAACCTTCTCTGCGATATCCTTGGTCCTCGAGAGCATGACCAGTTCGTTCTCGATGTTCTTGTATACGGCGATGTTACGGTACCGGCGAAGGAATGTTGCTGTATTCATCATGATGTCGGAGGAGGTTCCCACCGTCGCATCGTTTACTGTATCTTCAAAATAGAAAGATGTCACGCAGTAATCCTCGGATCTTTCAAAGACCTGATCGAGGAAGAGCAGAAGAGCGTGGGAGTTAAAGCAGCCCACACGCTTATCGTGCAACGAGGCTGGATTCTCAAGCAGGAAGAAGAGGATGAGCACACCGAGCATCATCGAAAATCCGATGATCAGAAGTCCCGAATTAAGGAACTGAACGGTTGCGGTGACAAGCCAGAGAACCATCCAGGATGAAGTTGCGATAAAGCGCCGTTTGTTGAGTTTGTCGCGCTTGGTGAGGATAAGGTAGATCGTTGTGAGTATATAAATGAAGGCGAATACGTACGTAACCGTAGTTGCGGGACCCATGCTGTACACTACTCTGTCTTTGTGGTACCAGGAAATGGGTGTCATGAGAACTGTGATCGCCTGGATGGGCAATATGGTAAATATGACACGGATGACTTTGTGGTATGTGGCCTCAGCAAGCAGCTCCGTAAGGATATAATCAAGTCCCGCGAATGCCATGCATATGATGGACGCAAGATAAAGCTTGCATGATGCTTCAACGAGCCAGAGGGGGAGAGTGTCGTCATTGCAGATGAAGACAACCGAGAGGATGTCGAGAAGCAGGCAGACGAATGCGCCGATAAGGATACGGGCAAATACGCGCTCGGTAAAAAGGCCGATCTTCCTGCTGCAGAAGAAGAACAGCATGATCAATACGATGACAAGTATCGAGCTTGTCTGCACCTGAATGTTATACACGACCATTTCCGCCTTTCAGTCATTTTCTCCCACTATTACTGATAATAATACCATTAGGATTACGAAAATACAAGCGCGAAAACAAGAGAAAAGCATACTCGGCTCCACGAATCGAAAGTTTGCCGCGAGACACACCCGAAACGTGAAAAATCATTAAAACGCCGGTCTGTATGACATGAAGAAGGGATGTCTGTTCACCTTGCGCGCCTCAGTTATCAAAGAGCTGCATGTCCGTTTCTGTGCGAGCACCTGATATCGCGATCTGTATGTCTGTATCCTTGCAGGCCTCTGATATTTCGATCGGTGTGTCGGTATCCTTGCAAGCTCCTGATATCGCAGATCGGAAAATCGTGCTTGACTACGGAAGCGCCACGTTGTATATTAGACGGGAAATCAAAGTTTATGAATCCGGGAGTTACCATGAGAGGACGTTCATTTACAAACTACAGCTTTTTCTTCGCCTTTAGCAACAACAATCTAAAGGCTTTTGTGCTGTAGACTGATTTCACATAAACATGAGACATCGGGACTGTGCAGTACAGAGCGTGCTGGACAGTTATTTTTTTACCGATCCGAAACTGATCGGATGCGTCCGGAGGGCTCTGTCACCGGTACCGGATCAGAAACAGAGAAAATTTCAGGAGGAAGAACTATGAATCTTAAGGATTACAGAACAAAGATCGACGGGATCGACAAACAGCTCGTGGAGCTTTTCAGACAGAGACTCGAGGTCTGCAAGGAGATCGGTGAGTACAAGGCACAGAACGGGATGCCCCTTTCCGATCCGGCCAGAGAGCGCGAGAAGCTTTACGAGGTTTCGGGCCTTGTTGAGGAGGATCTTCAGCGCTATACCTCACAGCTTTACTCCACGATCTTCGATCTGAGCAAGGCTTACCAGTCACGCTCACTTGCCGCTACGGGCGAGCTTGAGAAGAAGATCCTTGAAGCCATTGAAAAGACACCCAAGGAGTTCCCCGAGCGTGCCATGATCGCTTGCCAGGGCGTAGAGGGTGCATTCTCCCAGATCGCGTGCGAGAGACTCTTTAATCTCCCCGGGATCATGTACTTCGAGAATTTCAATGCTGTTTTTACCGCTATCGAAAAGGGTCTGTGCAAGTACGGAGTTCTTCCTATTGAAAACAGCACCGCCGGTTCGGTAAACAAGGTGTATGACCTTATGATGAAACATCGCTTCAGTATCGTGCG
>JAEEGI010030029.1_pt1 | contig 10238 bp, 5 predicted proteins | sample 8958751 | NCBI WGS metagenome assembly JAEEGI01 (sample SAMN16246545, study PRJNA631951) | gut metagenome | biome: gut microbiome; feature: rumen; material: KS-attached | host: Bos | place: Iran: Karaj | collected 2018-10 | reverse complement strand
TGCGGTATAGACAATCTGGGAAATACCTGTTGTGTGCCTTGATGCGCTCGAAGAAAGAAGTAAGGTTGTCATCGGAATATCGGAAATCGTTGAGTTTGATGATATTCTTACCATCGGGCGAGAGATACGTCTCGTTCTCAGAGCCACGGTCGAAGAAATCGCCAAACTGGCTGCGGTCGCTGAACCAGCAACCCTGCTCTTCAGCCCATTTGCGGAGCCTCACCAGTTGGATTGTCTTGCAAGCCGTTGTTCCCGCAAGAGCCTCAATCTCCTCAAGGACTCTTCGCGCGAAAGCGGATGCGCTCTCCAATATGCCATCTGAGCCATTTTCAGGGCATTCACTTTCTTGTGATAATCGTTCAGAATAATCTCCATTCATGCAGTCGTATTGGTTTGACGGTGCAAAGATAAAGATTTCCGCTGAATTATGCAAGTTTTCACAGCAACTTTTCACTCATCCCTCAGCGCATGGGTAATTCTCGTCCCGATGATTTTCAGGGCGGGGATGACGGTACCGATGAGGACGGTACATAATATAATAAGGTAGACGATGGCGGAGACCGTGAGGAAGTGGGGCCAGAAGTGTTCGGGCCACGCCTTGTCCGTGGGCTGTATGGCTGCATCGATGATGTAGAGCGTTTCGCAGTACTCTTCTCCATTGAACACCTGGATGCCGCTGTGGGCATAGTTCAGATAGATGACAAGGCCCACGGCGACGGCGGCGGTGGCCAGCAGGGCGTTGCGCCAAAGGAAGTCGAAGAGCAGCCGTCCACGGGTGGCTCCGAAGGCACGGCGCACACCGCACTCCTCCGTGCGCCGCTTGGCATGAAGCCACACGGTGCCGATGACGGCCAGCATCAGGTTGACGAGAAAGAACAGCGCCAGTGCCAGGCTGCGGTTCACCTCCTGCGTGCGACCGTCGTCGAGTTCGAGCCGTTGCAGGTATTCGTCGAAGGTCGTCAGACGGCTGATGCGGCTGAAGCCCATCTGTCCGCTGCCGATGAGCTCCTTTCCGTGCTCCTCCACAAAGCGCTGGGCGTTCATTTCCTTCTTCAGGCGGATGACGTATCGGCAGGTTGTGTACTGTAGTTTTTGGGGCTTAATGATCATAGAGCGTATCGTGTTGGACATCGACATGCGGAAGTCCTCCACCACACCGGCCACCGTCGCCTCGATGGCAGGGTCGTTGCTGGAGATGGTGAGGCGGCGTCCCACAACGTCGGCTGTGCCAAACAGGGCGATGGCGCCCGAGCGCGTCAGCACCACCTGCTGCTCTTGATACGACAGACGCGAGAGCTCAGCTGCCGACGGACTCCCTGGCAAGGGCTTCAGCCCGTAGGCCTCGAAGAAGTGGGCGTCGCTGCAGAAGTTGATGTAGGCCAGATACAGGGTGTCGCCGCCGACACCGCACTCGTTGAAAGCCGGACGACTATAGCCCACGGAGCCGAAGTCTTGCTCATAGAGATAGGCCGACTCCACGCCCTCCACGCTCGTCAACTGGCGCAATATCTGGTCGCGGCGCTTTTCGGTCATCTCGTAGGGGTCTTGCGGGACGCCGTCGACGACTTTATTCCAGCTGCCGTTCACCTCGGTTTCGGCATAGAGCAGCTGGCTGCTGTCGTAACCTAAGGGCAGGCTGCGGTAGTAGAGGTTGACTACGGCAGGGTCGAACACCGCCCATGCCACGACGGTGATGATGACCAGCTCGATAAACAGCCACGTATTGGCATTCAGGATATTGTTCAGTTTCGTTTTCATCGTTTTTCCATCATTGATTCTACAATCGGTTTACGGAGGCTCCACCAGGCAGGCACGACGGCGGCCAGCAGGTTGAGCAGCAGGACAGCGGCGAAGGCTCCGACGAAGAGCGTGGGGGCGAAGAGCATCTCGCCCTCCACGATGGGCGCTGTGCTGAGCGTGCTGTTGTCGAAGAACATGCCGAGAATCTCCCTTCGCAGCCCATAGATGGCAAGCCACGAGAGCACGAGGCCGATAATACCGCCGATGGTGGTGAGCACCAGGTTCTCGGCCACCACCTGACTGAGGAGCGTCGAGCGGCGTGCGCCGAAGGTCTTACGCACGGCCATCTCTGCCGAGCGCCGCTCCATGCGCCCCGCCACGATGCCGCAGAGGTTCAGCGCGGGCACGAAGAGCAGCACGAAGAGGATGCCCGCATAGTGCTTCACGAGCTGCCAGACCGTCACCGTGCTCATTGCGCCTTCGCGGTTCTCAGTCTTCAGCACGTGCATGGGGTGGGTCTCCATATCGCGGGTCAGCACCAGCTTCTTTTTGGCATCACCGCCAAAGCTGAACAAATCCAGCACCTCGGGATGCGCCTGCTGCGTGCGGGCCGCCACGTCGTCCAGCTCCTGCTTCAAGGCCCGCAGGTGGTCGTCGTCCTTAACGGTGGCCACGATGGAGTAGAATCCCTGATAGGGGATCCCCATCACCACACCGTTCAAGAGGGGATAGATGATGTCGGCATAGCTGTCGGGCGCCAGCTGACTGCCGCCACGGAAGACGCCTACCACACGCACTTCAGGTCCGCTTTCCACCTCCACCGTCTTTCCCACGGCTTCCACGCCCTTGCCGAAGAGCCGTTCGGCCAGGGCATCGCTGATGACACAGACTTTTTCGTTGTCGTCCACTTCCTTACTGGTAAAAGCTCTGCCACTCAGGAAGTCGTACTCGTAAATCTTAAAGTAGTCGGCATTGACCTCGTTGCGCACGACGTCCACGTAGTCGTCCTTGCCTCGCACCACGAAGGTGTGGCACTTGCCCAGGGTCTTGCCCGTTCCTGCCGCCAGGAGCGTGGGCGAGCAGTACTCGATGTTCGGGCTGCGCTTGAACCACTCCTCATAGGCCTGAGCGCTGAAGCCCGTCTGCATCTTGCCGCCGTTGTCGGCCTCGATGCACAGCCCCTCGAAGTAGACTGTCCGCGCGCGGTTCCTTTCTGGGTAGATGGGCGCCAGCTTGATGTAATACACTACGGCCATCACCATCGTAAACAGGATGGCCAAGGCCGTTCCGGCGATGTAGATGCCGGAGAAAAGTCGCTCCTCGCGCATCATGGCGAGGGCCTGTCTGAAATACCCTATCATATTTACTATTTACGTATTTTACGATTTACTATTTTACATGCCAAAACCGTGCCAAACTCGTAACTCACTGATAATCAATAACGGCATAAAACGAAGTGTCCATTTCCGGACACTCTGCTGTCCGGAAATGGACAATCTAACCACTCCTGATAATCTCTGTCATTTCGCTTTTCCTGCACTGACCACTGACCATCAGGCAGTTACGCCGCCCCGCAGCCGGTTTTTCTTGCACTACTACCTGCACTGAAACCTGCACTGGCCAGTAACGGGCAGCATTTATCATTACAAAACACCAAGGTTCCAAGCCCCGAAACGGGCCACTTTTCCAGCAAAAGGCGGTGCCTTTCCGACGAAAGGCCCCGCCTTTTTTGCTTTTTCACGCCACGAAAACCACTTTTTCCTGGCAGGAAAATCCGATTTTCACGCCGCGACGAAAATACTGACTGGCTTTTTGAAATACTTTTACACCGCTTTTCCGTGGTAACGGCGCAGTGCAGAAACAAGTGCAGGAACAAGTGCAGGAAAAACAAACCCAGACAACCCGTAACCCGCTGGAAATCAGCAGTCAGTGCAAGAAGTGCAAGATTTATTTCACTTTACTTCACCAGATTGCCGAGGATGTCGCGTGTCAGCTCCTTGGTGATGGTGCGGGTGGCGGCACTGGTGGCGTTCTTCACCACCTTCTCCTTGGCCGAGGTTCTCGACTTTGTTTCCTTGCCGCTGACTTTTCCACTCACCCACGTGCCAAGCAGGGCAGCCAGTGTCGAGGTGACGGCAGTCATCACGGCCTTCAGCACCTTGCTCATGATGCCAGCCTTCTTCTTCTCGGCCTTGCCGCCCTTGCCTTCCTTTTCAGCTTCGGCAGCCTGCTCCTCCTGGGCGGCAAGAGCTTCCTCGGCCTCCTTGGCCAATATCTCGAAGGCACTCTCACGGTCGACGGGCGTGTCGTACTTGCCATAGATGCGACTCTGCTTGATGATGTCGAGACGCTGACCCTCGCTGACGGCACCTATCTGACTAAGCGGGAACAACACCTTGGCGCGCTGTACAATAGCCGGGGCACCCTTCTCGTCAAGGAAGCTGACGAGAGCCTCGCCGGTCTCAAGGTTCATAATAGCCTCATCTGTCTTGAACTCAGGATTGGGACGGAAGGTGTCGGCTGCAGTCTTCACGGCCTTCTGATCCTTCGGCGTATAGGCACGAAGAGCGTGCTGCACACGGTTGCCAAGCTGTCCGAGGATGACTTCGGGAATGTCTGTCGGGCTTTGCGTGATGAAGTAGATACCAACGCCTTTAGAGCGGATGAGTCGGATGACCTGCTCAATCTTGTCGAGCAGGGCTTTCGACGTGCCGTCGAACAGCATGTGAGCCTCGTCGAAGAAGAACACGAGTTTCGGCAGTGGCAGGTCGCCTACTTCGGGGAGTGTGGTGTAAAGTTCGGAGAGCAGCCAAAGCAGGAAGGTGGAGTAGAGCTTGGGCTGGAGCATCAGCTTGTCGGCAGCGAGGACGCTCATGATTCCCTTACCGCCTTCAGTCTGCAGCAGGTCGTAGATGTCGAACGATGGCTCACCGAAGAAGTGGTCAGCACCCTGAGCCTCTAACTGGAGCAGGGCGCGCTGGATGGCGCCGATGGTCGGAGTAGAGATATTTCCGTATTTCGTGGTGTACTCCTTGGCATGCTGCGACACCCAGTCGAGCATGGAACGCAGGTCCTTGAGGTCGAGGATGAGCAATCCGCGCTCGTCGGCAATGCGGAACACGATGTTGAGCACACCGTCCTGCGTCTCGTTAAGCTGGAGCAGGCGGCTGAGCAACTGCGGTCCCATCTGACTGACGGTGGCACGCATGGGGTGTCCCTGCTCACCAAAGACGTCATAGAAGCGGACAGGGCAGGCCTGGAACTGCGGATTCTTGATACCAAATTCAGGCAGTCTTTTCTCGATGAAACCGCTCATTTTGCCCACTTGCGAGATGCCGCTGAGGTCGCCCTTCATGTCGGCCATGAAGCAGGGCACACCTGCCTGGCAGAAAGTCTCGGCCATCACCTGTAGCGTGACGGTCTTACCCGTACCCGTGGCTCCGGCAATGAGTCCGTGCCGGTTGGCCATCTTTCCTGTAATACTGAGCGCTCCTTCGGCGCAGTGGGCGATGTAGAGCCCGCGTTCGTTGTCTAACATGTGGCTTTTGTTGTTTTAAGTTTTTGACTTCTTGTAATACTGATGGCAAAAGTACATAAAAAAGCGTAAAATGCCAAAGTTTTTCCATGATATTTTGTAACTTTGCACAGATTTTAATCAAACAACCAACAAAAGAGGATATGGAAAACCAAAGCAAAGCGTTTCTTTACTTCATCTGCGCCGTGTCGGCGATGGGTGGTCTGCTCTTCGGCTACGACTGGGTTGTCATTGGCGGTGCGAAGCCGTTCTATGAATTGTATTTCGGTATCTCTGACTCGCCCGTCATGCAGGGCGTGGCCATGTCGACAGCCCTGATTGGCTGTTTAGTGGGCGCGATGGTGGCAGGTGCTGCTGCCGACAAGTATGGGCGCAAGCCGCTGCTGACGGTATCGGCGGTACTCTTTACCGTTTCGGCCATCGGCACGGGACTGTTCAACGACTTCACCTTATTTAATATAGCCCGCTTCGTGGGCGGCATGGGCATCGGTGTGGCTTCGGCCTTGGCACCGATGTATATTGCCGAGGTCAGTCCCGCATCGATTCGCGGACGGATGGTGAGTCTCAACCAGATGACCATCGTGCTTGGCATTCTGGCGGCACAGATTGTCAACCTGCTGTTGGCCCGCGATACCAGCGTGGCTGAGAGCCAGGCGTGGAATGTGGCTTGGGGCTGGCGCTGGATGTTCTGGGCAGAGACGGTGCCGGCGGCAGCATTCCTTGTGATGAGTTTCTTGATTCCGGAAAGCCCGGTGTTCTTGCGGATGAAGGCTGCGGCAACGCCGCAGCACAGCGAACAGGCGGGACTGAAGGAGCTGTTCCAGAGCAAGTACGCAAGGGTGCTGCTGTTGGGACTGGTGATAGCGGTGTTCCAGCAGTGGTGCGGCACAAACGTCATCTTCAACTACGCGCAGGAGATTTTCGTGGGGGCGGGCTTCGACGTCGACGGGATGTTCATCAACATCGTCATCACGGGCATTGCCAACGTGGTCTTTACCTTTGTGGCTCTCTACACCATCGAGCGGTGGGGCCGCCGCACACTGATGCTTATCGGTGCCGGTGGTCTGGGGCTGATTTACCTGACCTTAGGCACTTGCTACTTCCTGGAAGTAAAGGGCTTCGCCATGGTCTGCTTGGTAGTAACCGCCATCTCGGTCTATGCCATGACGCTTGGTCCCGTTACCTGGACGCTGCTGGCCGAGATATTTCCAAACCGCATCCGTGGCGTAGCGATGGCTACGTGTACGTTTGCCCTTTGGGTAGGCTGCTGCACGCTGACGTTCTCGTTCCCCTCGATGAACGCAGCCTTAGGTAGCAGCGGTACGTTCTGGATTTACAGCGGCATCTGCCTCTGTGCCTTCCTCTTCCTGTTCCGCCGCTGTCCTGAGACGAAAGGCAAGAGCTTAGAAGAATTGGAGAAAGAACTTGTGAAATAATTCGAAAATCGTAAATCAGTAAATCGTAAATAACATGGTGGTAAAAGCCTGGAGAGAAATAGTGACCATCCCGACCTACGAGGTGGGGAAGGCTGAGAAGAACCCGATATTCCTTGAGAAGCGGGTGTATCAGGGAAGCAGCGGTGTGGTTTATCCGTACCCCGTCATCGAGTCGATAGCCGACGAGCCGACGCCGAAGGAGTGGCAGGCCGTCTGGCTCGAGAATGAGTATATCAAGGTGATGGTGCTGCCCGAACTGGGCGGCCGCATCCAGATGGCGTACGACAAGGTGAAGCAGCGCCACTTCGTGTACTACAACCACGTCATCAAGCCGGCACTCGTCGGACTGTGCGGGCCGTGGATCAGCGGTGGTATCGAGTTCAACTGGCCGCAGCACCACCGTCCGTCGACCTACTCGCCCGTTGACTCGCTGATTGTGGAGAACGAGGACGGGAGCGTCACCGTCTGGGTGAACGAGATGGAGCGGATGTTCCACCAGAAGGGTGCCGCAGGCTTCACGCTGCGCCCCGGCTGTGCCTACCTCGAGATTCAGGGGCGTGTCAGCAACCGCACGCCGCTGCCGCAGACGTTCCTCTGGTGGGCCAATCCCGCCGTCGAGGTGAACGACCAGTACCAAAGCGTGTTTCCGCCTGACGTGAACGCCGTCTTCGACCACGGCAAGCGCGCCGTCTCCAGCTTCCCCATCGCCACGGGCACCTACTACAAGATGGACTATTCTGCAGGTGTCGACATATCGAACTACCGCAACATCCCTGTGCCAACGAGCTATATGGCCGTCAACTCGAAGTACGACTTCGAGGGCGGCTACGAGAACGACAGTCACGGCGGCATGCTCCATGTGGCCAGCCACCACTTCTCGCCCGGCAAGAAGCAGTGGACGTGGGGCAACGGCGACTTCGGGCGGGCGTGGGACAGGAACCTGACGGAGCCCACCCCTGGCCCCTCCCCAAGGGAGGGGGAGTTCCGCCCCTACATCGAGCTGATGGCCGGCGTTTACACCGAGAACCAGCCCGACTTCACGTGGCTCATGCCCTACGAGGAGAAGCAGTTCGTGCAGTACTTCATGCCCTATCGCGAGGTGGGGATGGTGAAGCAGGCGTCGAAGGACTTCATTATAAACCTCACCCCCGACCCCTCTCCGACTGGAGAGGGGAGGTCGGTTACTTTCAAGGTGCTGGCTACTTCGAAGCAGGAGGTGCGCATCGTGCTGCGCCACGATAACGGCGAGGTGTACTATGATAAGGTGGTGACGCTGTCGCCCGAGGAGGTCTTTCAGCAGACGGTGGACGTGAAAGGGACGAAAATGGATAGCCTGCTGCTGACAGTGGGCAATCTACAATGGCACGCCGAGCCTGACGAAATCCGGCCCATCCCCGATGCCGCCGAAGCTGCGCTGCCACCTGAGGATACGAAGACCAACGACCAGCTCTACCTGACGGGACTGCACCTGGAGCAGTACCGCCACGCCACCTGGTCGGCCCTCGACTACTACGAAGAGGCCTTGCGCCGCGACCCCAACGACGTGCGCTGCCTGAACCAGACGGGACTTTGGTACCTGCGACGCGGACGATTCGACAAGGCAGAACCCTATCTGCGAAAAGCTGTGAAGATATGGCAGAAACGCAACCCGAACCCCTATGACGGGGAGGCCATCTTCAACCTCGCCCTCTGTCTGAAGTACCAACGCCGCACGCAGGAGGCCTACGAGCTGTTCTGGAAGTCGACGTGGAACAAGGCGTGGGCCGATGCCGGCTATTTCGAGGCCGCCTGCATCAGCGTGAGCCAAGGCCGCTACGACGACGCCCTCGACGAGCTGGGCCGCTGTCTCATCTTCAACAGCTGCAACCACAAGGCGCGCGCGCTGAAGGCTGCCGTGCTGCGGCTGCAGCAGGACAGCAAACAGAAAGGCGGTCTGCAGATGGGCAGTTCGAGGGAACTGAACGAACGCTTAGCGCTCATCAAAGAGTCGTTGCAGCTGGACCGCTTCAACTACGGCATCCGCTATGAGCAATACCTGCTGACAAAGGACAAGGACGTGCTGAAGGAGATGACCGAGATGATGCACGGCAACGTCTATAACTACCATGAACTGGCTCTCGACTATGCGCAGGCCGGTTTGAGGCAGGAGTGCATCGACATTCTGAAACTGTGCAAGACGAAGCATCCGCTCACCTATTATTATATAGGCTGGGCACAGCTCGGATTAGGCGATGCCGTAGCTGCCAACGATGCCTTCGAACAGGCAGAAAAGGTGGACAGCTACTGCTGCTTCCCCAACCGCTTAGAGGATGTCATCGTGCTGACGATGGCCAAAACGATAAACCCCGACGGGGCACGGGCGCCCTATTACCTCGGTTGCCTGTATTACGACAAGCGGCAGTACGACGTGGCCATTGAGAACTGGGAGCTGTCGGCACGGCTCGACCCGCAGTTCCCGACCGTCTGGCGCAACCTGGCGCTGGCACGCTTCAACAAACAGGACAGGCGGGAGGAGGCATTGGCGTATATGGAACGCGCCTTCAGCCTCGACAAGAAAGACGCCCGCGTGCTGATGGAACTCGACCAGCTCTACAAGCGCCTGCAGAAACCGCACCAGGAGCGGCTCAACTTCCTGCAGCAATACCCGAAGCTCATTCAGCAGCGCGACGACCTCGTCTTAGAAGAGATAACCCTGCTCAACCAGCTTGGCCGCTACGAGGAGGCCAAGGCGAAGCTCGATGCCCATAAGTTCCATCCGTGGGAGGGCGGTGAAGGCAAGGTAAGCGGACAGTACCAGATATGCCGAGTGGAGCTTGCGAAGAAGAGCCTCACCCCCGACCCCTCTCGCAAGGAGAGGGGAGTAGATAGTTCTGCTGTGGATAAAGCCACCAAGCTGTTGGAGGAGTGTCTTGTCTATCCGCCTCATCTTGGCGAGGGAAAGCTCTATGGGGCTCAGGACAATGACTTCCTATATTTCCTCGGGCGCTATGAGGAGGGAACGGCCGGACCGACGGAGCCTGCCGCCGCCATGTATTACAACGACGCCAAGCCCGACAAGATATTCTACGCCGGCCTCTGCTACCGCAAGTTAGGACAGGAGGACAAGGCGCGAAGCCTTTTCCACAAGCTCGTCAACTATGGCAAGCAGCACATCTTCGACCACGTCACGATGGACTACTTCGCCGTCTCGCTGCCCGACCTGCTCATCTGGGAGGACAGCCTCGACACGAAGAACCTCATCCACTGTAAGTATATGCTCGCTCTCGGCTACTTGGGACTGGGCGACACAGAAAAAGCCCTGAGGTATCTCTCCGAGGTGGAAGCCTTGGACATTAACCATCAGGGCATTCAACAGTTGCGGACGCTGATCGACAGCGGTCTGCTGTAGCTCTACTCAGCCGCCGCCTTCAGAATCTCTGAGAGCGTGGGGTGAATATGTATCATGTCGCGGAGCTGCCCAAGGGTGGTTTCGCGACATATTAGTACGGAGACCTCCTGGACGATGTCGGCAGCATGGGCACCGTAGG
>JAEEGI010030026.1_pt1 | contig 10239 bp, 8 predicted proteins | sample 8958751 | NCBI WGS metagenome assembly JAEEGI01 (sample SAMN16246545, study PRJNA631951) | gut metagenome | biome: gut microbiome; feature: rumen; material: KS-attached | host: Bos | place: Iran: Karaj | collected 2018-10 | reverse complement strand
ATATCTACAGAATTATCGTATTTATGACCAGATAATAATCTAGACGATTCAATTTTGGCCAAAAGATATACATAAGATCCGTCAGCATAACCTTTCAGCTCTACTATTCCAGCGTTATTACTAGATGATGCACCAGGTAGACCTCCTGTAACAGTTTCCCATGGAATTCCAAATCCAGACTCAAATGCTTTCCCCATCCCAGGGGCAGAGATGCTAGGCATTATCCATACTTTTCCAAGAGCTGAGGTATAACTATCGCCAACCGATTTATTTGCTTTGAGTTGTTTAATGATGTATCCTGTAGAAGCATCAGATAATGTTAGAGTCGGTTTAAACTGCCCCTCCCAAATTTTGAAAGGAACATAAAAGGTCGCTGAGCCTTCATTAACATTTTCAGTAAAAGATAGAGAATGCTCAGGTTGTTCACTAAACGCGTAATTATGTTTCAAATAATATGTGCTTCCTGTGATACCAATTGGCGTTGCTCCAGAAATAAAATATGATTCTTGATTCCGAACAACCAGAGTAACTTTGTTGACATCTAAATCTGTAAAAGTGAATCTATAAGCTCCAGTCAAATACTTGAAGGAGAAAACACCTTCAGAACCTACAGAAATCATAGGAAGATCTGCTGAATAATGTGATTCAGAATAATCCTTAGTAGGCTCTATGTAAAATGTTGGATAAGTATCACCTTCTGAATATGAATGAGATTCGGAAGCAGGAAACAGAGCCCACTGTGTCCCTGTATCGGAGGCTCCAATTTCGTATCCCTCATCAATCAGGCCACTAAAAGAAGTGGAGTTAGAACCGCCCGTTGTAGCTGTAAGAGTGAAAAACTTATTATCCGTTCCATTATGAAAAAGAACTGAAATCTGATCATCATAAGACCACTTGAAACTATTTCCTTCATAATCGGTCTTAGTTAACTCGTTATCTACAATGGCGTTAAGGGTGAACAAATAAGCACCATTGTCGGTTAGGGGTAACTCTATGATAGGTTTTTGTTCACAGGCGGTGATAATACTGGCTGTAACTATTGCAATGAAGATGAAAAAACGTTTCATAAGCCAAAAATGCTATTAAAGTCACTATCACTAATTTCTTCGCTTGTAATGTCAGCCCCGGAAGCGTTACCGGTAACCGACTGCATGAGGACGGAGGCTACGTTGATGGTGTAGGTCCGTAAGGTCGGGGTTGTGTAAATAACCTTTTTCATGATTGTATTATTATTTTAAAAATTTACGGGAGAGGAACAACGAGAGCTTCAGCCCAGCGTGCAGGGGCGAAACCAATCTGGGTTTCTTCGCCCATCCAAGTCTCGCCGACTACATACTGCTGGTTTACTTCGAAGCAAAGAGTAGCAGAAGAACCTGCAAGGGCAGTATAGGAGGAGCGCCCGATGGCAACTTCATAGCAGTACTTACCAGTGTGCTCTACGTTGCTCTGTCCTACGAAGCCAGCATTCCAGTTGATGTATCGAGGTGCATTCTTGTACTTCAGCCAACTGTCGAAGTGATGGACATATGGTGCAGTCCAGGCCCAATGTGTTTTGGTGCCGGAACCATCGCCGATGTACAGATGTGAATTGTTTGAGTAGCTGTAACCCGAGTCGTCGTAAAGGGCGTCTTTCTTGATTTCGAAATACACATAAAGATTGGTTGCATCTGCCTTTGCTTTCAGGCACACGATAGCATCGTATCCAGTACCGGTGTCTCCGTTAACTGCGGTGGAAACCTCGTTCCAGTCGATTCCGTACTGCGAAGGGAAACTCCAGGGCTTTGCGTCGCCCGCCTTGATCTCGGGAAGGACCACCATCCTGGTAAGGAGGGGTTCATAGGTTGACGGCAGGAAGTTCTGGGCAGCTTTGCTGTAGAGCACATCCTCGGTAGCGGCATCGACCAGAGTGATGGACGGTTTGAACCTCTTGTCCCAAGGGGCGAAAGGAATGTAGAACTCGGCATTGCCATCTACAACGTCCTCGGTTATAGCGAGTTTGCATCCACTTGATCCCAGATCGGCCCAGGCGGGCTCCCAGTAAGAGACATAACCGCCCTCTTTCATGGGGAGGTCGCCGGAGACTGCGTGGGTGTACTGTTCTTCAAAGAGCAGTTTGACCTTGGCAGCTTTTTCGATACCAGTAAACCTGATCTTGATGATGGCGGCTGCAGGATAGAAGGTGAACGTGGTCTCGCTAGCGTCGGCGGCTATCTTGGCCGAAAGAGGGATGTTGGTGGCAACTGTGCCGGAGAGGTCGTTTTCGGCAGGTATGTTGAAGGTGATGAGATTGGTTTCACCAGCATTGTACTTGTGCGCGCCGGCAGGGTAGAGGGCCCATTTGGCGCCGGTGTCGGAAGCGCCGATCTCGTATCCGCTCTCAACCATTCCGGCGAATGTGGCGGATGCGCCGTCAACAGTCTTAGTGCTGAATGTGAAGAACTTGTTGTCGGTGCCTTTGTGGAAGAGTACGGAAATCTTGTCCCCCTCGGTCCAGGCGAAAGTCTTGTCGCCGGCATAGGTGGTTTTGGTGCCCAGGTCAGCGCTTGCCGCGCTGATTTCATACTCGTAGAAAGAGGGCTGCTCGATGGCGTCCTTCTTTGTGCAAGAAGCAATCACTATGACTGCCGCTGCCAGTAAAAACAGTTTGCGTGTCATAGCTTAAAACATTGAATTAAAATCGCCGTCGGAGACAATGACCGGGTCTTCGAAGTTGGTACCGGTACCACCGACTGAAGTGGACTGTGCAAGCATGAACTGGGGCGTCATCTCCAGTTCATCCGCTTGAGGATTGATGTACTTTTTCTTCATATTGTTGATTATTAAAATTATAGTCTGAAGGAATAAAGCAAGTTATATCCGGTGCTGGAGTCCCATACCCCCTCGTTGGCCATGCGGATCGCAAAACGAGGGTCGGATGACAGGGTGCTCTCCGGATCGGGCAGGTAGAGATTAAGCTTAACGGCGCCGGATGCGCCGGACGGCATGGTAATGCTCTTGCTGATGGTAATAAGGCCGTCGTCGGGCCCCCAGAAACGGGGGTCGGAGTCCAGAGCCCAGCTCTGAAGCACGCTGCCGGACGAGCTGGTAAGCACCAGGTAAGCCGTGCGCGGGTTCATGGGCGCAGCGTAGCCTTTGTTGCGCAGATGAATTGTCACCTGCATGGGACTTCCTGCCTTGGCGGCTCCGAACGCGCCGTCTTCAAGTACCAGCCGGTAACCAAGTTCGCGGTCGACCTGCTCAAAGCATCCCTCACTCTTCCAGAGGTCCAGAACATTCTGGTTGTAACCGTCGTGCAGGTATGTCCAGTGGTATTTTTTCAGTTCGGAAAGTGTGCCCGGATTGCTGCCGTAGGCTGCGCAGTGGCACTGGTCGGACACGGCGCAGGTCTCGCCGCCCATGATGGTGTAGCGGGTATCAGCCGCCCAGAAGGAACGCTCGGTATCGCTGTTGAAGGTGCCCTGGTCGGAACTGCTGGCAACAAAGCAGTCGTTGTGGGCGCCCACTCTTGCCGCTTTGCTGCCGTTATGGGCGGTGGAGCTGTTAAGGGGCGTGCTGCCCACGAGCTTCATTTTGAACTTGGGCGTACGTACCTGAACCTGACGGTCGGCGGGCATGGTGGCCAGAAGAGCGTCCAGAACCCTTCCGCGCGGAGCGTAGTCGGCGTCGGACGAGGGATTCATTACAAAGTTGTCGGTGTAGTACCATTCGCCCCAGGAGCCGATGAAGCCGGCCTGAAGCACGAAGATGACGTCTTTGTAGGTGGTAAACAGAGGCTTGAGCTGCTCGATGTGGCGCATTACCCAGGCCTCGGTGGCGTCCCAGGGCTTGTCGCTGTTGGCGTGCCCGCTCTTGTATGCAAAGCGCAGTATGCACTTGACGCCGCCGGCCCGGAGGGCCTTGAAGTTGTTCTCGATGAGTGTAAGATAGGAAGATGATATGTCGGACTTGATAAAGTCCGTAAGATAATACTCCAGCAGCATCAGCGAGCGCCCGGAGGTGCGGATTGATGCTAAATAACTGGAACTCAATGTGGAAGCCGAAGCTTTCTTGTACTCCTGCGCTTTGTAAAAACCTCTCTCGGGATTGGCGAAAACGGCATCGCTCTCGGTATAAGTAACGGTGGTGGCATCCGAAGGAGGGAGACTCCCAAGGTCGAAGGGCGGGACCACTATTATCTTTGACATCGAAGAGGTATAACCGGTGAAGTCCTTCTTAGCGGTTATGGTGCGGAGCAGGTTGCCGGTGCTGGCGTCATAAAGAGATATGATGGGTTTGAACACAGGCTCCCAGGCCCTGAAAGGGACATAAAAATAAGCCTCCCCATTACTGACATTCTCAATGAAAGTGAGTTTGCGCTCAGCCGAACCTTCCTTGCTCCAGCCTTGGTCGAGATAAATGTCGTTGTAGCTGCTCTTCTTGATAGGGATGGAGCCCGACAGCTGGTGAGTGTTCTGATTCTCGATTACGAACTTGACCTTGCTTGCACCCACACCGGTAAAAGAGAACTTGTAAGTGCCGCACATACGCTTGAATGAGTAGTTCGATCCGTCCTCGCTCCAGGCGAACATGGGTACCAGGGCATAGAAATGGTCGGAGGCGTAGTCGAAGGTGTCCGGCATATCGAAAACGGGGAATTCGCTGCTGTAACTGTGATTGGCGGCGGGGTAGAGAGCCCATTTGGTGCCGTTGTCTGCGGCTCCGGCTTCATATCCGGTCTCGACCATGCCGGCGAATGTGGCCGAAGCCCCGTTTACGCTTTTGGTGGTGAAAGTGAAGAACTTGTTGGTGCTGCCTTTATGGAAGAGCACCGAGATGCGGTCGCCCTCGCTCCACGAGAATGTCACATCGCCCTCATACGCGGTACGGGTGTCTCCCTGGGCCGATGCGCTGAGGGTGTACTCATACCAGCCTTCTTCGGGGGCCGTTTCTACGTCCTGCCGTACGCTGCACCCCGCCGCCAGGACGACGGAGGATAAAAGCAAAAGTATGAGCCAGCCGTTTCTCATTTGATGAAAGAAGATATAATGTTACTGAGTTCGCAATTCTCCAATGTGCCTCCGAAGGCATCGGACCCCGGGCCCCAGACAAAGTAGGGGACAGCAAGACCGTTGTGAGAGTCGTTGCCGAATTCTACTCCTATGCGTCCTTCGGCTATGTCGCCGTCCTGAAGGGTGAGGGCTCCGGTTGAATGGTCGGCAGTCACTATCACAAGGGTGTGTCCGTCTTTTTCGGCCCACTGGAGCACGTCGCCGACCGTGCGGTCAAAGTCAAGCGTCTCTTCCATTGCGAGGTCGATACGGTTGGCGTGCAGCCAGTCGTCGATGCAGGAGCCTTCAAGCATGGCCACGAAGCCCTTCTCGCCGCTCGCGGAAGACAGAAGATCAAGGCAACGCGCAACCATATGGCGGAACAAGTCTCCACGCTCGGCGGCAATGGGGAGATTGTCATCGGACATCAGGCCCAGCACAGGCAGGGCAGCCTCCATAAGCTGCTGCTCGTCGGAGGCGTAGTTGTAGCCCTTGGCTTTCATTTCGGCCACTATGTCACGTCCGTCGTGCCTTTTGGGGCCAAAGTAGTCGCGTCCGCCTCCGGCTATGAAATCTACTCCGCAGTCGATATAGTCGGCAATGAGTCCGTCGGAGTCGTAGCGGCTGGGGTTGTGGCAGCAAAAGTCGCAGGGAGTGGCGTCGGCGAGGTGGCAGACGGTTACGCAGCCTGTTTTCTTACCCAACGCTTGTGCCTTGGAAAGCATAGAATAGAGAGGCGCTCCGTCAGGGTCGCAGCCCACATGGTCGATGGCTGTTTTCTGCCCTACGGCAAGTGCCGTACCGCCTGCGGCGGAGTCGGTGATAAGGTTATTGGTGCAGTAGGTGCGCGAAAGGCCCACGACAGGGAAACTGTCGATATTTAGCTTGCCGCGGTTGAGTACCCAGGCACAACTGATCTGCTCCAACCCCATTCCATCACCTATCATGAAGATTATGTTGCGCACCTGGGCATCGGCTGGCGGGGGAGTGACGCTGACAACCTCGTAATGGTTAGGCGCGGTATAATATTGTAAGTCACCCTCCGGCTGTTTGCAGCAGGAAAGAATGGCGCACAGGACTACCAGGGCTATGTTTCTGAACAGTTTCATAGAGCCTGGGGTGTTGCAAACTGCGGGGCTTCTCCTTCCGCGGAATAAGGTATTTGTACCGTGCCGTCCGCATCTGTAAGGAACCAGAAGGGAGCTGCGTCAAGTTCAAAAATGTCATTCATGCCATCGGGCTTCAGGTATGTCCATCCTGGAACCTCAGGAGTGGGTCCCCAGCCGAAGCAAAGGGCGATGTGCTCGGCCTCGGGATGCTCTCCCGCCATGGCGGCGAGTGACTGGAGACAGGTGCGGCAGTCGAGGTTGAGCACCAGCCAGAGAGCGGCGCCGGAGGCCGATACGCCTTCGGGCAGAGTGCATTTGGAGCCCGGACGGTTAAGCTGATCCTGTGCTGCGAGAGCCTGCAGGCGCTCCACCGTCTCGATGTTCAAGATGCCGTCCTCTGCAAAGCGCTCAGCCGCTTTCCCGAAAATATCAGGATTGCGGCAGGGCGAGAAGTAATTGTGGAAGGCCGATTCTATCCAGTCGGAGTAGATGTAGTACGACACTTCGTCTTCTTTCATCTTGTCGAACAAATCGTCCATGGCCTCGGCGGCTTGCCCGGGGGGCGCCGCTACCATCAGCTCCGCGAAGCGGGCAAAGCGCTCTTCGGCCTGAGGGTAATTCTCTTCCGTCACGCTTATGCCGTCTTTCCAATAGTCGCGCAGCCTGCCGCCCGCAGTGCAAGCTGCAAGCAGAAGTGCCAGTACTATATATGGAAAGAGACGCCTCATTTGATTTCAAACAATTTGTTAAGTCCTGTAGAAGAATCAAATACGCCCTCGTTGGCGAGAGCTATGCTGTATTCGGGACGCCCTTGAAGCAGGGGATCGCTCAAAGAGAGATACAGCGTGCCTTTTGCACTTGTGGGGGTAAAGCTGGCGCTTACAACGTGCCAGCCGGGATGCCAGTTGCGAGGGTCCGCGCCGAGGCTGAACTCTTTGCTCTTGCCGTCGGGATCTACCCATACGAGCGTGGCGTTGCGGGGATTCATAGGAGCGGCGAACCCGGTGTTGTAGAAGCGCAGGGTCACGCTGCAAGGCTTTCCGGCGGCAAAGTCCTTTGAGTAGAAAAGGTCGCGCATTACCAGCCGGTAGCCAAGTCGGGCCACTATTTCGTTATAGCAGTTATTGGACTTCCAGCGGCTTATTACGCCGGTGTGATAATCCTCGTTGAGGTGAGTCCAATGGTAGTCGACCAAGTCTTTGAGAGTAGCATCGCAGAGGCAGTACTCCGACTCTCCGCAAGTCTCTCCGCCCATTATGGTATAGCGGGTGTCGCCTTTCCAGAAGGCGCGGTCGCTCTTCTCGTTGTCGAAGGTGCCGTAATCGTTAGACGATGCTCCGAAGCAGTCGTTGTGGCCGGCAAGACGCGACAGGGCGCTGCCGTTGTGGGCTGTTGCTGCAGTGATGGTGTCCTTGACGGAAAGCCCGAACATGCGCATCTTGAACTGAGGCGTGCGCAGCTGGACCTGGCGCGATACGGGGAGTGCGTCCAGAAGTGCTTCGGTGAGCCGCTTGCGGGGCAGGTAGTCGGCATCGGTGCGGGGGGCGAAACCGAAGTGGGAGGTATAGTACCACTCGCCCCAGGAGCCTACGAATCCTGCCTGCAGAACGAATATCACATCTTCATTCTTCTGCAGCAGGGGCTTGAGCTGCTCGACGTGACGCAACACAACGCTCACTTCCGGATCCATGATCTCACCGTCTTTGTGATAGTCTTTGTAGGCGAAACGAAGTATGCATTTGGCTCCGCCCTCACGAATGGCGTCCATGTTGGCCTGGAACAGGTCGAGGAACGCCTGTGAGATGTCGCCGTTCATGAAATCGGTCAGGTAGAAGCCGAAGTACCAGAGGGAATGGCCGCTGATGCGCTGCGCCTTGACTTCCGAGACGCTGATGGGACCTGAATTGGAATAGTAATTCCGTGAGCGGTATAGACCTCTCTCGGGGTTGGCCATAACGTCCAGGCTCTCTGTAAAACTCACCTTGACCCCTTCCAGGTCGGCGTGAGGTGTGTCGGGCATTGTAGCATCGGTGCTTGTCGACTCCGGCAGTACTGTAAAAGATACAACCTTACTTACCTCCGGATAATCCTCATCGGCCTCCTGGGTGAAGGTAATGCTTACATCTGTCTTTTGGGCTGGAGACTTGACGTCAACCTTGTATTGCCTTCTTCCTGCCAGGGTAATTGCGGCTACGGAAGGTTTGTCTGACTTGAAAGCGATGTACCCGGACGATTTTGAGCTCACGCTCAAAGTAAAAGTTGAATAAGCCTTGACCGGACTGTCCGGGGCGCCGCTGACCACAAACTCGGGGTCGTGGGAAGTATTCCCTCCGTCTCCGGGCTTGTCATTCTCGACGGGCTTGCAAGATGCCAGGCACAGCAACCCGGCCAGACAGTATAGCCAAACTCTCATAATCTTATTTGTTTATGGAAACCTCTACCAGGGGAGCCTCTCCCGCAGGGTTGGTCTCGGTTGCGTCGGTATTGGGCAGAGCGCCGGTGGCGTCCCAGCCGTTGACGAGCAGGTCTATGCCCATTGTGAAGGTCTTGGCGAGCTTGCCGGCAGGGTAGAGCTCACGGGTAATGCTGAATTCGAAGGCCTTCCTGTTTCCCTTACCCTCGACAAAGCCTGGAATCACCATAGAGTCGCCCCAATACTCATCGCTCCAGTCTACAAAGTTCGCAGGACCGCCCCAAATAAAGATTGAAGGGTCGTAATCGCAAACTGAACCTTCCGAGATAACATCACCCTCGGTCATTACGTCTATGCACGGAGTTTCGCCCTGGTCGAATGCGCCTTTGTATCCACCGGTGGAGGTGTCGTTGTCGCCGTTGATGTAAAAGTGGAAATGCGCATCGCTGACGGTCTCGTAACTGGAGAGATCGAATTCGGCATACACAAAGATGTAATACTTGTCGGCATAGATTTTTGCAGTCTTAATGTCGGTCTTTGCGGCAGTGCCGGAGCATTTGAGCGTCGTTACTTTGCTTGCGTCAAGTGCAGTCCAGTCTTCGAAATTGCCGTCAATGGTGATGGGGGCCTTGTAGTCGTTGTCGTTGCCGCCGCCATTAGGGTCGTCGGGATCGGTGTTGGAGTTGCAGGCAACCAGGGTAAAGGCGGCCATGGCAAGAAGAGTAAGGATCTTTTTCATCGCTTTATAGTTTATAGAGTGATTGTATGCAATTTGTTAAATCCGGTTTCTTCGTCCCAGACACCTTCGTTGGCAAGCCGTATCGAATAAAGAGGATTGTCACGGTAATACTTGCTCGGGTCGGGAAGGTTGAGCCAGAGGGTATATGTTCCGGAAAGGCCTGAAGGAAGGTCGATATTCTGGTCAAGTACAGTGGTGGAACCGGGCATCCAGTAACGAGGGTCGGATTCCAGTGGCCATGTGCCTACTTTACCGCCGTCTTTGTCGGTCAGAACGAGTTCTGCGCCGCGCTCGTTCATTACAGGCGCAAATCCGTTATTGTCTATGTGCATTGCTACGCGCATTGGACTTCCAGCCGTCGGCTTCTTGGTAAAATAAGCGTTGGTAAGAGAGAAGCGGTAACCGAGGCGGGCCTTGATTTCGTCGTAGCACTCGTTTTTTGCCCAGTAGTTCAAGACCGAATGGTTGTAGCTCATATTGAGGTAGGAAAAATGCTGGGCAGCCATGATTTTTAGCGAATTATCGCATTCGCAGTACTTAGACATCGCACAGGTTTCTCCACCCATTATGGTATATTTAGTCTCTGCATTCCAGTATTGACGGTCGGCAGTGCCCTGGAAAGTCCCTTGGTCGTTAGGACCTGCAAGGAAGCAGTCGTTGTGTCCGCCAAGGCGGGCCTTGGTTGTGGGCATATGCGCATCTGCGCGGGATATGGTGTCGGCTAGTGACCAGCCGTATATTTTCATTTTAAAACCAGGAGTACGAAGTTCAATCTGCTTGTCTCCGGGGAGGGCGTCCAGAAGGGCGTCCACAACGTGTTTGCGAGGCAGGAAATCTTCCGGACTCTGAGGATTCATGTTAAAATTGGTAGTGTAATACCATTCGCCCCAGCAGCCGATGAATCCTGCCTGCATCACGTAGATGACGTCGGAGTATTCCTGCAGTATGGGC
>JAEEGI010030023.1_pt1 | contig 10240 bp, 7 predicted proteins | sample 8958751 | NCBI WGS metagenome assembly JAEEGI01 (sample SAMN16246545, study PRJNA631951) | gut metagenome | biome: gut microbiome; feature: rumen; material: KS-attached | host: Bos | place: Iran: Karaj | collected 2018-10 | reverse complement strand
CCAAAGGACACGGCACGCTTTCGATCATCGAGGAAGCTTTGGAATGCCACGACATCGAGTATGTCTTTCAGCCTGAACACAAGGACAATATCATGAATATCTGCGGTTTTCACGGTGATAAAAAAGAAAATACCTGGCATGCGGTTTCTCTTGGAGGAGGGGCTGTACGCATCCGTGAATATGATATCGGTGACGATGACAATGTCTATGAAGAAGAGAATTTCGAAGAGATCAAGGCGTATCTGAAAAAAGAAGACAAATCGCTGCTGGAATATATCTATACATTCGAGCCTGATCTGAAAGAGTATCTGAAACAGTGCCTTGAAGTGATGTTTGCAACGGTTCGAAAGGGACTTTCGAGTGAAGGCCTGCTCAATAAAGATCTGAATTATTACCGTATTGCGAAAAAATTATATGAAAAAGCAGAAAACAGAAAAGATTATCTTGTCGCTTATTCCTATGCGGCATGTGAAGAAAATGCTGCCGGCGGGCTGATGTGCACAGCTCCGACACTGGGATCCTGCGGTGTGCTGACATCGCTGATGTATTATCTGAGATTCAATGAGAACAAGGATATCGATACTTTATGTGACATGCTGGCGATCGGCGGTGTTTTCGGCAACTGCATCAAAAACAATGCTTCGATCGCCGGATCAGTCGGCGGATGTCAGGCGGAGATCGGTACGGCTACAGCAATGGCTGCGGCAGCGATCTCTTATCTGGAAAGATATGATCTGCCTTCGATCGAATACGCTGCGGAGATGGGAGTTGAACACTTTTTAGGCCTGACCTGCGATCCGGTCATGGGTTATGTCATCATTCCCTGTATCGAACGCAACGCGATCAGCATCATGAGAGCCTATGACTGCGCTTATCTGACAGGACAGTTTAAAAACATCAAAAGCAATGCGATCAGCTTTGATTCCGTTGTCAAGGCAATGAATTATACCGGCCAGAAACTGGCGACCGAACTGAAAGAAACTTCTTTAGGCGGTCTTTCCCTGGAGTATCGTTATGCGAAACATTGAACTGCTTTCTCCGGCCGGAAACTTCGACTGTCTGAAAGCTGCAGTCAGCAACGGAGCAGATGCAGTGTATCTGGGCGGGAAGAATTTTTCTGCCCGTGCTTTTGCGAATAATTTCGATGAACAGCAGCTGATTGAAGCGGTACGTTATGCCCATCTGCATGATGTCCGTGTTTTTGTCACGCTCAATACCTTGCTGACAGAAAAGGAATTCGACAATGCCGTGAAAATGGCTGATTTCTATTACCGGAATAACGTCGATGCCTTGCTGATACAGGACCTGGGCTTATACGATTTCCTGAAACAGAAATATCCTGATTTTGAACTTCATTGTTCTACCCAGATGCATGTGCACAATCTGGAAGGTGTGAAAACAGCAAAACAGCTGGGTTTCAAAAGAGTCGTCGTAGCCAGAGAATCGGATCTTGATTTCATCAGACAGGCATGCATGCAGGGGATCGAGATCGAAACATTCGTACACGGAGCGATCTGTGTATCATATTCCGGTGAATGTCTGATGTCTTCGGCAACCAAGAACCGTTCCGCCAACAAAGGAATGTGCGCACAATGCTGCCGTCTGAGATATGAGCTGTATGAAGAGAAAGGAAATAAGATCAAGACCGATACCGATTATCTTCTTTCTCCGAAAGATATGTTTCTGCTGAATGATATACCGGATCTGATCGATGCGGGCGTTTCCTCGTTCAAGATCGAAGGACGGATGAAATCGGCAGCCTATGTCGGCTATGTCACCAGAATGTACCGGAAAGCGATCGATTCTTATCTGAACTCTCAGGAATATGAAATATCCGATCAGGAACTGCGTAATCTGAAAGTTCTTTTCAACCGCAATTTCACCGACGATCTTCTGCACGGCAGAAAAGGACTTTTCGGTCAGATGACTCCGAATCATCAGGGTATTGAAATCGGAGAAGTAATATATTGCCGCAAAGGGAAGGCGTATCTTTCCCTGAAAGAAGGTCTTTCCCAGTTTGACGGGATCAGGATCGGTGATTTCGGATGCATCGTCAACAGACTGTATCAGGATGGGATGCTGGTATCTTCCGTCAGAGCAGGGCAGACTGCTGCCATTGACTGCGATGATAATCTGAAAGGAAAAGTATATAAGACACTGGATCATGTTCTGGAAGAAAGCATCCTCAAGACAGAAGAAAAGAAGATTCCTTTGGATATGGAGATCTCTGTCTGTGCTTCGCAAAACGTATCTGTAAAACTTCATTCCGGAGAATACTCTTATTCCTACAGATCGGATATCATCGCTCAGGATGCCTTAAAAGCGCCTTTAAGCCGGGATTCGATCATCAGACAGTTCTCCAAATTGTCAGATTCGGTTTATGAGCTCAGAAATATTACAGTGGATACCGATCAGGCGTTTCTGCCCATCAGAGATCTCAATCAGATCCGCAGAGATGCGATCGATGCTTTCAACGAATTCCGTCTGAATTCTTTTCACAGAGAAACGATAAAAGCTGAATATCCTGTATCATCGATAAGGGATATCGATTATCCTGTAAAAGCCGTTCAGATCAATGATGTGATGAAAATCAATGATGAAGATTATCCGATCAATTATGTCATCAACAAGGATTCAGTCTATTCACAGAGTGAGAATGCCGTAATCTGTGAATTCGGCGGATTGCTGAAGGACTACAGTAAGAAGATCGCATATTATACGCTCAACTGCTGTAATTCTCACACATATGAATTCTTTCGGAAACTGGGATTTAGCTATGTCGTCTTATCCAGTGAACTGCATGATAACGAGATAAAAGATCTTATCAGCGCTTATGAATCCAGAAACAAAGAGAGAATCAGACCGTTTGTACTGACAAGCGGTGACAGAATACTGATGTATCTCAACGCCGATCCCTTTGATTCTTATACCGAAAAAGGAAAAACGTATTATCTGAAAGACAGGGATAACAGATACGATATCAGAAAACACAAGGGGATCACTGAACTGATTCAGAGAGATTTTGTCAATGAAATCGATACGGAAGATATCGTTCCACTGACTGTCACACTAGATTAGACTGATGTTTTCTCACAGTGATTTTTTGTTTGAAAATTAAAGGCTTTATGCCTTTTTTCAGTATATGAAATTTGATATAATAGACAAGTATTAAAGGAGATGCGATGTTTTTAAAACGGATTGAAATGCAGGGATTCAAATCCTTCGCTGATCATATAACAATCAACTTCGAAGATCCGATTACCGGCATCGTCGGTCCCAACGGCTGCGGCAAATCGAATATTTCGGATGCGATCCGCTGGGTCCTGGGTGAACAGTCGGTCAAATCACTGCGCGGTGAGAAGATGACCGATATTATTTTTGCCGGAACAGAGGAAAGAAAAGCCATGAACATGGCTGAAGTGACACTTGTTTTTGATAATTCATCGCATATGCTCAATTCTGATCTGGATGAGATCGAACTCACCAGAAGGATATACAGCAACGACCAGGATGCCGAATATCTGATCAACCGGAAAAACGTCCGTTACAAGGATATCCTTGATCTGATCATGGATACCGGTATGGGCAAGAATTCACTGTCCATGATCTCACAGGGCAATGTCATGAGCTTTGCCGAAGCAAAACCTTATGACCGGCGCGAGATCCTGGAAGATGCTGCCGGCGTTTCCAAATACAAGAAGAGAAAAATCGAATCCTTGAATAAACTGGAACGGACAAAAGAGAACCTTGACCGTACCTATGACATCCTTTCCGAACTGGAAAGACAGGTCGCTCCTTTGAAACGGCAGGCCATGAAGGCTGAGATCTACCGGGAGAAGAAAAACAGGCTGGAACAGATAGAAGTTGCAGTTCTGGTCAATGATATCAGGAATCTGAATCTGCAGAAAAGCGAACTGGAAAAGTCGCTCTTTGATCTTCAAACGGCTCAGGCCATGCATGAGACGACGATACAGGTCCATGAAAACTCCAACTTTGAGAACAAAAACCGTCTGAAGGAATACGATAAAGAGATCAACAGCATTCAGGAAAGACTGATGATGGTGATGAATGAGATCCAGACTCTGGAAGCCAGAAAGATCGAGATCGATGAAAAACGTAAATATGCCATTGAGATGGGCTCTTCGGAAGAAAAGATCAGGGAAATGGAATCCTATATCGCTGATGCCAAATATGAATATGACGACAGACTCGACCGTCTCAACAAATTGAGATCAGAGATCGATCTGCTGAATACGAATCTAGAGAATACCGCCATGGATCTTTCGGAAGCATCCATGAAGAAAGAGGAGACTTCCAATATCCTCAACCGTATGAACAACCGTATGGAAGTTCTGAAAAATGTCATTTCCGATCCGTTCTCATCGGCCAACCAGACCGGCGTCAAAGCGATCATGACGAATAAGAATTCCTTCTACGGGGTCATGGGCGTCATCGGTCAGGAGATCAGACCTGATGATGGTTATGAGGAAGCCATTGCGACTGCATTGGCAGGCAGTGTCTATCATATCGTCACAAAAGACGAGGAAGCCGCCAGAAAAGCGATCTCTTTCCTGAAGAAGAACAGATCCGGAAGAGCAACTTTCCTTCCTCTGACTGTCTGCAAGCCTCATACGGTACGCTATGAAGATGAGATCGTGTGCAACAACACAAAAGGATATCTGGGCACAGCTTATGATTTCTGCAGCTGCAGCGAAGAATACGAAGTAGTCAAAGAATCGCTTTTAGGTAATGTGCTGGTCACGGATAATCTGGAAAATGCCAACAATCTTTCTTATCTGCTGAATTACGGATACAAGATCGTCACACTGGAAGGGGAGGTCGTTCATAAAGGCGGCTCCATGACCGGCGGCAAAGTCAAGAATGAAGTATCTCTGATCACAGCGCAGTCTGAATTCAACAGGATCGAAAGCGATATGGTCTCCTACAAAGCGGAAAATGAGCTTGCTTTGAAGAAGTATAATTCACTGCTTGCCCAGAAAGAAAGCTTTGATTCCCAGATCACAGAAAAAAGGATCGCGATCGCCCAGCTCGAGCAGATCGTCGATTCAAAACGTGCAAAATACGAAAAACTGCGTGCCGATTATGAAAATATCGTACCTGTCAAGGGGCAGGAAACGATCACAGACAGTGTTATCGCCAAGCTGTCGGAAAACTACGCAAAGAAAGATGAACTGTCCACTTCCCTGAAACTGCGAAGAGACGATCGGATGAAGCTTTCTGCCGAGATCGACCGCAAGGATCAGCAGATCAGACTGACCAGAAGACAGCTCGATGAGACAAGAAACGGCATCTCCAACATCAATACCAACAAGGCTGTCATGGAGACGAAACTGGAAAACGATCTCAACAGACTGGCATCCGAATATCAGATGACTTTTGAATATGCTTCAGAGAACTATGATATGTCTATCGATGATACCGCCAAGGAAGAAGTCATGATGCTTAGAAGAGACATTCAGGAACTCGGCAATATCAACATGGCTGCTCCGGAAGAGTTCACGGAAGTCAATGAACGTTATGAATTCCTGAAGAAGAATTACGATGATCTGATCGCATCCAGAGACAAGATCCTTTCGGCGATTGATGAAATGGATGAGATCATGAAGAAACAGTTCTCTGAAACATTCGATGCGATCAATGCCGAACTGCCAAATGTTTTCGGTAAGCTCTTCGGAGGCGGCAAGGCAAGACTTGTTCTGGAAGATCCCGATGACATTCTCAATACTGGTATCGATATCGATGTCCAGCCTCCCGGAAAAGCCGTCAAATCGATCAGGCTTTTCTCCGGCGGCGAAAAATCACTGATCGCCATCAGTGTCCTGTTTACGATCCTGAAAGTCAGACCGGAACCGCTGATCGTATTTGATGAGGTGGAATCGGCTCTCGACGTCGCAAATGTCGAACGTTTTGCGAAATATATCAAGGAATTCGCAGACAAATCACAGTTCATCGTCATCACTCACAGACCGGGCACCATGGAACAGTGTGATTCGCTCTTCGGTGTGACAATGCAGAAGCGGGGAATCTCCCAGATGCTGAAGGTGAAACTGGTCGATGCGATCGAAATGGCTGAGCCAGAAGAGAAAGGAAATGTGTCCTGATGGGCTTTTTTTCCAAAGATAAAAACAAATATCTGCACGGCTTTGCGAAAACAAATGATTCTTTAGGCAGAAAACTGCGTTTCGTCACCGAAAACAAGAAACAGAACAAAGATGACTTCATGGAACAGCTGATGGTCACACTGATTGAAGCCGATATCGGTTATCAGACATCGGAGCTGATCTGTGACAGATTCTTTGAGACCTGTCAGAATTATTATTATCTTTTCGCAAAAGATATCATGAACTTCCTGGGACAGACGTTCAGGGAAGTTTATTATGAAAAAGAAGATGAGGAGATCGTATTCAACGAAAACGGTCCGACAGTCATCCTGATGGTCGGCGTCAACGGTTCGGGAAAAACATCGACCTGTGCCAAACTGGCAAACCGCTATCTGGCAGAAGACAGGAAAGTTGCTCTGGTCGCTGCCGATACGTTCCGTGCCGGCGCGATGCAGCAGCTGCAGATGTGGGCGGACAGACTGAATGTACCCTGTATCTGCGGAAAAGAGAACGAAGATCCCAGTTCCGTTCTGGTCAAAGGCTGCCGTTATGCTAAGGAAAATGATATCGACATACTGATCTGCGATACGGCCGGAAGGCTGCAGACGAAAGTCAATCTGATGGCAGAACTTGAAAAAATGACCCGTGTCGTCGGCAAGGAAATACCCGGCGCACCGCATGATACATGGCTGGTGCTGGATGCCAATACCGGACAGAACGGTCTGTCGCAGGCTGAACTGTTCAATGAGATCACCGATCTAAACGGAATCATTCTGACCAAGATGGACGGTACTTCCAAGGGAGGTATCATCATTGCCATCAAACACATGACCGGCCTGCCTGTCAGATTCATCACGGTAGGAGAGGGGATGGAGGACATACAGGATTTTGATTTCGATCTGTATCTCGATTCCATCATAGGAGATCTGGCACATGCAAAATGACCGTGAATACAACTCGCTGTTACTGGATTATTACGGTGAACTTCTGACAAGACATCAGCAGGATATTCTTGATGAATACTTCAATGAAGATCTTTCCATGAATGAGATCGCTGAGAATCTGATGATATCCAAAAGTGCCGTACAGGATCTGATCAAACGATCGCTCGTTCAGCTCAATGATTATGAAAAAACGCTGAAACTGATCAAAAAAGACCGGAAAATGAATGAGATCCTTGAGCAGATGAAACAGGAAAGCAATGAATTACTGGATGCTTATATTCAGAAAATAGAAAACATAAAGTAGGGGAGAGACAAATTTATGACAAAAATCATGGCAGTAAACTCAGGCAGTTCATCACTGAAATTCCAGCTTTTTGAAATGCCGGAGGGAAAAGTTCTGACTAGCGGCAATGTTGAAAGAATCGGTTTGCCTATGGGCATTTTCGGCATCAACGTCAACGGAGAAAGGATCTCCAAAGAAGTTCCGGTTCCCAATCATCAGGTCGCTGTCGATCTGCTTCTGGATGCGCTGATCGCTTTCGGTATCGTACATTCTCTTGATGAGATCAAGGCAGCCGGACACAGAATCGTCCAGGGCGGTCCTTACTTCAAGGATTCCGTAAAAGTAGATGAATATGTCGTTGACAAAGTCCGTGAGCTGATCGATATCGCTCCGCTTCACAACGCAGCTCATCTGACCTGTTACGAAGCATTCAGGAATGCGCTTCCGAATATCGAACATGTATTTGTATTCGATACAGCTTTCCATCAGACGATGGAACCGGATTCCTATCTGTTCCCGGTACCTTACGAGTGGTATACGGACTACAAGGTAAGAAGATACGGTGCTCACGGTACATCCCATAAATTCGTTGCCAACAGGACGGCAGAAATCATGGGCAGAGACATCAAAGATCTCAATTTGATCACGCTGCATCTTGGTTCCGGTGCATCCATTACAGCCATCAAGGGCGGCAAATGTATCAATACATCCATGGGCCTTTCTCCTTTAGGAGGCATCATGATGGGCACCAGATGCGGTGATATTGATCCGACTGTCGTCTATTTCATGTTGAAGAAACTCAACTGCACTCCGGAAGAAATGGAGACTTACCTGAACAAGAAATCAGGCATGGCCGGTGTTTCCGGCATCTCATCCGATTCAAGAGACGTTGAAAATGCGATCAAAGAAGGCAATGAAAGAGCACAGCTGACATATGATCTTTATGTCAACAGAGTCATCAATATGGTCGGCGGCTATGTCATGCAGCTTGGCCATGTCGATGCACTGACTTTCACAGCCGGTCTTGGTGAACATGCGACGTTAGTCAGAGAGATGATCTGCAAGAAACTGGAAGAAGGTCTCGGGCTCAAGATCAACTATGAACTCAATGCAAAATGCCATTCCGAAGCAGAACTGTCATTGCCTGATTCCAAAGTCAAGGTCTATGTCGTTCCTACCAATGAGGAACTGGCTATCGTCAATGATACTGTCAGGATTTTAGGTCTCTAGAATGTATTGCGAAATCCTGGAAAAGATCAGAGAATATGATTCAATAACTATTTTCAGACATCAGAGACCCGATGGAGATGCCATGTTTTCAGCATTGGCTCTCCATCGTTTTCTTTCTGACAATTTTCCTCAGAAAAAGATCAAAGTAGCCGGAAAAGATGTCTATAATATCATTTCCAGGAATGACCGAATCTCCGATCATTTCATCATCAATTCACTTGCTATCATTCTAGATACGTCAATTCTTAACAGGATCGATGACGAAAGAGCCTCGCTGGCATCATATATGATCAAAATCGATCATCATCCTTCCGATGACAACTACGGAGATATCAATCAGGTCGAAGTCAGGGCATCTGCCTGTGCAGAGATCCTTGCAAGGATGTTTTTATCCAGAGCTTTTAAGGATCTGATCCTTTCTCCGGAAACATGCAGATATCTGTATTGCGGTCTGATTTCCGATACAATTAACTTCCGTACGACGAATGTAACGGCCGAAACGATGTCAATTGCATCCAAACTGATTGCAAAAGGTGATCTTGATGTTTCAAAACTGGTGGAATATGTCATCGATACTGATCTTGATTCCTTCAGAAAATCAACAAAAATACGCACAATGACACAGATCCGTGATAAATTTGCCTATGTCATCTTAAAAGAATCAGATCTGAAAAAGATGAATATGTCATTAATGGAAGCAAAAAACAATATCGATGAGCTTGGACGTATCAAAGAAATCAATATCTGGGCTTTAGCAATAGAAAATGAGAAGAAATACGACTGTTCTGTCAGATCAAAGAGGGGATATGTCATCAATTCTATATGCAAAGAGTATGGCGGAGGCGGGCACATCAACGCTGCAGCAGTCAAGAAACTTGACAGAAAGTCTTTGGATCAGTTCTTTGAAAGATTTATCGCATTGTCAAAGAAAAAACCGGTCAAACAGAATTGATTGAATATTCAACCATTTTATCAAAAACATTAAAAAAGCCTTTAAAATAAGGCTTATTCATTGATAATGAGTCTATAAAGATATATAATAATAACGGAGGTTTTAAACATATGGTAAACAAAATTACTAAAAAAGATTTAGCAGAAAAATTAGTAGACAAATATGGTTATACTAAAAAAGAAGCGAACGAAGTTGTAGCGACAATTTTTGAAGAGATCGCTGCAAAATTAACTGAAGGAGTTACGACTGATATTTCCGGTTTCGGCAAGTTCGTTGTCAAGACCAGAAAAGAAAGATACGGCATCAATCCTGCAACAAACGAAAAGATCATTATTGCTTCCAGCAAAGCTCCGGCATTCAGAGCAGCGAAAGCATTAAAAGAAGCTGTTAAATAATTTAAAAGAGAATTATCTTTAAAAATCAAAACAAAACGCCATCAGGAGTGAATAAAATGGCGTTTTTATTATATATAGCTTTATAACTGCTATTTTATATACAATTTCGCATAATGTATGTTATGCGATTTTTTTAAATGGATAATTTGGACGATAAGTCAAGGCTATTCAAGCCCTTCTATTTCTCTGATGATATCTTCAATATTTGAATAAGTTTTGTTATTAACAAGACCGCCGACAAAGTTATTCAGTTTATAATTTTCGTTATAATAATTCCGGACATCACTCTTATAAGCGAAGATCTTTTTGTTCAA
>JAEEGI010030022.1_pt1 | contig 10240 bp, 10 predicted proteins | sample 8958751 | NCBI WGS metagenome assembly JAEEGI01 (sample SAMN16246545, study PRJNA631951) | gut metagenome | biome: gut microbiome; feature: rumen; material: KS-attached | host: Bos | place: Iran: Karaj | collected 2018-10 | reverse complement strand
AAAGTTCCATTTTATAGTGATATTCGAGATCAAGAGAAAATAGCTAATTGTCTTTCTATAATTGACCAAAAGATAGCCCTCAACACTCGAATGAACGCAGAGCTGGAGGCAATGGCAAAACAACTCTACGACTATTGGTTTGTCCAATTCGATTTCCCAGACGAAAACGGCAACCCCTACAAATCCTCCGGCGGCAAAATGGTCTATAACTCCACCCTAAAACGCGAAATCCCAGCAGGCTGGGAAATAAAGAACTTGAATCAATTGGCCGTTAGCTATAGGGGTGTTACATACACTAAAGAAGATTTGATACCTGAATCTACTGATTCGATTCTAGTATTAAGGGGAAATAATATACCTAGCAGTGGTCAATTTACTTATGACAATAATGTTGCTTTTATACCCAGAAGTATGATTTCTAAAGAACAAAAGATAAACAAAGGTGACATTATTATAACGATGTCTAGTGGTAGCAAGGAACATATTGGGAAATGCTTTATGTTCCAAAGAAACTCTGATCACACTTATGGAGCCTTCCTGTCTAAATTTGTTCCGTCTGATCATTGTAAGTTTTATGTCTATTTATCAATGCTGTCAGAGTTCTTTAAAGCCTTTGTAAAAACTACTTGTAATGGAACAGGTATTAACAATTTAACAAATGACACATTTAGCAATGTGTATTTCCCTATACCAAGTTCTAAAACTTTAAGTAAATTCGAAAGCATAATAGGAAGTTTTTACAATAAAGTAGGTGTTAATCAGGATCAGATGAACGATCTTACCCACCTCCGCGACTCACTTCTCCCAATGCTGATGAACGGACAAGTAACAGTAGAATAAATAAAAACTATAGATATGAATAACTGGAGAATCGTCTGCGACAAGGTAAGCACGACAATGGACTTATCAGAAATGGAGTTTGAAAAAGGTGTGGCCACTCTCATTCTCGCTAATCTTGGATGGAATGAGTTCCGAGGCAATATCAAGGAACAATATCTTATAGAAGATCATGCTAAAGGGTACCAGCCTGACTTTGCTTTGTTCCCTGAAGGGAAAGATGAACCTGGTATATTTGTAGAACTGAAGGAAACAGGGCATAAGCAGCGTTCTAAAGACATCAAGCAGATACGTACGTATATGATGTTAGAGAATTGCCGCTTCTGTATATACTTTGGAGAGAAGATGGAGTTATTCTTTATCAAGATAGATGGTGCGAAGAGAAGCCTGAATAGCGTACTTACTCTTGATTATAATCCTAAAAATCCAGATGGCAACATTCTCCTCGACTTGATAAACTTCGACACATTCGATGAGGATAAATTGCTGCGTTTCTGTGAAGACAGACTTGCAGCAGACGAGACTACCGCCTATTTTACTTCTGAAGAAGGGCGAAAGAGACTCTTTGAGCTGATGGCTAAGGATCGAAACCTAAGCGATGGAGCAGCCAAACTGTTACCCTCGATGCTTACTATGCCAGAACGCAAAGCTCAGGGTGTGGAGAATGTCAGCGGTAGAGAGGCTCCTCTATCAAAGCCTGAAGAAACCAAAACTGTAAAAACTATCATTCATACAGACATCATAAGCAGTTTCAGGGATTTCGCAGAAAAGACAGTGGGTAAGAATACAGCAAGAAATTATATCAGGCATCTGAAGGGTGGTGTCAGCGAATTCTTTTCTAAAATTATAGATGAGGAAGCTGATAGCATTTTCTGTGTTAATAATAGTAGTGAGTTGAGTGACTGTATCGCAACGCTGAAATCAAATGATCAATTCGTTGCAGCTAATAAAGCTAATAGATATTTCCTTTCTGCATCGTTGACAAAGTATCTAGAATATCTTGTGTTTATGGAGGGTGGAGAAGTTCAAACATCCCCCAAACCTCAAAATCATAATAAAACCAAAAAGGTAGAGAAAGGACAAATCGTAGGTAAGGGTGTCTTGTTTTCTCAGGAGATGAAACAAGCTGGTGGTAAATGCCAGATGACATATTATCCTGAAAGCAAGCGTTATGTGGTAAACAAGGGCAGCAACATACTTGATATATCATACGATTCTTGCGGTAGCGGAGCTCGTGACTTACGAGAAAAAGTGAAGAAAGATTCTTCTTTGTGCCGCAAGGAAGGCGATTTATATACTCTATTGGAAGACATTATAATGCCACCATATCTTTCATCTCCAACAGGAGCTTCCAAGTTCTGCTGGGGAACATCCCGCCCAGGTCCCAAAGACTGGCAAGATGAAGATGGCAAGACATATCCCTCAGAGTGGTGGAAATAGCTATTTTTTTGAGTATAATATAGTTGCGAGGAAATGAATCTTTACTGTTTAATTTATATTGTTTCTGCATTAGTTGGTGTATATTTGATTCTATTGTTTATAGCTCATGCTGAGATTAAGAAATTAATAGAGGAGGGTTATACATTTGTGCATTACTATATGAAGAATTGTGGTGAGCTGGCATACTATAAGAAAGTAAGCATGCAACTCTCGCAGAACTATAGTTCTTCTTACATGAAGATGTTTTCAAAAAGAAATAGCTGGATTTGGAGATTATTTAATAAACGAAAAGAGTTTAAAAGGCTTTTGGACTTCTATAACGAGGCTGATGATTTCACATGCAATATCAGACAGTATTTTGACTCAGATCATTATTTTGCTTTTTCAGAAGTAGAACCTTTCTTAAAGAAGGCAACATGGCTGGAAGACCAGATAAGAACTATCGTTAATAAGAATTTTAAAAACTATGTCACTAACGCTTTGGGTGATAAGCAATTCCCCGAAGATTATATAAAGCAGACTTATCTTCATAAACTGGAAGAGTTACGAAAGATACATAACACCCAGTTCGTAGAAAAGGAGCTTCAAAGTCAAAAGTCTTTTTTCGATACATGTCTGAAATATCCATTAGATGCTCAACAAAGAAAAGCTATCGTTATGCTAGAAGATAACTGTCAGGTCATCAGTAGCGCTGGGAGTGGAAAGACTTCAACATCTATAGCAAAAGTGAGATATCTGCTGGAAAAGAGGAAGTATAAGGAGGATGAGATTCTGATACTGTCGTATAATCGAAAAACATCTGAAGAATTCGCAAATCGTCTCGGCATTCCGGGTTTGACCTGCAAAACTTTCCATGCCCTTGCGCTCCAGATAATAGGGCAGGCGGAAAACAGAAGGCCTGACGTGGCTGACGAAAATTTGTTGTTTCAATGCTATTATGCTTTAGTGAAAACAAATAATGACTTCAAAGAGAGCATCAATAAATACATACCCCATATTGCCTCGATTACAAAATATGGGCATGAATATAAATCATCGGAAGAATATTTTAAAGATCGCGAGACTTATGGCATTATGGCTCCCTATGAAGATATGGATGGAAATACTATCCATACTCGAAGTGAGGAAGAGAAGAAAATCTGTACTTGGTTATCAGAACATGATGTGAAATTCAGGTATGAAGAGACGTACGAATATGACACTTTCAACAGTGAACATCGCCAATATAAACCAGACTTCGTCATTCATTACGAGAAGGATGGGAAGCCGAAGAAATTATACTTGGAGCACTTTGGTATAGATAAAAACCATAATGTGCCTGGCTGGTTTGCTGAAGGGAAAGGAGCATATAACAGGATAAACTGGAAATATAATGATGATATTAGGTGGAAGAGAAGTGTGCATGCTAATTATCAGACAGTGCTAATAGAAACCACCAGTGCCATGTTCCATGACAAAACGATTTATGATCAACTGTATAAACAACTTAGGGAAAATGATGTCCCCATGAGATTGCTCAGTGAGGAAGAAAAATTTGATAGGCTTATTGTGCGCAACAAGGCCGCAGAAGATAGCATAAAGAGTCTGTTCTCCTCATTCATCTCATTGATGAAGTCGAATGGTAAAACCTTCGATTCCATCTTACAGACCATTAAGGATAGCAAACAAAGTAAGGAGTTTGTAGAAAGGTGCCGCTTCCTAATGTACGAAATAATAAAACCGCTATATGAAGAATATGAAAAGACCTTAAGAGAGAAAAAACAAAAGGACTTTACGGACCTGATATTGCAGGCCACAGCTCTGTGTAATTCCGGTAAGTATAAGACACCTTACAAGTATATTATCGTTGACGAATTTCAAGATATATCAGTAGACAGGTGCAATCTGGTGTTGGCTTTGCGAAAGAAACAGCCACTCACAAAGACATTCTGTGTGGGCGACGACTGGCAGTCTATCTACAGATTCTCTGGCAGCGACATCAACCTGTTCAGCCATTTTGAGGATTATTTCGGCTATACCGAGAAATGCAAGATTGAAACGACCTATCGTTTTGGTAATCCTCTGGTTGAAAGATCATCTGAGTTTATACTAAAGAATCCTAACCAGATTTCCAAAACGGTGCATCCCAAGTCTGAAGACACGAAGACTGAGCTCGAATTTATTCCATTCGTCAGGGTGAAAGAGCGTGATAATTATCTGTCAGAAATTGAGAAAGTGATTAAAAATATACCTGCATCAGAAACAATCATGCTGCTCGGAAGATATAACTATGAAAAAGAGATATTCCCTTTAAGGAGTAGAGAAGCTATTCCTGGCTCTAAACGTGCCACCATAAATTACGCAGGCAGAGAGATGCCTTTTATGAGTGTGCATTCTGCCAAGGGGTTGGAGGCAGATAATGTTATACTTTTGAACTGTAGCCAAGACAGGGGTGGATTCCCTTCAAGAATTGCAGACGATCCCATATTGGGCTATGTCCTAAGTGTGATTGACAATTATGAATACTCGGAAGAGCGTCGCCTTTTCTATGTGGCAATAACCAGAGCTGCAAAGAAGGCTTATGTGTTTTATAACGAAATAATGCCTTCCATATTTGTAAATGAGATGTTGGACAAAGATTCTTCTTCCCAGATGCTTTGTCCTTCCTGTAAAAAGGGTAGGTTAAAGCTGATAAAAGAGGGTGTATCGATAAACAATGACAATTACAGAAATTATAACTGTAGTAATTCTGTGGCAGGATGCAATTATTTCTGGCAGGTGTATTATAATGACCTGAATGAAATTGCTGTGAAATATAAACAATTATTGGAATATCCTGCTTGTGAACCATTTGAGCCAGAATTGGATCCTCTCTCATTATTTCTACCTCCTACTTCGGCAAGGTATAATCGACATAATCCCCCTAAGGTGGACGAAATAGAATATGATCCAGACGAATTGCCTTTTTAAAAATTAAAAGAGTAAAATTTCTTTTTGTGCCGCTACTATTGGATGAAGAATGATATAAATAAAATGTATGGATACAAAACAGATTATAGAAAAGACTGAGGCGCTGATTGATGCGCTGAGGGCAACATGCTCGGCATACGGTTTGTCGGGCGACAGTTCTGAGTATAAGATTATCGTACAGGTGTTCCTGTATAAGTTCCTGAATGACAAGTTCGGGTATGAGATCAAGAATGCAGACACAGACTACAGGCAGCAACTGTGTGAAGTTGAGCATTGGGAAGAGGCTTATTGCGCGATGAGCGAGGATGACCGCGAGGATCTTCAGGACTTTGTGCCGAATGCCCCAAGATTGGTGCCAGAGCATCTGCTGGCTACGCTCTATAACCGCATGAACGATGATGACTTCGCCACGATATTCGACAGTACGATGGTGCAGTTAGGGCAGAATAATGCAGACCGTTATAGCGTAAAGACTTCAGGGCAGAGTAATGTGGCGCTGTTTGATGCTATCACTGTCCACGTGCAGGATATTGATCGAAGGAATGACTTTGCCAGGGCTTTGGTGAATAACCTCATCACCTTTAATTTCGAGGAGGTTTTTGGTCAGCGGTATGATTTCTTCTCTACTATCTTCGAATATCTGATAGCAGACTATAATAAGAATGGTGGCGGTAAGTATGCCGAGTATTACACGCCTCACGCAGTTGCTACCATCATGGCGCGTCTGCTGGTAGATGATGATGAAGAGTTGAAGAGCGTAACAGGTTGCGACCCTACTGCAGGAACTGGTACACTGGTCATTGCTTTGGCGCATCAGATAGGTACAGACCGTTGCACTATCTATACGCAGGATCAGAGTCAGAAGAGTACCACCATGCTTCGCTTGAACCTGATACTGAACAATCTGGTACACTCGCTGCCTAATGTGATACAAGGTGACTCTCTGACAAACTGGGGACACCTAAAGGATGGCGAGATGAAGGAGATGTTTGACTATGTGGTGAGCAATCCGCCTTTCAACGTGGACTTCAGTGAGACTGTCACCCATAACGCCTTTCTGAATACTGAGCGATTCTTTGCAGGCGTGCCGAACGTGCCGAAGAACAAGAAGGACTCCATGGCTATCTACCTATGCTTCTTGCAGCATATCCTCTACATCCTGAAAAAGAATGGAAAGGCTGCTGTCGTGGTGCCTACGGGTTTCCTGACTGCCAGTACGGGTATCGCACAGAAAATCAAGCAGCGCATCATTGACAACGGATGGTTGAGAGGCGTAGTTAGTATGCCCTCGAATATCTTTGCAAATACAGGTACGAACGTCAGTGTGGTCTTCATAGACAAGGGTAACAAGAGTGGAGAGGCTATCCTTATTGATGCTTCTAAACTTGGAGAGAAGATTAAGATAGACGGTAACCAGAAGACCCAACTTCGTGACTTCGAGATAGAACAAATCGTTTCTACTTTCAAGAAAAAGGAAGAAGTGGATGACTTCTCGAAATTAGTAACCTTCGATGATATCAAGAATAAGAAATATTCGCTGAGTGCGGGGCAATACTTTGATATCAAGATAGAATATGTGGATATCACTGAGAATGAGTTTAATAGCCGCATGTCTCAGCATCAGCAGAACCTTCAGCAAATGTTCGAAGAGAGCCGTCATCTGGAGAATGACATCATGGATCAATTGAAGAAACTGAAATTTAATGGATAATCTTTGGTGGGATAAAATATAATGACTATCTTTGCACCTTAGAAATAGATAGACGATAAAGAGATATCGTGAATTGACAGCTATCTCGTACTACAAGGACTGCGAATCCTAGATTTTGTAATAAGCGAGGAATAGATTGTCTGCCAGCTCACACCTCATCGGGGCGTGGGCATTGGTAGTGTCTATACCTCGCTTATTACTTCGCAGTCCTAAGTAGTTTGACATGAAGGTGCCTCGCCTTTTTAACCATATAACTTTGACCTCATAATTATAAAGTACAAGAGATATGAAATCAAGAAAAGCCAGCCTTATACGCTGGACAGGAAATAAAACAAAAGAAGAACTGCTTGACGACCCAATCGCTGAGAGCCTCTTCGGGCTGTTCTTACTGGTGAAGGACAGCCCGAGACACATAGCCATAAAGCCAGAAAAACTCATCAACGAGGCTTATTATATATCATACCAGATATGTCAGGACTCTGATTCTTGTTGCAATATTGACAAGTATGCGCAAGAGATAGAATCTGACATGGGGTGGGGGTATGCTGTAGAATTGGTGATGTCAATGGTTTATGTTATTTTGAAATCAAAAAAGATTTGTTCCAAGAAAATAGACAATCAGATACTTTTGATAGAAAATACATATATGGGATGTTGCTACTGGGCGCCTTGTAAACCGTTATTAGAGAATCGGAAACCGGCTAAGAACACAAAACTCTATATAAACAAAGATATATCTTCTTTATTGAAGAATCATAAAGAGTTAGCAAAACTGCTTGGTGGTAATCCTATTTTTATTATAAATAATGTAGAACAGCTGAATGCAATCCTTGGGGATCATGCTGAGATAGAAAAGTAATTATGAGTAAAATAGATAATATGGATAAGCTGAGAGGCTTGTTTGAAGGGGGAAATTTTCCAAATGCGCAAATCAATGTACTTACAGGTGATAGTGTGCATATTAGTTATGAGTCGTTTAAGAAGAAAGGGCAGGAAGAGAGTGCTGAGGGATTGAGAAAGTCGGTGATGGAATATGTAGGTAGGCTTTTGCCAGTAGTGGCTGCTGACTATCGGGATCAGTTTTCTAATATATGGAATGAGATATTAGAACAGGATGCTGTGAGTAAGGTGGTGTATAATCGAGGTAGTCAAAAGGGAACGGTGTTTAACCGCAATTTAGTGGCTCATATTTCTCACATGATGTTAATGGGTGGGATTATTGTGAAAGAGACCTCAGATGTAAGAATGGCAGAGTTGTTAGAACCAGAGAAAGGAAAGAAACATCCGGTAAGGGGTGCCCTGGCTCTTATGCCTGATGATAATCATATAAAAAAAGCCGTCAATGAAGTCTTAGAAAAGCATGGCGTGAAAGTTATGTGAAAGTTAAGGGTGCAGATAGGCACCCTTTTTTATTTGAGTATCAATTAGTTGCAAAAAGAAAGTTTTTGGTGAAACTTTCTTTTTTTTTTTCACCAAATCATTTTTCGGAAATTTGCACCAGATTTCAATTTTCAAACAATTAAAGGTCGCCTTGAAGGGGGCGACGTAAAACAAAACTTCAAAGATGAAGAAGAGAAAACTGCTGGTGCGAAAGATGGCACGTAATGTACGTCAGGTGAATCAAGACTTGCGCTTCGAGTATGGGGTGGCTCCTCATGCTGACCGTGAGATGACGACGCTGGAGAAAAAGGTAAGTCCGCAGCTTTATGGGATGCTGATGCAGCAGCTGCTTGGCTTCCACGGCGACATGCAGCTGGAGATGGCTGAGAATCTGGTGATATTCACATGTAAGCATATAGCCCACACCACTGGATGTGACAGTGTGGATATGGTGCTGGATGTTTGTTATTCATGGATTGCTGCCGAGCAGGGCATCTTAAAGCATAGCTACTATGAGGTTCGATGATTTTGCTACCATCATGGCGATGTACCCCACGACACCCACGCAAAAGATAGCAGAGGAGTTTGGCTACTCACCCCATGAAATCAAACTGATGGCTACCACGATGGGTATCTACAAACGGGGAAGAAAGAGAGCGAAACGTCATCACCCCATATCGAATCTGGTAATCTATAATGCCCTGACAGCAGAAGTTTATCTGCAATGGGGAAGATTTTTCGAGATCTTCTATAGTTACAAACCTGTAAAACTTCAGAAAGGATGGAACGATCTTTAGACTATATCGACATCAAGAAGCTTCGCGCTCAGAACAGTCAGCTGAAGCGTGAAGTCAGGAGACTTAGAAAGGAATTACAAAAATAATAAATAGATGAATAAACAACTGAATTTTGCCGAGAAGCCAGTGCAAGTACTGACACTCGACGAGCTCGAAAAGAGCTATCATGAGAATTTGCCCACGGGCGATCCCGTAGGCGGTATTTATCACTTCGCCTTGATTGAACAGGTGCTGGCATTGTTTGAAAAGCGAGGGCTGAGGCCTGTGGTGCAGGAGATCTTTGCTGCCGCCAACCGCGACTCGAAGCGCCCAGGTGTCACCATCCTGCCACAGCTGGAAGAGAAGTATGGCGAAAAGGCCATCGAAGCCCATCTGCTGCGCCGTGTGTATGCTAACATCGAGATCCGATGTGACGAGACGGACGATTTGGTGACCTGCCTGGCAGTGGCCTATCATCAGAAGGGTATCCAACTGGGTATAGGCCCGATGGTAAAAGTCTGCCATAACCAGACCATCCTCGGAGCGCAGGACGTAGCATCGAACTATACCTGCTACGGAGGGCAGAGCCGCAAAGACAGGTTCACCTTGGATATGGTGCTCCATCGTGCGGAGCAGTGGGCTAACGACTATGAACCTTATCAGAAGCTACGCCGCGACAGCATCGCTGCTATGAAGGAACGCGAGTTTACCCGCAAGGATATGCTGCAACTGATAGGTATGCTGATGGAGAAGCGTATCACTCACGACTCGCAAAACGAACTCCTGCATGATGCAGCTCCCTATCCTCTGAACTCGTCGCAGATCAATGAGACCACAGAGAACATGCTGGCTATGATGTGTCACGGTGGTACGATCTCCTACTGGGATGCGTATCAGTCGCTGAACACCGTGCTGAAGCCTGGTCGTATGGATATTCCACAAGTGCTGCCGCAGTCGCTGGCGCTCTTCCACATTATTTTAGAACAAATAAGCTATAAATAAAGATGACAGAAGAAAATTACATTGAGAAGCCGGAAGGAAAGCCGGTGAAGGCCTATAGGGCCAGAGTAAAATTGTACGGCAATGATGTCTTTGTGGTGAACCCGATGGAGCCCCGTGAGAGTAATCGCAAGATGATCAAGCAAAA